>Ga0222673_1000888_pt1 | contig 11413 bp, 22 predicted proteins | sample AntAcemetagen801_FD_179845 | JGI IMG/M metagenome (GOLD analysis project Ga0222673, IMG submission 179845) | Saline water microbial communities from Ace Lake, Antarctica - #801 | ecosystem: Environmental > Aquatic > Non-marine Saline and Alkaline > Saline | place: Antarctica: Ace Lake...
CTGTCAGCCAGAGGGGTACAGTGTCTGGTATAACAACATCCACTTTTACCGCAGCAGATCGTTGGGAAATCTTCATTGAAACAACTGACGCAGTAGCAACAACGACTGTCGAAGCGGCCCCAGCTTTGATGGCGGCTGCTGGCTTCACTAGCGCCCTCAAGGTAGACTGTACTACGGTAGAGGCATCTCTTGCTGGTAGTGACTTTATGACCCTTGAATACAAGTTTGAAGGTCAGGATGTCCAACACCTAATGCACGGTACGGCTAACGCATTGGCAACCACAATCTCATTCTGGTGGCAGTCTCCCAAGGCCGGTACGCAAGTTGTCTATATACATGACCAAGATAACAACTACGGCTGTCCAGTTGAGTTCACTGTAGCATCTGCGAATGTTGCTGAGTTCCATACTGTTACTTTCCCAGTGCAAACAACCGCCGGGGCTTTGGATGATGATGTAAATCACTCTTTATCCATAGGGTTCCCGTTGCTATCTCAAGGATACGAGAACACTGCTAATGTTTGGACTTCTGGTGGTGGCTGGCGATCAACTAGTAACCAACAGAACCTGATGGATAATACGGCTAACAACGTCTACCTAACAGGCGTCAAACTCGAAACAGGCTCATCCGCCACAGCCTTCCAGCATGAGAGTTATGGGGATGTGCTGGCTAAGTGCCAGAGGTACTTCTGGAGAGCTATTGATGGGTCGATTGGTTTAGGGGAGGGCGGCTTCAATGTAGCCTATAATGCCACCACTGCTGCTTATGGGATAATGCCCTACAAAGTTACGATGCGTGTTGAACCCACGCGATCAGTATCCGATGCTGCCCATTTTGAGGTCGTAACATCGGACGCTGTGTTTGCTTGCTCTGTTATAAGTCTCGTTGATAACGGCATAAATGCCCAAGCAATCTCTGTCACCACATCTGCTAGAACTGTAGGCCATGGTGGCTATGTCAGGAGCAAGTCTCTATCGGCAACAATGGACTTTAGCGCGGAGCTATAAAATGTACATAAAACACATCACAGATGGTAAAATCACCAAATATAGTAAGGCCGCTGGACTATCTGATTGGTCGGAAACCCCCGGCAACACAGACTACGAGCAGATGCTCCTAGACGTTGCTGCTGACCCAACTTGCATCACAGAGCAAGACGACACACCAATCCCAACCGTCGATGAACTACGCATCGCAGCTTACGGCTCATTCGGCGAGCAATCCGACATGCAGTATTGGGACGCAGTGAACAGCACAACCACATGGGTCGATCACATTGCAGCCGTGAAGCTGGCTAATCCCAAGGCATGATACATAGCCCCACATAAACTGGAGCAAGACGATGAAAGCCGCAATCCTGACATTTGTATTATCACTGATCCTAGCAAGCCCTGTGGCGGCTAAGGTCGTTAATATACCTTTGGATTGTTATGCAGCGTCTGATGTTCTTGAGTATCTTGTTAAGAATAAGTTCGCGCCGGTTGGCTGAATGGACACCGATAATCTGGAATCTCAACCACACAGGGCCTAAAACGTGAAGAACACAATTATGAACCAAGCCAGAGACATGGATAGCGTATTCGCTGTAGCCGCCAGTGGATTGTTCGGGTACCTAGCGGCTCTTAGCATTGACGGCTGGTTGAGTCTCGGCACTAACATCCTTGGTCTAGTCGGCGGCGCACTTGGTGTTATCCTGCTAATCATTCGTATCCGTCTGAGCAATCGCGATCTCAAATCTAAATAGGTCACTTATGGTTGATCCTGAACTTCGTCAGTTTTGCACTGATAGACAGTGGCAAGTCCTTGAGGCTCTTGGCCAAGAGGGTTCACATCGCAAGGCTGCTATAGCCCTTGGGTGCGCTAGAAATGTTGTTAGTCAGGTCGTCAAGTCTGTAAACATCAAGGCTGCTGCCAGAGGATATTCACCCGATCATGACATGAGCCACCAGACTGCTCCGGGCTTCGTTGTCAAAGGCACCTCGACCCTGTACGGAGACGATGGCCAAGTTAAGTCTCAGTGGGTCAAGACTAATCAAGATCAAGAGTCACAGCTTGAGGCTCTTAGAGACGCAGTAGAGGCTATGACTGCTGACGTTCCTCGCATGAAACCTGTTGCTGCGCCTAAGTCTACCGACGCATCTCTGCTGAACCTGTACGTGATCACAGACTTTCACATGGGTATGTTGGCTTGGCGTAAAGAAGGTGGTGAAGACTGGGACGTTAAGATAGCCACAAGTGTTCTAACCAAAACATTCAGCCAGATGATGGCCCAGTCTCCCGAAGCTGAGACAGGCTTTATCTGCCAGCTAGGTGACTTCCTTCACAGCGACTATCCGGGCATGGCTGGCCTCACGATGTCGGGTCATAACCTAGACACTGATGGTAGGCCTCACAAGGTCATACAGGCCACTATAGACATACTGCGGTCACTGGTAGACATGGCCCTGACCAAGCACAAGAAGGTCGTTGTGCTGATGGCAGAGGGTAATCACGACATGGTGTCGTCCATCTGGCTGCAGATACTATTCTCTGCACTATATGAGAAAGACAAACGTGTCGAAGTTATCAAGTCGCCCTTGCCTTATTACTGCTACCAGCATGGTGAGACATCTTTGTTCTTCCACCACGGTCACTTGAAGAAGTTACCTAGTCTGCCGGGAGTCTTCGCGGCTCAGTTCCCATCCGAATGGGGGCAAACCAAATTCCGTTACGCTCATGCAGGCCACTACCATCACAAAATCAGGATGGACGAAAAGGAAGATATGGGTGTAACTGTCACTCAGCATAGAACACTGTCTGCCAAGGACGCCTACTCAAGCAGAGGTGGCTATTTCTCAGAGCAGAAGGCAGAGTGCCTTACCTACAAAAAGGACGAGGGCATTGTCTCGTCTGTTCATGTCTCTCCAGCTATGATTATCGGATGATATTATGGATCAGATGGATACCTTCATTAGCCTGTGGCCGCTACTGGTAAGCATAGTCATGCTCATTATAGTGCTGGCTAAGATACATGCTGCCGTTGGCGTGCTTGAGGATAAGGTGAGAACCCTATTTGATTTGTTTAACAAGGACGACAGATGAACTACTTCTCTAACAAAGAACTTGCATGTCCTTGCTGTGGAGACTTGTATTTACAGCCCGGATTTCTTGAAATAATCAATGACCTTAGAACCCTTGTAGGCGAACCACTCATAGTTACGAGCGCCTGTAGGTGTCCTACACACAATGCCTCTGTAGGGGGTCATAAGCGGTCACTACATATGTTTGATAATGTAGCCCATGCTACAGACACCTGTGCTGTAGACTTCTCTGTACGTGACAGTGGCCAGAGAGCAAGGATCGTGCCGGCTGCACTGGCTCTAGGCTTGAGCGTGGGTATCGCAAGTAATTTTATCCATGTTGACATGAGGGTATCCGCAGGGTTATCTCAAGTCTTGTATCATTATAAACGATAAAGGAAACACGTTATGGAAACTTTAACATCTATCATTACATCCATGCCGGTATGGCTTACTGCAATCACGGCTCTTGTGACTGCCGCCGCTGGTATTGCCGCCATCACGCCAACCAAGTCTGATGACAAGATCATCGGGATTATCTTGAACATCGTCAACGTCATCGGCCTGAACTTCGGTAAGGCTAAAAATGCTGACGACATCAATGCTTAGTGGTATCAAACTCATCAACCTAATCATGTCTGTGGTCCAAGGGATCATGGGCATGTTCAGGGATGAAGGCATCAAGCAGTCTGGTCGCGATGAAGTTAATGCGAAGAACGCAGCACGTATGATAAACGCAAGGGCCAGAGCATATGAAAAGATCAATAGTTTTGACGATGCTGTGGCCGCTTGTTTTGATAAGTTGCCAGACAACCGTACTGAGTAGCTGCCCAACGTTCCCTTGGCCTGATGCACCTGTCATTCGTGCCATACAGAACGGTGTGACAGAGACGCCAGCACTGGGGTATTGGTTCCGCGATGTTATCCGTCATGGTGAGGAATGTGATCTATTAAGATCACCCACAGACACCTAGTGTATGGGCTGTGAGCATCTAATCTGTTTGTGTATGATGAAACGCGATATGCTATACACTAAGTATCTAATCTCTTAACCGCAGCATATATGTCGCTGACAGACGGCGGTCTAACCATATCGTCACTCCAAGCCTTGGCTGCTCTCACAACCGTTGCAAGTGCGTCACTGTCTGGATGCAGCATACTAACTTCAGCTTCCAGCTTCTTGATCTTGTCGGTATATATCCGTCGTTCATGGTTGGTCATACATCACCTCTGAGTTTGGCTATTGCTGCTTGAAGCTCTGTTCTAGTGTATCCGTGCATACGATCAGCGTAGTCAGTCACAACCTCCAAACCCTCTTGATCCGGCACCAGCTTGCGTAGGCGTTCAATCTCGTCTGCGGAACTCTTAGCATATCTTAGTACTTGGCTCTCTGAACTGTAACCAGTAGTCGCTATTCTTAGTCCTTGTTCTACAATGTCAGTCATTATTTAATCTCCTAAAAAATCCCCACCACAAGCTGGTGCCGCCAAGTTCGGATCACGAGTTGCAGTGGGGTAGTGGCTCACTGCTTGGGGAAGCAGCAAGAGTTTCTATGTTCGGCCCCAACCTACTTGGATGAGGTGCCTTTGATACTTAGGCTTAGGTGCAGACCCTACCTGATAGCATATGGCGTAGTGTTGTTCGCAATAGCTTCTCTTGGTGGCGTCTTCCTTGCAACCTGTCTTGTATCTGCCGATCCATTGACACTTACGGATGACCATTGATGATCTCCACTTCACCTATGGTTTCGATCCATACATGAGCGCCACAGCTTAGAGGCTTGTCAGGTCTGTAGATGATCTTGCAAGGACCAAGCACGTTGACTTCATGTGCATACTCGTTGCTCTTGTAGGTCTTGCAGGTAATGACTGGACGATCACCACCGTCCTTGCGGTTGGCTTTAATCATATGCTGGTTGATGTGTATGATCTTCTTCATGACCCGAACAATCTCTGGAAGAATCCCGCCTTGGGCTTCTGTGCTATAGCAATGTCCATGACTTCCATACGTAGCATGGCAAGTTCCTTGGCTACCGAGGTAGGTATAGGGTTCTTTGACGATACGATTGACTCGTAGTGCTTTGTCATGACTTCCTTCGCAATGTAATCCATAGCACGGTAAGCGGCTTCTGTTACATTGGCTGGCTCAACAGTCTTAGGTTTCGGCTTGGGCTCGACGGTCTTGAATGTAGTAGGTGTCTTACGTTTTTGTCCGAGCTTGTACTTGCGTTCTTCTTTATTGGGAAATCGAACCCACCATCCTTGGGCGTAACTAACCATCTCAGATTCTACTGCTCTGAACAGCTTCGCACTCTTTAACGGAGTCCTGCCTGTTCTGTAGACAACTTGGTATGTGTCACTAGAATCATTAAGCTTTACTACCACGTTGCCTTCATCTGATTCATACAGTCGAAGCCACCTGTATCCGTGCATCCTGATAGTATGGTTGTCCAGACTAAGGCGTATGCCTACTGGCAGCTTGAGTTTCATGCGTTCTGCATCAGATATTTTGACATTAAACGCCTTGGTTCTTCCCGTTTTAGTGATTGAAACTTTCATGATCTATTCCTGTGTTATTACTAGGGGCCAACCTTCTGACAGAGCATCGCTTGCTCCCCAACCTTTGGGTACGTCAGACGGTGGTACGAATATCTCGAACGAGCTAGCTATACCCGACAGGTGTTCTCTCACAGCTTGCGCTGCTAACCTTCCGGGTTCATCTGCATCAGGCCACATGATTACGTTGCGACCTGCTAGTGGCGACCAGTCACACTGCTTGGTACTAGATGCACCATTGGGCCATGCCATGCAGACTGTCTCAGGGAGCATCTTCTGGGCTGCGTTAGCATCCTTCTCCCCCTCACACATCACAACAGTACTCAAAGGCCTCTCAGTGAGCTTCCAGAGGCCGTACAGGGGCCTTAACGGTGGTAAAGACTTCCACTTCCACTGTTCCAAGTGATCGTCTTGGCCCTTCCATAGTGTCAGGGTACGAAACTCTTTACCCTTGAACCGACAGACGTAGCATAGTCGCTGTCCCTGTATGTCCATGTACTTCCAGATATATACTGGCGTACCGTGCTGTCCATGGTCGAAGGTCTTAGCTGGAGGCACGTAGTCTATCAGCATTGGCAGATACTCTTGCTCTACCATGTGATCTTCTTGGTCAACGTGTGGATAAACCATAGTGCTTCCTCTTAGAATGTCTTTGATTTCGTTGATACTGTTGCCGGTGAAGTGCTGTATCAGGTCGAACACATCGCCATGGGATCCACATCCGAAGCAATGGTAGAACTGTTTGGCATCGTTGATAGTGAATGATGGTGTGGCCTCAGTGTGGAAGGGGCAGATACCCCTCCACTCTGATTGATTAACTTTCTCAAGCTTCATGTACTTGGAAGCAGCCGCCGACAGGAGGATAGTATCCTTGATGTCGGCAATCATCACTCGATCTTGAATCTTGCAGCGCCGTTCTTGCCACGGTTGATAGTCAACCCATGACCTGACGTTACTCTAGCGTCTTTAGGTGACATCTCTTTGAGTTCCGTCTTAGCTTCTTCGTGCATATCACGGGCCTCTTTGGTTTCAATATACAGTGCAGACTGTGAAGCCCATGCGTTGTTGCCAGACATATCCACCTCTTTGAATGGCGGTACGTATGGAACCATAGGATCTAAGTAACCTTCAGGTGGCATGTCAGCCTCAACTAAGTCCCAGAAGTCAGACTCACGTTGCATCAGGGTGTTGATGTAGTCCTCATCACGCTTGATGATCTCGTACTCAATCTGATTGTTGTCGAATATCACGCTGAAGTAACACAGCTTAGTGTTGGTCACTGCCATGTTGTGCTGCATCTGAGGATAGTACGTGTCGTAGGCCATCTTCATGATGTTCCCACGGCTGTTGGTATGCTTTGCCTCGAAGATAGCATCCTTACCAACGAAGCCATCAGGCTGACACACAGCGAACTTGTTAGTTGGATGGGTATGAACACCCAAGGCACGGTCTGAACGGTCCACGACCAGCTTAGAACGCTTCTCAAAGAATGTTACGTTGACGTCCTCGGTTGCGATTCCGATCTGCACAGGCAGTTTATCGGTTAGGTCTACAGGGTTTTCACGACCAGTGAGTACAGCCCATATATCTGCAGGCGTTGTTCCAAAGTGATCGCCCTTGGCTATGACGCAGGCATATGTGCCTCCGATCTTGCCGTGATATGTGTATTTATTAATCATCTAATTCAACATCCTTACGAGTCATTGATACGGAAGCTCCTGCATCATTGCTCAAAGATCCTGTACTTAGAAAAGTGCAGTACCTATCTACGATCCAGTCAGCGTCTCTGTCGTATTTTGTTCTCTCGTCAATGAGAAAATCAAACACACTAGCCATTGCAGTTTTATCTGTTTGAAACAGTTCCACTACATCTAGGCTAGAGTCTCCTTCGTACTGCCATTCAAGTACTGTAATGCTATACATATCGCTCTCCGTTAGAGGGGTGGAACCCCCAGTGAGTAGGGGAACTCACCGGGGATAACATGTGAACCTTAAGGCTACATTCTGCAGGGAAAATATGGAAACCCACAGGGGGGACACCCAGCACAGGATCACTTGAGGCAAGTCAGTGCCTTGGGAGTAGTCCCCCTACAAACCTTCAGCCATGTCGAATGGCGCATCGTCATTGGCAGGTTCAGATGCACTCTTACCATCGTCACGGCTTCCGACAAGCTCAAGGCTTGAGACATTCAGTTCAACGGAGTGACCGTTCTTGCCATTAGCTTCGTAGGTACGAACCTTCAGTTCACCCACGACAACTACAGTCTGGCCTTTAACCAGATAGTTAATCAGGCCACCTTCGGCACGTTTGCCCCAGATAGCACAGTTGACCCACATAGGTGGATCAGTCTTCTTGAAGCCATTCACTGCGATAGAGAAGTTAGCGACTTTGTTACCACCAGCGTCACGGACTTCTGCGTCTTTGCCAATGTTACCGGAGAACGTGCAATTATTTACAGACATTAGATTTTCCTTGTTATGGTACCTAGATCTTTTCGATCTCAGGCCAGCCATTTTCTGCTCTTGCTAGAGCTGTTTGAAATACAACATCGGGGTCTAGTCCTGCGTGTTCGCATGACTCCCTGAAGTCGTCAGTTTGTGACAGTAGCCATTCTTTGGCTTCTGCTCTGTACTTACGCTTCCATCCTGCCTTGTAGTCCAGAAGACGTTTGTGTTCCGAAGCATCTTTGAAAGCTTGAAACACTACTTGAAGCCACATGGCTCTGTGTTGTTGAGATGGAGTGTAGTCATCCGTCTCTATCGTCACTGTAGGGTGGTGGTCTGTCATCGGTCCCTGTTCCCCTTCGTTCGTATTCCATGAGTGCCATAGCACCCCAGACTACGCTTGCTAGGTGATGTTGACCGTCTACCGGATCGTACTTCTCTCCGGTGAACCATGACCAAGCGTGTCGCATCATTGCTGCAAACACTTTGCCATAGTTTAATCCTTTCTCCCAGTTCCTATCGTCATACTTGATTGATCCTATGGTGTAGACACGGGCCACCTCGTAGAGAGGATAAGCTGGTATTAGATCATACCGAAGCTTACCCTCGTCGTGCTTTACGCCGGTCATACAGGCGTATCTCTAAGGTCCATGAGACACTCGTTGAACGCCTTGGTGACTAGGGCTGCATCTGCAGGTGACTTCTCCTTGGCAAGCTTCTGCTGAAGCTGTACTGACTTCACGATTTCCATCAGTGCAGGCTCGTCTACTGCTGCCTTGAGTTTCTCAACGACACCGTTAGCCCAACCTGTCCAGTCTGTGCTGATTGCAGCTACAGGATCTTTCTTGGTTAGTGCTGCAGCTTGAGTTGCCTTCTCGACATACTTGTTATCATCGAACAGGCCGAGGAACACATCTGCATTGAAGCCTAGATATGATAGGCTTTTAGTTAATCCATCTGTGGCTGCTTTCTTGAAAGCATCTTCATCAGGTTTGCCCTTGCTATTGACCATTAACTTTTGCCCGAACTGCTCAATGAATTGGTCCGGGCTTGATGTCCAAAGCTTGCACTTGATAACAACCATGTCATTACCGGGGAACATAGGTTCTCCGAACTCCCATCCCCATCCTTGTCCGGCTGGTCCAAATTGCTCGGTTGCAGCCTTGACCTGTGAGTGAGCATCAATAGCTGTGAATTTCCTGCCGAACTCGACTTTCTTGGTGGAATCTGGATCTGTAACGCAGACCTTGTTCCATAAATTCATATTATCTTTTGCCATGAAACTTTTATCCTTGTTTATGTGATTAGACTTAGTGTATAACAGTCACCCATTATCGAGTCAATGTTTAATTTTAACTAGAGGGCTGTACCCCATGAAGACCAAAGACTACATCATTAAGATATACGATGCTTGGCCTAACGTATCTGACATAGCAGGTGAATTAGATATACCTGCGGTCAACGTCTATAAGTGGCGGGAAAGAAACTATATACCAGTTAAGTACTGGAAGGAACTCGTTCATGCGTACAATCGGATTGTTCCCCTCGGAGATTCTCTTACCATCTCAGACTTCGTTGAAGAAGAATCCAGAAACCTCCTTGAGAAATCGAAGATGCACAATATGTCAGTTCCCTATGGCTCACTGGAGCAGTGACCATGGGAAAACTTGGCAGTGTGACGTACATTCCAGATACCTTGCTCGCGATCGACCAAGCAACGGTTAGTGGATACTGTTTAATGGGCCGTAGTGGCTCCGTAGAGGCTCTTGGGACTATAGACCTATCCAAGTATAGGGGAAACCGTCCAATGATACTGTGGAGCTTCCAGAAGGCTCTCGGTGAATTGTGTAATCAATACCATCCTGAAATGCTGGTCTTTGAAACTCCGTTCACCCGTAATGCGAAGACAGCCCTGATTACATATTCCCTTGCAGGCCTAATTGAGATGCAAGCAGTCTCTATGGAAATTATGGTTGCTGACGTACACCCTTCTGCCATTAAGAAGCTGGCAACTGGTAAGGGTAACGCCGACAAGCAGATGATGATGGATGCTATGCCGGAAGATGTTCCTTTCAATAATGATGATGAAGCTGACGCCTATTGGCTAGCTAAGCTCTGGACCAACCACCTACAGGAGATTGCTCATGAGTAAGGTTATGCCGGTTTACGTCGAGGAAGCTTTGAACGGAACTGCTGATCTGGATCTTGAATTAGCTGGTGCGTATTGGATGCTACTTCTCAAGCTATGGTCCTGTGATGGTATGTTGAAAGACTCGGATCACATGGTAGCAAGATTGCTTAGTGTGAACACAAGGAAGTGGAAACGTATCAAGTCATCGTTGCTAGAAGCTGGTAAAATTGAACTCGTTGATGGGTTCATAACGAACAATAAGCTCCAAAGAACGCTGATAAATGTGGCAAACAAGAGCGAAACATTGCGGATAAACCGTGAGTCGAGATGGTCTAAGTCGTTGAAAACAATAGAACCTGTGTCTAAAAGTCTGTTTGTAATAGAAGATAAGAAGATAAAAGATAGTAGTAAGACTGTGAAAGTTAAGGTCGATAATGACGCTGATTTCAATCTGTTTTATCAGGCCTATCCGAAGCGAATAGGTCGTGGTCAAGCTGTGAAGGCTTATGACAAAGCCGTTAAAGTTGGGAGTGTTCTCCAGATACTCAATGGTGCCAAAGCTTATGCTGACGCCTCCAAGGATACTGATAAGCAATATATTCGACACCCTGCTACGTGGTTAAACGGACAGGGTTGGTTAGATGAACTGGACATAAAAGTCCGTGAGCTAGATGAGGCTGGTCCTCTTGCACCCGTAAACCTAAAGGCATTGACTCTATGAAAAACTTTACGATCCTTCGTCGTTCTGAAGTCCTAGAAGATGTGGTCAGAGATCTTGACCGTGAGAAGCGTTTCGATTCGACAGGCATCCCTAGTCTGGATGCTGCCATGTATGGTGGATTGTTTCCATCTAAGGCATATGGCTTTCAAGCCCGTAAGAAGGTCGGTAAGACCATCCTACTGTCTACTATCAGCCATAACCTCAATGTGATGGGTACCAAGCATTTGTTTATCACAGGCGAGATGCACGCTGGTGAGCTAGAGCATCGTGTTGTTGCCCGTGAGATGGGGTTTAACTCTGCAGATTTCCTGACGAACATGACTAAAGAGCGTATTGATGACATTCGTATGCACCAAGCTATGGCCCACGATAACGTGTTGTACTCAAATGCTCCGGGTATGTCCCTTGATTATATCCATAAGACGGTAGAAACAGCGGTCACAGACTATCAGTGCCAAGGAATCATAGTAGACTACCTGCAACTGATCAAAGGGGACTCTGC
>Ga0222673_1000889_pt1 | contig 11407 bp, 11 predicted proteins | sample AntAcemetagen801_FD_179845 | JGI IMG/M metagenome (GOLD analysis project Ga0222673, IMG submission 179845) | Saline water microbial communities from Ace Lake, Antarctica - #801 | ecosystem: Environmental > Aquatic > Non-marine Saline and Alkaline > Saline | place: Antarctica: Ace Lake...
TCTTATTCCGGCCTAATCTCAAAATTGACGGCGATCAATGGTGCGCTTTGTACGGCGATAACTTACAGGACGGTGTTGCAGGGTTTGGCGATTCCCCCGCTAAAGCGATGGCCGACTTTAACAAGAACTGGCTCAAAGCATTGGAGACACCATGAGCATAGGTGATAACAGGTGCGAAAAAGTACACGAATCAGGCGCTCAGTGCTTGCTCGACGACGGCCATGATGGAAAGCACAGGCTGCCCGCAAACATCAAACACACTTGCCACTGGCCCAACTGCACTGTCGAAGTACCGGCCAAAATGTGGGGCTGCAAATCTCACTGGTTCACTTTACCAAAAGGTTTACGAAACAAGGTGTGGGCAACATACAAACCGGGGCAGGAAATAACCAAAACACCCAGCAAGGCTTACATCATTGTCGCTGGTCAGGTTGATGACTGGTGTCGGGAATACATCGCGAAAGGTGAGGCACCATGAGCATAGGTGATAACGAGCACGAAGGCTACGGCCACAATGACGCTAATTTCCACGTCAACGTCATCCCAAACATGAAATGCCCCGCTTGCGGGGAAACAGCAAGCGACGAGTACGTACCCCATGGCACCAAATACCACCAAGATGACATCGTATGAACAAACAAATGACGAATAGCCAAAGCGAACAAATCTCGATCTCGCGCGTTAGCTCCGGTGATTTCACAGGCCAGCATGTGCTGATCATAAAAGATGACGATGGGGTATCGAACACCCAAGCCCCGCACTTGCTGGACACCGCCACTATCGATTGGCTACTGGAAAATCTCACTCTTCTCAAAGAGGGCACGTAGAGATGCGCTATGAAACGCTACGCAAGAAACACCCCCACGTGCGTGGGGAAGACAATAGGAGAATCAGAATGAGCATAGGTGATAAAGATGAGTGAATTTTCATATACGCCATCCGGTGACGATTTCCATAGCCCTATCTTTGTTGAGAAAGGAACTGTAGTTAATGAGCCAATTGAAGAATGCGTGTTTTGCTTAACGAAGCAATGCACACAAATTCAATATGACGACATTGTTGTGCACGGGGTAGTGAGTAATAACGTTACGCCAATCCAGCGGATAGAAATTTAACCCACACAGGATAAAGGGAGTGATGGATGAATACTAAAGACCTTGTGGAATCACTCAACGAAATTGCAGTGAATGACTTGTCTGAGGGGGCGAACATTGTCGATCACCCCGCTCATATGGCGGCGATTGAATTGATTGGATTAGATGTAATGCGGGCAGATGTTCGGCGTTTAACCGATGAGAATGCGAAACTAAAACGCGAAGTTGATATGGCAGAAAAACAAAGCCTAGACTTCTACGTGGAGAAAGAGAATGCAGCACTTACATCAAACAGAGCAATGTTGAACGCAGAAGCGACCCGCCTGACGAACACGATCATTGAGCGCAACAAGAAGATTGATTTACGCGGCGATAACATCGCAAAGCTATTGGTTGAACGTGACACACTAGAAGCAGAGGTTAAGTTTTTGGTTGAAGAAGCAAAATGTACAGAATCAGAATTCGAGAAAATGGAGGATGAATATGCCGTCATTATCCGTGAACTCAGAGAGCAGTTGAGGTGGTCTCCTAGCGAGGATCAAATAATGGCTGCAATAACATCGTCAAACTGCGGGCTAAAGCGGGTGAAGTGGAAGGATGGAATTGATATTAATCTTCCTTCGGGGGAAGCGCTTTCTTTTGTCGCGGCGATTTTAGAGTTTCGCCCCAAACAGGATAAAGGGAGTGATAAATAATGGCTGATGGAGATGATTGCAAATGCTGCGCATGTTGCATTAGCTACTGTAGCTGTGGTGCTGACTGGACTAGTCAAGAAGTGTACGATTTAAGAAGCAAAGTATCCCAACTACAAACAGAGGTCGCGCGTTTAACCGATGAGAATGTCAAGCTACAAACCGAAATAGACAACTTCCTTGGCCGGAACGATCGAGGGCCGGAATCAATAAAGGCCGGAAAATTTGCTACACAGGATAATGAGAAGGATGAATAATGGCTGCTATGGGTGACGCAATAGATGGGTTAGTGCAGATGATCAAGGTCGCGGGGGTGGTGGTGCTACTACTCATAGCCTACATCGTATATTCGTGGGTAGTCTCGGAAGATTACAGCGGTTTGCTAGAGGATTGCGAGGCACAATTATCGCGTGAACAGAGTTGTAAAATGATCGCCATACCACAGGGAGGCGCTGAAGGTGAAGGTTAGAATTGTTCAGCGAACCAGCTTGTTTAAGAACAAGACAATTTTTGCAATCCAAAATAAGCACTTCCTATTTCGCTGGTGGGTCGATGTGGTTGTCGATTGCGGATATTACACCGCTCGATGCGTCTACGATGACAGGAAAGATGCTAGAGAATACGTCCAATTTCGACAAGATTGGGCGGAAGTTTCTATTTGGGATAATGGGAGTGAGGGCTAATGAAGGGAAAGGATAAATTTATGAAGGACGCCGGTCACTGGCTGGTCGTGGCGATACTCTGCACGGTTGGATTCTTAACCATCACCGGGATTGCCGGGGCGATATTGCAGTGAGCTACTGGTGGATCTGCCCAAAATGCAAAGTGCCGGGGCTCAGGTGGCTGCCTGAGATCCCGCCTAAGCGGCATACTGAGATCCGGTCACATAACTTCGACCCTCCCATGAAAGTCGGTCACCGGCCGCCGTGCGGTTGCAGGGCTATAGTCTGGGACGCGAGGGATGTTAAGGAGGTGAGCGACGCATGACTATCGCAGATCAAATACGGCGAGCAAAAAGAGATTACCTGACCAATGTCTATGATGGTCACGGGGTCGTGAGTAGTTTCGTGCATCTATCCCCAGAGGATGCCCGTACCTTCCGGCAAGAACTTCTTCCGCATCAAGCAGGGGAATTTTCGCGGATCAGGGAGTTCGAGGGGACCAAGGTAATAGAGAACCGCTCGATCGAAAGCTGGGTGGAGTTCATGTTCTCTAACAACAAACCCCCGACCAGATACGCTATGGCGAACGTGAAGAATTATCCCATCACAAGCGGTGAGTGAGGGCTACTGGTCGTAGTACGCGGACTGACCCGGACCATTATACGAACCAACCTCACAGCAATCAGTGAAGAGAATCCCGACCAGATAGAAGATGATCGCCGCGCCTAGTATGCCTCGGCCGATCTTATTCATTGTCGATGCCATTGATCCTCCTATCGGTTTTCTGACCGATCATCTTGGTGATCCTGTTCTTCCTGAGCGTGAGCATATCCATCCATTTACGCTTCTCATCACCGTCCATATCCTTGTTGAGCCGGATGATAGACATCTGCTTGCTGATCTGGCTTAGCTGCTTGCGGCCACTGGCGTAGGTTTTCCGTAACGATAACAGGTCCTGATTCTCAATCGACATTGCGATCGCTGATTCCATATCGCCCAGCTGTTTAGCCTGACGAATATCAGCATAAGCACGGTTGATCTCATCCAACCGATCATAAAACGCCGACGTATAGCGGGTGTTCTTGGTGGGCGAGGACCGGACCAGAGTTCTGATCACTGGATACTCAGTCACTTTCATAGCGGGCGGGACCGGACTATCTGTTGCGGGCCGGGTCACCAACATATCGAGCGCTGCCATTGACGTGGATCCAGCCCAACCCAGATACCCGCGGACCAAGTGCTCGATCTGAACAGGCGAAAGTGTAACGTCATCCCAGAGGACCTTGCTCATACCTTGACTCATTGCGATCGCGGTCTCGCTGGTCCATGCACGCTTGCGATTTTGCGGCGAGAGATCCTTCATAAACGGACCTTCGATCGAGCGACCAGTGAACCAATTCTTATCCATGGCCACTTCAAGTGCTGGGCGAAATGCTTGAGGCGTAGGATTGAAGCTGAATGTATTCATCAAGGCATGACCCAGACGCTCAGCAAACAATTCTCCGTGAACCTCGTCATCAACCATCTGCTCAGCAAGCCGCTCACCCATGCTGGCGATCGCGCCGATCTCGAATGGTCTAGGGATCCGGTACATCGTTTCGCTGCCGGGGAGCTTGAACAAATGGTAAGCGTCTCGCTCCCACTGCTCAGCTTCTTTGTAATCGTCGTCGTCCCTCATCATCAGGTACAAGCCGACCGAGGCTGCCATGTAGGTCCCGCCTACCGTCAGTAACTGCTTGCGCTTGTTCGGATCCATACTGGATCGAGCCAACATATCGAGACCCTGAATTCTGGCGTTAAGGAATGGCACCAGCTGAGCAACAGCCCGGACTGAAGTAAAGGATCCCGTCCGTGTGAAGTCGATATGGTCCCGGGAATTGAATGCCCGCTCCAAACGATCACCTTTGTTCGCCTCCATGGCCTGAACATACTCAGCCATACGGTTGACGTTCTCACCGATCGCGCCAAATTCTTGATAGGCGTCGAATGCTTTCTTGATGCGCCAGCGAGTATCGAGGATTGTATCCCGGCCCACGCCTTTCCTGAGCGCGTACCGGATTGCTTCGGGGTCGGCGCCATGGATATACCCGGAGTTAGAGAAGATCGCGCCACCGGCCAGTGCTTGGAAGTATGCGTCACCCTTGGTATTCGCCGCCGCCTTGCCGCCTTGGTACAGATTTTTGACAATGTTAGGACTCGCGCCTGTAGCGGCCGACGCCTGTATGGTGTCCCGGATCAGGTTACGGATCTTGAATTCTGGGCTCACCGTGACAGCTGTCGTGAGGACGTGCTTAAACATTCTGCCCGCCTTCATTACACCGCCATTCAATCCGTTCCAGCTAAGACCGGATAGAGACTCGAGTACCAGCTGACCCTCATTCGATTCGTCGAGCGCGTACCATTGAGGCTTGCCGTCGATCTTGACGTAGACCGCATTGGGTCCAGCCTCATCCCGGGTTAGTCGTTGAGACGCCGGGTCAAGGTTAAACTCCTCGCCCACCGCAATCCCGCCAGCAGGGGCTCGGCCAATTGGCTTAGCGAGACCCATCTTAACCGCGGTCGATAGAGCTTTCCGAGCAGTCTGGTTATTCAGGGATGACGTGATCAGGTGGTTCCAGTTCATCAAGACGTTCTCGAGAAGATCGTTAAGATTCTCTTTGCCACCCGTCAATCGCTTGAATGCCTCCTGCCGCACCAGTGCGCCGCTCTTTGCGCCGCCGCCAAACGATACGCCTTCCTCGTCAACAACCCGGTAGAAGGGCAGATAGAAGCCTTCCTCGCTCCACATATCGGCATCCTTCTGGGAGATCAGGCCGGCATCAACCGCGACCTGAGTAATGCTGTCATTTAAAGCCTCGTAATCCTTGCGTACCCGATTGAATAACTCCTCCTTCCCTTCAGCCATACCTTTCAGGATCTGAATTTCTGGCGCCGTGAATAGATTCTCCCGACCCTCGGACATCAACCGTTCAGCGCGACTACCCGCCATCCAGCCCAGCCAGTTATCGAGATCAGTACCGAGTTCCATAATGGATTCTTTGAGGCCCTTGGTATCAGTTCTGACACCGATCGCATTGTCCTCGAGGAATAACTGACCGCCTTCAACCGCTGCCTCGACCGCGCTGGATCCAGCCTTCGTAAGCTGCGCCATCTTCCACGCACGATCGTCACCCAGTACGCTTCGAAAAGAGTCAAACTGGTCAATGAACCCCTGACGTAATTTCATTCTCAAGCCGCTAGTGGCGTCGAAATACTTCTGTTTCATGCCCTCGATGCCGCGCGCTGCAGGCTTGCCGATCTTATTCATTACGATCTGCTGCTCAGGCGTCATATCCTCACGCGAAGCGTAGAGAGTCGAGTCTGATTGAAAGCCGGGATCAAAGGGTGACCGGGTACCGCGGACATTGTTGCCATCAAACACAACAACCTGCTCGATGCCGGCCTTCCCTTTGACCGTGACGCTGTCATATCCGGCCTTCCGGGCGTCGATAACCTGTTGGTTAATATCGCCACCGGGCAAAGCTGTCATGGTATTCCCGGCGCGAATAAATACGCCAGTCGCACCATCAGTGTAGGGGTCTCGGGTCGCGGTGAACTTGGTGGAGCCGCCGATACTACCGCTGGCGTAGAGCGTAGTCCCTGTATCGAACCCCATCTCATTAGCTCGATCCATTCTGGACCCTTCGTCCAGAGCAATGTCCTTGTCGACCACTCCGTTAAACTCAGCCTGCAGATCTTTCTGGACCACTGGATCGACGTGATTGTTTGGATCCTTAACGAATGACTTCGATGCCTTCAAGATCTCATTGATGTCCGACATTCCGAATGGCTGCTTGAGACCGAGAGCATTCAAGCCCTTGGCAACCAGCATCTTGACCTTGTCCATAAACTGAGCGACCGGGCCTTTCTTGAGGTTTCGTTCCGAGGCGACCGCGATGAACTCCTTAACGCGCTCACTGTCGCTCATATCTGCCCCGTACCGCTCATCCAGCTCAGCCTCGATAGATCGGACCTCTGAATTTGTAGAGCCTCTCAGGAGCTTGTAACCCTCTGTGACGCGACCCCAGTCTTTGACGACGTTCTCGACACCGATATGACCCACCAATTCATGGGCGTAGGTGATCTCAAGATCCTTGTCGCCAGAGATACGATCGTGAACCAGATAGAATGATGCCCCGTCGGTGAAGCCCTTGACGTCAGGGTCAATCCCTGCAGGCACTTCGGCCGAACTAATGACGCTGACCCGGGCGCCGACCTTGTTGATCGATTCGTTCAGCTTAGCGACCCGAGCGTTCGCCTGCTCCAAGGCGTAGTTTGAGGGCTCGCCGCCGCGGGAATTGTAGGACTCACCCCATAGCATATCCGGACGCAATTCCGCCGCGGAAAATATTTTTGATCCATCCGTGTATAAGCCGTCCAAAACCTTGACGTTGGTGTTATTAAAGAACCGAGCGGTATTGCTAACCGAGATATAAGATTGAGATGTGTCTTTACTGCCGCCCCAAACAATCGCGTTGACGGCGTTGGTCTTATTAAGGGCCTGCAGCAATCCAGATACAGAGCCTTTCTTTAGGGTAAGCATGGCCTTGCTGGTCATGGGGTAGAAGCCGACAACCTCGTTTTGAGCGTTCAGCATTAAGACGCCGGGTTCTTTCCCCTTGACGGCGTTCCTCGAGGAATCTGGGCCAGCCATTGCAGCGCCTGATTTGTTCTTCAGGAATGCTCTGACCGTAACGGGGACCTGCGCGGTCCTCGCTTCTGGTCTGGTCTTGATTGTGATCTCTCCGCTCGCGTCGGGGAATCTACCGCCCTTGTTGTTAAGGGTCCCCTTGCCGTCAGCCGTGGTAACAATACCACCGTCAACCGTGATACCTGAGCCTTCGCTCATCTGGGTGATTCTGGTCAGGACATTATCGTCGGCCCTGCTCTGATTGGGAGTGCCGGAAGGGTGGTTGTGCGCGGTAATAATTCTGGTACCGCCAGCATCAAGCGCCGCGCCGAGGATTGTTTCAGGCAGCGCCGAGGCTGAATCCTTGGTGCCGATCGAATGCTGCTGCAGCTCAATGACATTACCTGCGTCATCAGTAACGATAGTGATCAGGGTCTCTTGAGCCATTTTCCTGAATGGCGCGATAAGGTGCAGCGCATCCTCCGGGGTGTTTATCTGCGTAACCCCGGTGTTTATCTGGTACATCTCTTGGTTCTTGACGATCGTGCTGTATGAATCCTCTGGCCGTGCCTCGATCTCTGGCTTGGGCGCGAACATATCGTACTGAGCTTGGGGCTCTGCTAGTAGATTTGATGAGTCGGCGTTGTCAGGGTCGAAGGCGGCGTTTGGAGACCTTATCTGGCTTGGCTCAAAAACTACCGTGACATTTCCGGAGGGGCCTCTCGTGGCATAGGTATCCTTTATCCCCGAAACAATTACGCCGTCATGGCCCGCGCCCCTAGCTTCCGAGATCGCGTCATCAAGAGCGTATGGCGTACCGTCTGGATCGCGCCCACGAAAATCTCGCTCCTTCCAATATATTCTCTTAGGGTTTTCCATCTTCAGGTAAGTTGGGATTGTTTCAGGTTCTGAGTTTTGGTAATCGAAAGCGCGACTATCGTCCGCATAAGTATCGGCTACACGCTTATCGGTTGAAAAGAATATAGGGACTTTCTCGCCAAACTTTTCATTCCTAAATCCCTCTTCCCATATCCCGCGACTATCTGGCGCCCCGTGATAGTAAACTTTCCCAGTATCAAACCCCATCTCCCCAGCCCGCTGGTCCCGGGCAGACTGCGACATATCCAGACCCTTGGCTGTAGCGTCAATCCACTCCTGAGCTTCGCCAGAATTATCGCCCTCGTAGCCTTGGTTTGATGCTTCGGCGACAATGTTTTCATTTACATCACCCCCGGCATCTGTCATATTCTCGCCAATGGGATATTCGTTCACATCATTCGACGGCTTCGCTGCTGTCATATCTGAGGATAAAGGCGCCGCTTGGGAGTTTACTACCAAGTCTGTTTGGCGTCCGGTCAATGCTGCAGTGGTATCCATGGAGGCCAAGCTACTCTCAGAGTCCGCGTTCAAGTCAGTCTTCCCTGAAGCTTTCAAAGCCTTGGACACAATACCAGCCCAAGACATAGGCAACGTCTCCAGCGCGGCAGAGTAAAGCGCTTCCATCTCCTTATTGAGTTCAGCGACCCGGGGGTCTCCAACCTCTAACTCTCTAGCCTCCTCATATAGAGCGTGACCACCACCGTCCTCTTTGGCGTCGATCATTGGCTTGCTCCAGAACTGGACCTCACCCTGCACCCCATCAGGGAACCGAACAATAACCTTACGGTCAAAATAACCGCCATCGTAAAAGAACCAGCCCTCATCAACTATATCGAACTTCTTAGCCAGTTCGTCAGCAACAACATCTGCTTGTCGGGGGTTATCCACGATAAATCCACCACGCACAATGTCGGCTAGGCGAGCTATATCGCCGCCTCTATCTGCTAGTTTTTTATCCAGTCGTGACCGGCCCTTTAATCCATGGTTTTCTCCGGGAGGGGTCTGCCATGTAGAGCCAGTGGTGGCCGCGATACCGGCGCCAACCTGAACCAATTCCTTTTGATCCGCCTTTGATACCTCGTAAAGCGTATCGATGTCGCCGTGTACGCGCTGCGGAGCCCTGAACTTTTCCTGAAGATCCAAAGCGTCCGGAGCGGTTTGGTCAGATATATCGTATCGAGTTCGAGTAGCGTAGGTCCCGTCAGGCTGCTTGACCGACGCAACTTTAACCAAAGGGCTTTCATTGTCAGCGTCATAAACAGGAGCCTCGGTAGACTCAACTCCCGCATCTTTGTTATCAATCGCCCTAAAATCTATGACCGGTACCGCGGACATTCCTAGCTCTTTTGCCGCGTAAGCCCGGTGCCGACCATCTTCTTTGCCGTCTGCATAGATCGTCAATGGATCGAGAGATCTACCGCTCTTGATATGATCTTTCAGGTCCTCAATATTTTCCCTTGAAAGCTCCCCGTCCGGATCCAGTGCCGCGACTTGAGATAGATACTCGTCCGGCGTCATCATTGCCATTGAGCCATCGTTCGTCTCGTAGTCAGCGTCTCCCCACCACTCGCCTCGATCAGCTAAGGGATAGTTGGGTTTCTCTACCGTGTAGGTGGCGCCCTCTTCCTGAGTAAAGAGATCAGTCTGGCCTTGTGCTGCAGCCAGATCTCCCTCGCTATTGGATCCAGACAGAACAAAGCCATCGACCTCAGCGTCCATGTTGGATTTTCTGCCAGCCTCAATGCGAGCACGCTCATCAGCCTTTTTAGCAACAAGCTCGTCAGCTTCTCTGCTCTGGATCTGCGCTTCAGTCTCTGGCTCGAGCTTATAATCCGGGCTAGTCTCAGCCACGCCGTCTCTGCCGACCCAGTCGTATTTAATCCCGTCCAATTTAAAGTCGTACTTTTTGCCACCCGAAGTAACTCGCTTAGCGAGATCCTCGTCGCTAACTGCAGCGTACCAGCCCTTTCCTATTGCCGCTTTTCTGGCAGGTTTAAGCAGGTGCTTCCATTCGGGATCATTTTCGGCCTTGTCGATCACATCACTGAGAGCGTCGTCCTCGCTGTAATCGGGATTTTCCTCGGAGTCGCTGTAGATTTCAGTAAGTGAGTCGATTTCGTCGGCGAGTTCAGCGTTGTACTCTGGACCCGTCTCAGCCACGACATCATTTTCAGACTGAATCTCAGACTGAATTTCCCGAGTTAGCTCAGGATTGGTATGCCACTGGTCCCACGTTCTTCGCTGCTGTTTGAGTTCGTCGATCTTGGCTTTGAGCTGTTCAGGCTTCTTAACATTGACCCCGTATTTTTTCGCGGTCTCCGGATTCTTCGCCGCACCCTGAATGGCTGCGAGATCAGCACCGATCTGGCGCTGCTTCTTCGTGGCGATCTTGGCCATTTTTTCGGCAGTCTTCATGGCAGAATCATCGAACCCAAACATATCACCCGAAACAGGACCGTCATCGGTCATCTGTACCGCTCGCATGAGGTTCGTGATCTCAGCTATAGTCTTACCCTCCTGAGCACCGCGAAGCCCTACGGACTGAATGCGGGCGTCTGAGGGCGCGGCCTGAGCTATTGCGAAGGCTTGGCCGTCGGTGACTTGACCGTTACGATGGGCGGAGATGAGTTCATCAGCTCCCGCATCTGCAATTTCGAAAGACCGTTTTCCCTTCTCTCGCGCCAGTAGTCCCCTTGCGTCTGCAGTTTGTCGGTCGATCCCTGTGCCTTGGAAGTAGTGGACATAATCTTTTACCTTGCCTTGACCATCACGGAGGTTCATTTCAGCGTCGAGGATCATTGCTCGCTCAGCTGTAACACCTTCAGATTCCCGGAGTATCTGCCCGGGGATTGTTTGTTCACCAGATCGCTTCGCCAAATCAAGACGATGACGCCCGGAAATTACTTCTAGCTTGCCGTTCAGGCGCTCCCATACAACAATGGGTGCCACGCCGATCCGCTCAAACTTACCGCCCAGAGGCTCAACAACACCGGTCTCTGCATCAGCGCCAGACTTGAACTGCTTCACGTCGGGAGACAATCCTAGATTTTGGAGAGGGATCTCTTGGGTCTGAAGTAGCGAACCGTCCGGAGTAGCGACGGCCGATTGAGTCTTGGGCTCGTTATGAAACAGGATCTCGCCCGGTCCTTGAGATGAGTCCAAGTTAAATTCTGGCTCTAGGTCCAGCATTTTCTGGCGAACAACACCCCGGACCTTCTCGACTTGCTCAGGACTGAGGTTGTACGTCTTACTGATTTCCTGCACCCGGTTGTCAAACGCAACAGGGTCAGACATATCAAGGTCAGCTAGGACCTCGGTCGCATAGGATTGAATCAGCTCTTCAGCTTGAGCCTCCTGCTGCTGCTGGATCTCCTGTTCTTCAGGCGACAGCTCAGGCTCATCTGCCACTTG
>Ga0222673_1000893_pt1 | contig 11336 bp, 10 predicted proteins | sample AntAcemetagen801_FD_179845 | JGI IMG/M metagenome (GOLD analysis project Ga0222673, IMG submission 179845) | Saline water microbial communities from Ace Lake, Antarctica - #801 | ecosystem: Environmental > Aquatic > Non-marine Saline and Alkaline > Saline | place: Antarctica: Ace Lake...
TGAAAGTGTTGCAACGAGTGTGGTCTCTCTCGGGAGGCCAGTGCGGCAAATATTTGGTGGTTTCCCTGCCGGTGTTGCTTGACCAGTTGGAAACCCACCAGGAACTCACCCTGGGCAACAACCGTTACGACGTGACGGTTCGAACACAACTGTTGACGATGAGTGCAGCAACCATTGACCGCTATTTGGCCCCAGCACGAGCCCAGGCACCCTTGTTTGGTCACTCCACCACAACACCGTCACCACTGTTGCGCCAATCGATCACGGTCCGCAAAGCAGGAGACGAAGTGGAAGCGGTCCCCGGGTTTTTCGAAGTCGACACGGTCGCTCATTGCGGGCCCGTGCTCAAAGGTGAGTTCGCGAGAACGTTAAACCTGACCGATATGCACACTGGGTGGGTCCACCCCATCAGTATTCGCAACAACGCCCACGTGCATATCAGGGCAGCAATCACCGCAGCTCTGGAGGGTATTCCTTTCGAGGTGACCGGGATGGATTTTGATAACGGTTCCGAGTTCATCAACCATGACCTCATCGGGTGGGCTGCGGAAAGAGACATTTACTTCACCCGGTCGAGGCCTTATAAGAAAAACGATCAAGCAACCATTGAGTCGAAAAACAATCATGTGGTGCGCAAATACGCTTACTACTGGCGTTATGACACCCCGGAGGCACTCGTCTTGCTCAACAGGTTATGGCCGTTAGTGAGGGACCGGATGAACTATCTCACCCCGACGAAGAAACCTGTCGGGTGGGCGAGCACCCCGGACGGGCGACGCACAAGGCTTTTTGACACACCGGCCACCCCCGTGGATCGGCTCCTCGCCTCACAGGCGGTAAGCGTCGAGCAACGGCAACAGTTGGTCAATAAACGTGAATCACTGAATCCTGCCCATTTGGCCAGAGAAATTGATCGTGTTCAACAGCAGCTGACCGCCTTGTCTAAAAGGGCCACCCTGGAGTTAGAAGCAGCCCAATATAAGCCCCTACCCGACATCACCAAAGGATTGAAACTACGGCAGGCAAGCTGAACAATTAGGGTGATGACGCGGGCTTTTTTATGTGAGGCACCGAACCCATTACGCGGGCATTTCTAAATGAGGCACCTCGGGTTACTCACACCCCAGATTGGACGGTGAGGGAAAGTTTCATCATCAGACGCTTGCGAAGGTGTCTTCCCAGACGAGCACACCCCGCCTGGCGAATTCGGAGTGGATGTCAGAAGCACTCGGGATTGGATCGGCGGGGTCAATATCAAGGGTGCTCGGGCGGGAGAGGAAAAATCTGTCGTTGTCGACCCAACCGGGAAGAGGGATGTTTTCCTCACCGAGTCGCCAGGCAACTAGACCCGCGAGCGCCGCATCCCACACCGGGGAGCCTGTTGGTTCTGGTTCACCGAGCCCGAGGACGCCGCGGAGGAGACCATGTTCGCACACAAGGTTGTCGTTGAGCTGGATGAGGGTTTTAAGTGCTCCGTAACGGTTTCCGGACGTGAGCTGACCCCGGATTGCTCGCGCAGCTTCTATCACGTCTGCTTTTTGTAGTGGCAAAGCAAAAAGCCTGTGCCCCGTTGCGTCAAGCAGCTTCTCTAGTGTGCTCACACTGAGGTCGCGACCGTTTTCAATCTCAGAAATATTGCTTTGGTAAACCCGAGATTTCTGTGCGAGCTCAGCCTGAGTCACTCGACTGCTTTTTCTCGCGGCCCGAACCAGCGTTGATGTTCTCGTCATACCAGCACTCTATCAAAATATAGTTCTGAAGGAATATTTGTTATTCCGAAACGTGGGCTGCTGCTGTGGGATTGAACGGGAGACGGTCACAGGTTCACGTCCCGTCCGCCCTACGAAGTCAAGATTTTTCAGGTTGCGATTATGAGTCTGATCGCGCGGTGCTATGGCTTAAGGTTTACCGGCAGGCGATGCCGCAGGCGCCGGCTTCTCGTTTTCCCCGAGGGAATCCCAGAAGTGCCCCACAATGCGACATTCTTCACATCAGTGGGATTGGTTTCGAGTTCTTGCCGTAGTCCCTCCTGTTTATGTCGGTCAGAAGTTAGAGCTCGACGGGGGTAGCGTTGAAGTAATCGGTGATGTTAGGTAGGCCACTGAGCCAGAGCACAACACCACAGAACCAAGGAGAAAGACCATGCACAAGGATCTATTAGGCGCCCTTTCAACAGTCCTCAGCGACACCGTTGTCCTCAAATACAAGGTTCAGGGAGCGCACTGGAACGTCGTGGGTCCTGACTTCCACCAGTTTCACGCTTTTTTCGAAGAAATCTATTTAGAAATTGACAGTGCGATAGATCCTTTGGCCGAGCAAATCAGAACCCTTGGAGCCACTGCACCCTTCAGACTCGCGGAGTTTTCGGAGCTGTCAAAGATTGACCAACCTGTGCGAACCGACAACACATCGAGAGCGCTCGCAAAGGAAATCCACACCGCAATTGAGGTAGCCCTAACCGACATCAGTCAGGCTTTCGAACTGGCAAATCAGCTCAACGAGCAGGGAGTGCTGGGGCTCTTGGCGCAACGCGAAGACATGCTCAAAAAGTGGCGATGGCAACTAGCCTCGGCTCTCGAGGGATAGCCCAGGCTCTGCAGCCCTCGGTTTTATCGACACCCCAGAGTGGTGTTTTCTGCCCGTGATGGGGACTGATGGGTTTCACCTTCTAACACCAACTCATGCCGGGGAATCGAACTCAGGACAGTCACAGGTTCACGTCCCGTCCGCCCCACAAGATCACATCCTGTGTCAGGCAGGTGACTCCTTCATCGATAAACATCTTTTCGATGGCCAAGAGCCACGACGACAACAGTCACCGTGGTGTCATTAACGGTGTACAGAATCCGGTAATCCCCCACGCGCACCCGAAAACCGGGCCTGCCTTTTAGCGGGCGTGATCCAGGAGGTCTGGGATCTTTGCCCAATAGGGCAATGGCTCCTTGGATGCGGGGCCGATCGTGTGGGTCAAGCTTTCTTAGGGAACGAACAGCGGAGGTCGTCACCTCAACGCGATAGGTCACGCCCAGCCCAGGTCTGCTTTCACCTGGTCCCAGGGGATGGCGTCTCCCTCCTCAGCGAGAGCCTCGTCGAAGGCAGCGATATCCTCGACATCTTCGAGCGCTTCGAGCATCTTTGTGTACAGCGAGGGGCTAATCACGACCGCTGCCACTCCACCTCGGCGTTCAATAAAAACAGGCTCGGTGTGAGAGGTCTCGACGACTTCCGAAAAAAACTCTCGAGCCTTGGATGCGGCGTAATGGGGCATGGCTTAAATGTACAGGAAAAAGACCTCAATGTACAGACAATAAGGCTCGGTCTCATCCCGATGCAGGGATGGTTTGACGCCGAACTAACCCAGGTGGGATCCTGCACAGAGCAGGCCGGTGACCCCGTGCTCCGTTGAAAAGGGTAGAGCACTTTCCGCACCGCTGGTGCTGTGAATCACTTCGGTTGATGGTTTTGGGTGCTTGTGGCGCAATGGTCGCTCGGGGGCTCTTTTCGATTCTGGTTGCACGCGAGCGGCCTGCCAGGAGAACCTGACAAGCACCGTTCGCCCTGGGGGGAGACACCAGGCTGCGTGGTGTGGAGCATGACCTCGGGCGGGGGTTTTAAGGTGCGCCTTGATGGGGGATCGCGACGGAGCCGCTGCAAAAGCACCTCTTCCGACTTGAGTTGGAACGGACAGTGGGCGTCTCGGCGTTTATGACCGGGGCCCAGGCCCGGCATCGCGGCCCTGGGGATTGTCGGCTCATGTCTTGGGGCTATCACCTCAATTCCTTGAGGTCTCCGGTTTTCCCCCCTGGAATCCTGCAGTGCAGTGCACATTGACTGCACATCATCACCGCTCACACCCCAACACCATCCACGCCAAACCACAGTCATTTACTGGCATCTGCACCGCCAGCTAACACCCTCTAACACCAGCTAATCCCTAGTCACCGAACTCACAATCCGTCGGTCACGGGTTCAAGTCCCGTCCGCCCTACGAGATAAAACCCCGTAAGGCTCCGGGGATGAGCCAGCAAGGACCCAGATATTTCTCGCCATCAAGAGTGTCTTCGACAACACTTGCACTCTGGTGCTGACAAACTCTTCGGAAGGTTTATCGCCCCTGAATCCCACCCGTGACGATCTGATCGGAGAGATCCGCCAGGAGTCTTGGCCAGTCCGCCGATTCGTCACGGCCCATGCGCACGATGACAAGGTTGTCCTCAGGAGATACAAAGACGTACTGCCCGAGTTTTCCCTGTGCCCAAAACCTCCCGTCGGGAAGAACCCACCAGAAGTAGTTGTAGTTCTGCTCGAGGAAGTCATTTCGACCGATGGACACATTCGTGGGCGCAGTCGCCTTTTGCACCCATTCGGGCGAGATTACCTGGACCCCGTCAACCATGCCGTCGTTAGCAAACATTAGGCCAAAGCGAGCCAAGTCACGCGGGCGGGCGTTGAAGCCATGGGATGACTGTTCGAAGCGGTTGTAGAAGCTATCGACGCTCCACGATGCGTCCGCTTCAGCGCCCATGGGTCCCCACCACGACTCGCTCGTGTACTCGCTGATGGTCATACCGGTCGCCCGTTCCAGCGCCATGCCGAGAAGTTGTGGGTTGTAATTGTTGTACAACCAGGTCACGCCCGGTTCTTCCAGAACGGTGGGATTATTCATGGCCGATCGCCGAAGATCAGTACCAAAATAGGCGTTGACTTGGTCTGCAAACGGGCTCCGGGCTTCCTCGTCGTATGCGATCCCCGATGACATGGTGATGAGGTGACGCAAGGTAATGTCACCAAATCGAGGGTCGCGCTCGAGCAGCTCAGGAACATAGTCGGTAATCGGGTCGTTGATGGAGGAAATATAGCCCTCCTCGACGGCCATCCCTATCGTGGTTGACAGGATTGACTTCGAGACGGAGAAAGAGTTGTGGAGCTCATTGGGGTCACGGTCCTCCGCGTACCATTCGTGGACGAGGACACCGTCTCTCACGACGAGAAACGCACTGGTCTCGCCGCTAGTCAGAAATTGGTCTAGTTCGTCACTAGAGCGCAGAGTGAGCGCGTCCCAGCCGGGCTGATCCAATAGGTAATTGCGCAGGTCAAGGCCACCGAATGCACTCAGTGTCGTGTCATCTAAGCCGCGTGGCAAGTCCGATGGACTTGAGGTGGGTATCTCGTTAGCGGGAAAGACAGCAATGTGGTCAATACTTGCGTCTTGCCAGAACACGATCCCGAACATCACCCCTCGGGCAACCTGAGAGAAAGGGGTTGCAGCGAGAACCAGAGCGAAGACCGCGACCGGTATGGCAACGATCACCACGATCGTTCGGAGGGCACGATTATTTTTCTTTTTCTTTGGTTTTGATGTTGATGAAAGCGCCATCTTTCGAGCCTATCGCGTATAGACCGGCTCCTCTCTTTCCCGAGAATGTAGCGACTCCTCTGTCAGACGGGCATCCGCACCGTCAGCTAACAGCCTGCAACACCAGCTAATGCCTAGGCATCGAGTTCATAATCCGTCGGGTACAAGTTTCAGCCCCTCGTCCGCTCCCGATTCCCTTGCTCCTCATTCCCCGTCGCCGCCCAGGGAACCCTTCTAGGTGGGCGCTAGCCTATGGCTGATGAAAAGTTCCGTTCTCGATATTTTGGTCGACCCTCAGACCGTTATTGAGCGCGATTTTACTGGTCTTTATTCGGGGGACCTGGGGCTCAGCTCCATTGCAGGAGGGCAGACCGCAGCTGATGCGGCTCTGGCAGCGCTTGACATTACGGGCTACGCATCGCGGCGGTCTCAAGTCTTTCCCGCGTCATCCCGGGGAGCAAGTGTTCTCTCGCCTTACCTTCGCCACAACATTCTCACCCTGGATTCGGTGTGGCGTCAGGTCAAGACAGCCCCACCCAGGGATCGAGAAAAATATCAAGACGAGTTGCTCTGGCAGGAGTATGCCCGACACCTCTACGCCAGGGTGGGGGCGCGGCTCTTTGAAAACCTCAGGTTCGAGGCCCCATGGGATTCACCTGGCGAGGGGTGGGACCGCGAGATGCTCTGTGTTGATGAGGTCGTGTCTGAACTAGAACACGATGGTTGGCTGGTAAATCAGAGCAGAATGTGGCTTGCCTCCCACTGGAGTGTGCGAAATGGCCGGGGGTGGCTCCACGGGCAAGAGCGTATGCATCGGGAACTTATCGATGGGTCTCGAGCGGCAAACCTGCTGGGTTGGCAATGGACGGTGGGGGCAGGGACGGGCAAACCCTACGGGTTTGCCCGGTGGCAGGTAGAAAAACGGGCGCCGGGTTTGTGTAACCGATGTCCGCTGAAGAACACATGCCCGATCCAAGAGTTTCCTCATACCGATTCCCCGCATGCTCTGTCGAGTGAGCCACTGCTTGATGGTGACCCTGATAGCGGCAACACTGCTGGGCCTCAAACACCCTTGCACGTCCGCGCACCAGATCGCGTTCTGCTGACCATTGACTCACTGGGGGATGAGGATCCAGCGTTGGTAGCGCACCCTAATTTGCCTGCCGTTTTTGTTTTCAACGCCCCAGCCCTCCGGAAACTTCAGTTGAGTTCCCGCCGAATAGGGTTTTATCTGCAAACCCTCAACGATTTGGCCACCCGACGCGAAGTCGTTGTTCTCCTGGGAGACCCTTATGACTACGCGTCACAGCACGATGTTGCTGTGACATTTGCACCAGTGCCGTCATTCGCAAAATTCACACGGCTTGCAGAAATCCACCCTTACCCCTGGCTGCGAGCCCCGCACAGCGGCTCGGTTCGCAGCTTTTCGTCCTGGCGGAAAGGCCTGAGCTCGCGCAGGGTTCAGGCTGACTGAGTAGATGTGGCGAGAGGTCAGTGCTTGGGCGACTTTTTGTGGGCGTCTAGAGGACTTCCTCTCACGCTCTTTCTCCACAGCGCAGGCTAATAATCTTGTGGTTGCTGGTTCATGTTCCGTCCGCGAACCCAGGGGGCCTGGTTGCTCAAGGTTTAGCTTGTGGCCTGGGTTGCGGCTTGGCGTTCGCGATTGCGCTTGCTTGCTCGCAGAGCGCTCACGCGTGAACCAATCACCAAAGCGGCACCAATAATGACGAGGTTCTTCACGATGTATTGCCCTTCCAAGGTGAGGCCCAGCGGGAAATCGTCCCAGCAGACTTCAGGAAGCAAAACCAGCGGAAGAAAGGTTCCTGGCATCTGGAGAGCCAATAAGAAGATTGCCACCCTAGTGAGAGCGGGAATGAGAAAGGTGACCCCAATGAGCACTTCCCAATACCCGATGGCAGGCACAACGATCTCGGGAGTCCACCAATAGACGGTCGCAGCGAGTAATTCTTCGGCGGGGCTTATTCCCAGTGGTTTGAGAGCCCCAAACCAGATGAACACCACACCAATTCCCACGCGAAGGAAGGGCAATCCAATTTTGTCCATCAATCCGATCACCGTGGCGTCAACTCGTGAAAGGAATATGCGCAGTGCGTTCATCACTCCAGGCTATCGATGGCGTGTGAGTAACTGCTCTGTGTACGCCGTCAGTTGGCTGGTGGTAACGGGGACGACAGCGGGCCACCTGGTTCCCCGGGGGCACGGCAACGATTAGCCTTGAGCGGTGATTGGACTCGGCACCCTCCTGAACATCACCACCATCGTGGTGGGCGCAACCATCGGTGTCCTTGTGGGCAAGCGATTGCCCGAGCGCACCAGCCGAGTTGTCACGGATGCTCTAGGCCTCGTGACCCTCGTGCTGGGTGGATTGAACCTCGTTTCTCTCACGGATGCCCAGTTCGTGGGTGTGGTGGGCGCCGGGGGTACTTTTCTCGTCGTGATCGGGGCTCTTTTGATCGGCAGCATCATCGGGTCTCTGGCTGGCATCGAGTCCCAACTCGAACGCTTTGGCGGATGGCTGCAAAACACTCTGGCGGGCAAAGGCCGCAGTTCTTTCCCTGACTCCACGGTGGGCTCTGGCGATGCGTTGCCCTTGGAAGGACTGATTGACGCGCCGCTTGCGGTTACGGGCCGGCAGCGGTTCATTAACGGCTTCGTTGACGCGTCGCTGGTCTTTGCCATCGGGCCCCTCGCGATTCTGGGAGCTTTCCAGGATGGCACGGGTCAGGGAATCGATCAGCTGGCGCTGAAATCGACGCTTGATGGCTTTGCGTCAATCGCGTTTGCCGCCTCACTGGGTTGGGGTGTCGCTTTTTCGGCCATACCAGTCGGTATCTGGCAGGGCCTCTTGACGGTGCTTGCCCTCAGCGTTGGCTCGGTCATGTCGGGTGCGGCGATTGCGGCCCTCACCGCTACCGGGGGAGTGCTGTTGCTGGGGGTAGGGCTGCGCCTACTCAATCTGCGCGCCGTAGCTGTGGCGGATATGCTGCCAGCGCTCATCATCGCCCCCCTGCTGACAGTCGGTGTGCAAGTTCTTTTCGGCTAGTCCCTCCCGTCCCCCGAGACCACCGGGACCTATGCTTATCCAAGAACGAGTGTCTGTGGTCTGAAGCTCACGAACACCTCACTTGGCACCCGCAACCAGACCAGAGATTAGGACCAACATCCGTGTCATCACCCGTCGCACCACCCAATGTTTTGCTCTGGTTTTTCGCCGCTGCCGGCTTGTTTTTTGCCCGCGCCTTGCTTTTTTCGACATGGCTTTCGCGCGCACCAGAGGTTCAAGAAGCGCTCGCCCTGAATACCGTGCAAATGGGACTATTCGTCATGCTGTTCCCGCTGGGTGGTCTCGCCGGAATTCTCTTTGCCAACGTGCTCACCGTTCGTTTTGGTTCCACTGCATCGGGGATCGGAATCTTTACCCTGGGGGCCGCTAGCCTCGCGATCCTAGGTTTTTCCCTCGATGGTGGGAACCTACTGGTGTCAGCCATCGTGCTTTTTTCGATGGGCCTTCCGATGGCTATCGCCGACTTCCTCGGAAACTTTGAGGGCACCGCGGTCGACCGGGTGTCGAAAAAGAGTTTGTTCCCAGCGATCCACAGCGCCTTTGGAATGGGCATGCTCCTGGGGGCAGCGGGGGCATCCCTCGCGATTGACGCAGGCTGGAGCCTCACGGCTAACTACTTGCTCGTGGCGGCAATCGTTGCGGCTCTTGCCGTGGCTGCCTCGTTGCAATTCCCCAACCGCGATAAGCCAGTGTCACGGCCCAAAGGCGAAGAGCGAAAAATGTCTTTGGCGGTGTGGAAAGAGAAACGAACTATTCTCGTGTCCCTCATCGGTTTCTCCTTCATCATGGCGGAAATTTCAGCCGGAACCTGGGTTCCCATTGCGCTGACTGTCTCCGGGTTTTCGGGATCTGCAGCCGCCTTCGCCTTCGGAGTTTTTTGGATTGTCATCACCATTGGTCGTGTCTTCGGGGGCTTCGTTGTCGAAGCGATTGGACGCTTCCCCACCGTCCTCATCTCGACCCTGGTGACGTCTGCTGGCATCCTTGTCTTCATGCTGGGAGAAGTTATCGCCCTTCCTTTCCTGGGCCTTGTGCTGTGGGGATTGGGCATGTCAATGGGTTTCCCCATGGCCGTTGCCGCCATGAGCGATGATCCACGCAAGGCTCCTTTCAGAATCAACATGATCATCACCGTTGTCTACATCTCGAGTATTTCTGTTGGGCCAGCACTGGGCAGCCTTGGGGAAGTGGCGGGAATCTATGCCGCTTTCTCCATCCCCTTGGCGCTCATGATTCTCTCGGCCATTTTGTCACCGGTGACCAAACTGCTACCTCCCGGCGACTTCGAAAAACACACGTCCCACTGAAGGCCCCTGCAAAACCATTCACGAAGATCGCTCGCGAAGCGACCGTGCAAAAGATACCGCCGAAGTAGACCACAGCGCCCACACCACCAACAGGGGTTGGAAAAAGAGTCTCGTCAGGCGAGCTTGGTCGGAATCAAGTCCGAAGGCATCGATTCCTTCAACAAATTGATTGATGTTGCCGGGGAATATGGCGATGAAAAACGCGGCAGCTGCCAACCCCGTCATCGGCACCACCTTTCCCCAGGTGAGGAGGCCTAACCCCAGAAGAATCTCGACAACACCCGAGGCGAGAACGACGAAATCGGCCTCGAGCGGAAGCCAGACCGGGACTTGGGCCTGGAATTCCAGCCGTGAATACGTGAGGTGCCCAATTCCCGCGTAGAGGAGAGCGAGCCCCAGGGCTATACGGGCAGTGAGACGAACGATTTTCCTGATAGTGCGCGGTGTCTTCACGGTCTTCTTTCCTCAAGTGGGCTGGATGGGGGCGAAAGCGTCATGACGGTTTTTTCAACCGACCCTCCGTCGTTCCGCGGCGTAAGCCGATTTCGTAAGCGGTGAGGGCCACCAGCGTTATTCCCACGAGAGGCAAAACGAACCACAGCATCACGGTGGTGAAGCCGGCCGCTGAGTCGTGTTCGCTTGCCGCCAGCACGACGTACAGCATGTAGGCCAGGTAGAGGAGGACGAAGAATATCCCCTCCCAACGCGCCACGACAAAGCCGGTGAATGCGATGGGCATTAAAGCAATCGCAGCCGCCAACATCAAAGGCATATCCAAAGCGATGGCGGCGGCAGGAATGGGGATACCCCCGTCGAAGAACATGGCGGGAACACCGAGCACCATCCCAATGTTGAAGATGTTGCTGCCCACGATATTTCCTACCGCCATGTCGCGCTCGCCCCGACGCAGTGCGACGATCGCGGTAGCGAGTTCGGGCAGTGAGGTGCCGAGAGCCACAACGGTGAGCCCCAAGACCAGCCCGCTGACCCCCAACGAGGAAGCGATGCCGACTGCTCCGTTCACCAAGAACTGTGAACCAAGCACCAGGAGCCCAATTCCCATCAGCAGGGCGACCCCCGCAAGCCACAGCGGCACGGGTTTCGCTCCAAAAGGAAGCGAGACAGGGGTGGTGTTGTGGAGATTTGCCTCCCGACGCCCCAGCACAAGGCTGATGGCCGCATGCACGAGGAGGCCTGTCAGGAGCACACCCCCATCGAGTGCGCTGAGTCGTCCGTCCAGGCTGACAATCACAAAAATGATCGTCAGGCCCAGCATGACGGGAAGATCAAATCGAACAATCTGCCGCTTAATGAGCAACGGGCTGATGATCGCAGAGATTCCCAAAATCAGGAGAATGTTGGCAATGTTTGTTCCCACCGCGTTTCCCACTGCCAGGCCTGGCTCGCCCTGTAGCACAGACCCGATGGTCACGGCCAGCTCAGGGGCCGAGGTGGCACCGGATACCACCACGAGCCCTATGACTAAAGGGGAAATTCGCAGTCGGGTAGCAAATGAGGAAGCGCCTCGGACAAGCGATTCGCCGCCGAGGACTAACAACACGAGTCCGGCAACGACCAAAGCGATATC
>Ga0222673_1000896_pt1 | contig 11322 bp, 27 predicted proteins | sample AntAcemetagen801_FD_179845 | JGI IMG/M metagenome (GOLD analysis project Ga0222673, IMG submission 179845) | Saline water microbial communities from Ace Lake, Antarctica - #801 | ecosystem: Environmental > Aquatic > Non-marine Saline and Alkaline > Saline | place: Antarctica: Ace Lake...
TCGGGCAGCGAATCCGCACAGAGCGTAAGGCGAAAGGATTGACGCAGCGAGCGTTTGCTGAGTCGTCAGGATACTGCGAGCATTATATCAGCATGATTGAGAACGGCCATGCCGCGCCGAGTTCTAGGGCGTTGATGGCGTTTGAGCGTGCGTTGAAAGTGAGGCTGGTGAAATGACGTTCCCAGGATACAAGCCGGTAATCGTCTTCGGAGTTCAGATGAAGATAGACGGGCAGCAAGTGTTCTTCAACGTATCGCGCAACGAGTATTCAGTTGAACGCGATCACAGCTATCTTGTGCATCCGACTGAAAACCAACAGCGAACCATCGACGCGATATTCGCAATGGCAGTTGCTGAGATGGCCGAAGAAGACGACACGTTCGCCAAAGAGTGTGAGCTGGACAAGACGGCGAGTTTGCATCAGACGGATCTTTGGTAGACAAGGAGGCATGATGGGTAGCACATGCGCAAATCACAGCGGACAGGCAAGCGATACGTTTTCATCGTACATGAATCGAGAATACGCAGTCGTAAAGATCAAGAACGGCAACACGACACCGGCAATCACGATCTTCACGCCATCAGGCTTAAACTGCGCGGTGGATTATCTGAGAGAGTTTCGAGCTGCGATTGATTCAGCGATTGCCGAGTTGGTGGAAGCTGGCGCGATTGAAGAGGAGGCAGAATGAGCAAGACACTCGCAGCGAACATGGCCGAAGTGATGGAGAAGGTTGGATACGTACAGAAGGATGCGACGAACGACTTTCAGAAGTACACCTACGCAAGCGCACAGGCCGTCTTCGACAAGGTACGCAAGGAGCTATCAGCTCGCGGTATTGCGGTAGGCGGCGACGTTGAACTCGTAGCGTCGGAGATCGTCGGCCCGAAGGATAAGCATCTCGTGGTAGCGAAGCATACTCTGACATTCACAGACGGCACTGACACGCTATCTGTGGCTGCGCTAGGTGAAGGTATCGACGCAGGGGACAAAGCATCTATGAAATCAAATACCGCCGCCGTCAAGTATTGCCTAGCGAAGGCGTTCTTGATCTCGTGGGGCGACGATCCTGAGGCAGACGCGGCCAGCGATGGGGCCGAAGAGAACCTGGCTGTAGTTGAGTGGTTGAAAGTATGCGATGAAGCAAGCAACACTTCTGCTGAGATGTTCAAGCAGTGGTGGCCGTCTCGTAAAGCTGACATCAAGAAAGACTGCGGAGAAGCTGGAGCTGCTGAGGTATACGGCGTATTCAATACATACCTCGCGCGCCTAAAGGCAGAGGCCGATGCTTCAGCATAGCCACGCGCAGTATTCAGACGAATGGTGGGCGGCTAGGCGCGGATTGCCTACCGCCTCACAGTTCAGCCGGATCGTGAAGGGCGACGGTTCGCGCTCAACGCAACGTACTGCGTACCTCTACGAGTGCGCGGCGGTTCGTATCACCGGCATCTACAAAGAGAACTTTTCGTCAGCGGCGATGGACGAAGGCACAGCGAGAGAGGCTATCTCACGTAAGATCTATTGCATGGAGAGAGAGGCGTTCGTAAGTGAAGTTGGATTCTGCGTCAGCGACTGCGGGCGATACGGCGCGAGTCCTGACGGTATCATAGAAGGTACTGGCGTGCTCGAGTTGAAGAACCCGTCCGCTCATACGCACGTCGGATACTTAATGAAGGGAACTCTGCCATCAGCATATAAGCAACAGGTCTTCGGCGAGCTGCTTGTGACAGGATGTAATTGGGCTGACTTCATGAGCTACTCGCCAGGCTTGCCGCTGTTCATCCTGCGGGTTGAGCGCGATGAAGAGTTTATGGCGAAGCTGGAAGACGAGTTGATAGCGTTCAGCGAAGAGCTAGACAAGGTGTGTGATGAGATTCAAGGAGGTAAGTGATGGACGCAGACTTAAAGCAGGCGATACTCGAATGCTTACTCGACTACTACAACATCATATACGACGGCGGATCTGTACCGATGTGGGTTGCCGTGATGGAGGATCAATACAGCGTAGACGACGGTATCGAGCATCCGATGGATAAGCACCATCACATGGAGAACGAGCTGATGAAATACCGCAACGATCTCAAGCGGATGAACAAGGAGGCATGATGGCATTCAACGGAAAGCTGATACGCGTCGCAGATCAGAATGGTAAGTGGGGCGTGCTCATTGACACAGAAGAGAAAGGTGAGACGTGGCTGACGATTTGGGATCGCAAGTTCGCCGGCCAGGATAGCGCAGAACACAAGGCTGTGTGCGATTGCCATGACTTCGTTGGCGAGCGAGTAGTGTTCGAGGCAACGCGCGGGAATCTCAAAGACAAGGATGGCCCTGAGGAGGGCGAAAGGTGGAACGCTACCATCACTGCAATCGCGCTTGAAACATCCAGCGAGCTTACCGACGAAGTAGCGCCTGAGATCGAGCGAGAGGCGTCTGTAGTCGATCCGTCATCTAATCCTGAACAAGTAGTCGCCAAGTACAACACTGAGCGTCTGAGCCGACTCGCGCTGGAAGCTGTCCAAGCAGATCTACGAGCGCACGAGGCGAGAGCTGCATGGCTGGACGAAGTTACGCGGCTTGCATCGTGAATCCGATGGCGACGTGGGGAGATCGCGGACGGTTCGAGGGCATCGATGACGACACTATCGGCGAGCGCGGGACTGAATCACACAAGGCACTTCACTACGGCGTGTCGTTCGTAATCGTCAAGAAGCGAAAGCGGCGTAAGTCCCCGAAGTCTGTTTCGGGAACAAGGGAGGCAACATGATCGGCGACTTCTACGGAGACGGGAACCGCTATCGAGGCGTGCTGATGAGCGATCCTAGCGTGATGACTATCACAATATGCGAGACGATTATCATTGAGCCTGCCGATGAAGAGTAACCTTGAAGCCACATTCGCGATGGCGTTGGCTGCTGTTGGATGTGACATGATCCGCGAATACAAGTTTCACCCAACGCGCAAATGGCGTCTCGACTTTGCAGATCCTGATACGCTGACGGCGGTAGAAATCGACGGTGGAGAGTTCTCAGGTGGATCACATTCGAGAGGCGTCGGCATGGCCAACGATTATGCCAAGAGAAATAGCGCGACGGAGATGGGCTGGGCGATATTTCAGATCACAGGCGCGATGTGCAAGAAGGATCCTGTTGGATTGGCCAAGAGGATTAAAGTAGTAATAGAATCAAGGAGGCAGTAATGATTAGCAGAAAGAGTATGGATCTTAGCGAGTATTCTGATACACATGGAACTACAAAGCGTATCAAACGAGAACAATGGGGATGGAGTGATCTTGGAGATAAACCAACATTGAGATGGATAAATAAACGCGAATTGAAGATACCTGAAGAATACCAGCGTGATAGGAAATCACAGAATGCAGTCTTGAAAATTGCTAGGGAATTCCAGTGGGCTAAGTTCTGTCCTATAGCAGTGTCTGAAGACAAAGAAGGAACCCTGTGGGTAAATGACGGCGGGCATAGGTTGAGAGCTGCATTGCTCAGAGACGATCTGCAAATGTTACCATGCGCAGTAACTAAAGGACTGAGCCTATCAGAAGAAGCAGCAATCTTCGCGGACTCAGCAAAATGTAGGAATATGATATCTACTCACGATAAGTTCATTGCACAAGTTGTTGCCAATGATGCTAGTGCGCTTAAAGTGAAGGCTATAATTGAAAAGCACGGATACCACGCAATAAAACACCAATGTAGATATGGGTTCAAACCTCTATTATCACTGTTTGCAATGGTGGAAGAGGATGCGATTCTAGCTGATATTGTATTCGGTTTCTGCGCTGATATGGCTGAAGACGGAGAACAAATATCTGGCATCTTGTTGAAGGCTCTATTCTATTTGCAACAACATATAGCTAATCAGACAGATATTCTATCTGGTAAATATGCAGAACGCATGGCACGACTCGGCCTGAAAGGTCTTGTTGTTATGATGAATAGGAATAGGCTAATCACTGGGAACGGTGGAGTTAAAGCATCTGCATACTCTATCCTACAGCTGATCAATAAGGGATGCACTAACAAGCTGACTATGGACTGACTGCTTGGATCATAGCGCGTGATCTGTTACAATAGTCCAGTGGGGCGGCTTGTACCTAGGCGCTCTCCGTGCCTGTCTTTGTGAGGACAGGCCGCACCCGCACACTCTTACACAAAGAGGAGCTGATACACAGTGCCATACGGAGCAATAGACCACAGAATATGGACGAGCTTCAGCATCAAGCAGCTCTCCGACAACTGCAAACTAGCATTCATCTACATCCTAACCTCGCCACATAGCAACATGATCGGGTTCTACTATCTGCCGATCCCTTACATGGCGCACGATCTCGGATGGACAATCGACACAGCCAAGAAGAATCTGCTGAGACTCTGCGAAGAGTCTACTGGGCCTTTGGTACGATATGACTTTGACGCTGAGGTAGTTCTGGTTCCTCGTTATCTGAGATACAATCCACTGGCGACAGGCAACAGGCAAACAGGAGCAATATCACGACTGCGAGAACTTCCTAGCACACCGTTGGTTCAATGGTTTCACGGTGGGGCCAAGCAGTTTGCATGTAATATGGAGAAAATGCTTACTGCAATTGAAGAAATAGAGTCTTCACAGAGTCTTGATGGAGTCTTAGAAGGCATAGGCGAATCCGCATATACTGTTGCTGTTACTGATGCTGTTACTGATGCTGTTGAATATGTAGCTACTGGCTCAGAAGACTTCGAGCTATTCTGGAACGAGTTCAAAGCCATGAAGCGCGGCGTCGGCAAGGTAGCTGCTAAGAAGGCGTGGCATACAACCACGTTCGTCGGGAGGCCAGGAGACGGCGGCCATCGTCCTATTGAGTTCGCTGTGCTAATCCAGGCGGCCAAACATTACCGGATGTCATGCGAGCAAGAGAAGACAGATCCGAAGTTCATCAAACAGCCAGCGACGTTTCTTGGGCCTGATCGCAACTGGGAAGACTGGAAAGATAAACCGAAGCCATCGAGCAACGGCAACGGCACGAACCGCGCACTGACTAGAGGTGCTGAAGAGTTCGCAGACGTATTCGAGGAGGCGTGATGGCAACTGTATTTGATTCGATAGATTTGACTGGGCTAAGGCTTTCGCATTTGCGGCAGCTTCAAAGCTATGTAGATAATCGTGATAGAGACGGATGGTACTATGGGCCGCGCGATCAGTTCGAGAAACGACACGACGATCTAAAACAGTGGATCGACAATGCTGTTGAGTATGGAGAATCTGAGGGCGTAGTATTCCCTAGGAAGAAACCATGATACTCGGATCGAAGATAGGAAGCAGATTCAGAGACGCATCACTTGAGACATGCACAGTGAACGCGGCCAACAAAGCAGCCGTTGAACATGCACGCAAGATTGTATCCGAAGAGATAGGCGGACTAATCATCACCGGGCCTGTAGGCACTGGAAAGACTCATATCATCATCGCGACGCTGAACGACATCGAGGCGGCGCACATCCCAGTGATAAGAGAAATGGATGACGGCATTGAATGTATGTCTCCATGCAGGCGGTACGTGTATTGGAAGGCCAACGATCTAGCGAACGCCGTGAGATCGTCAGTCGCAGATATGACTGATCCGGTAGGTGACGCCAATCGAGCGGACGTTCTGTTCATCGACGATCTTGGGACAGAGTATGAGAAGGTTGGCAGCGACTTCATCTGGGTAGCGCTGCAGTCGATATTCGATTACAGGTGGGAGAATGAGAAGCCAATTATGGTGACGACTAACTTGGACGCGCCAGGGCTTGCGAAGAGATACGGGGATCGCGTGCTCTCTAGGTGGCGAGGATCCTGCAAGATGCTATCGTTGCGCGGTGACGATAGAAGGGACGGTGGCTCATGAAAACATCACTCATCCGCGAGGCGGGATTTGAAGAAGCACTGCTTGGCATATCTCTGAGCTACAACAGCGGAGGAGATATGAAAGTGGTGGCTGACAAGCTGGTAAAGAGAGGCGGGAGTCATTCTAAGTTTCTGGAGTCGATAGCCGTGTGGCTGGATATTACTGCGCCGCGCTATTGGTGGAGCCACGCAGATACATATCGCGTCGGAGTTACAAAGCAGTCGGAGTCAACGATGCACACGATCCTAGATCGATACTTGACGCAAGACGACTTTGTTGTTGACATTCCAGTGTGCTACCTTGACAAGCTGAATGTACACATCGCGAACAAGGATGTTCGTAGAGTGAAAGCTATGTTGCCAGAGTCATTCCTTCAGCGGCGAATCGTCTGCACGAACTACATGACGCTGCAGAGAATCATCAGGCAGAGGAGGACTCACGAGTTGATAGAGTGGCATCAGTTCTGTGACGATGTGCTTGCCCAATGCAAACATCCAGAGTTCCTTCAGGAGGCGGAATGAATAGAGAAGAATTGATGGCGATGACGGACGAGGAGCTTCGGATCAAGGCTGCTGAGTTGATGGGGTGGGAAGACGTTGCTTGTCGCGAGGTTAATAATCTGCTTAGTGAGGGAATAACATTTCACACCGTGTGTGCTAAACAAGATAGTGGGCCTAATGCCGACAAGGATGCTATTGGTTGGCTAGTTGGAGACGGCGAGAATATGTGGGATGTCGTCCCAGACTACCCTAACGACATAGCGGCGGCGTGGGAATTGTGGGAACGAATTCCTCTTTCAGATAGATATTACGGGGCCATTCACATCGTCCGTATTCCAGTTAGTCGTGGAGAGACAGCCAAATGGCGTCACGGAATTGGTTATGGCATGTCGATTGGTGAACTCGGAGGACCGTCAGAGCAGGAATGGAAATGGCAGCATCTTATTACCGAATGGCCGAAGGAAGGAGAAACGAGTGCGCAGACAACAGCACGCGCCATCACCCGCGCGTTCATCCTGGCGATGGCAGAATGATTCTCAACGATAGGCAGATACGCGGCATGTGTATGTTCGCAGAGTCGTCAATGCTGTACCCGTTCATTCCTGAGCAGAAAGGCAAGCCATCCTACGGATTAGGCTCCTTCGGATACGATATTCGGCTAGGAAAGAAATTCTTGCTAGCATCACGCATCGACATTATCGCCGATCCTATCGACTACGATAAGAATCTCTGCCATGTTCTCAACCGCGATGACGAGTTCATCCTGCATCCAGGGCATCACGTGCTCACTGAGTCCGTAGAGACGTTCAACATTCCTAACGATGTCTGTGGCGTGTGCTGGGGCAAGTCGTCTTATGCTCGCTGCGGGCTGTTGGTGAACGTAACTCCGCTTGAACCAGGCTGGAAAGGGATCCTCACGCTAGAGCTGGCGAACGTCAGTCCTAATCCGATTCGTCTACACGTTGGGAAAGGAATCGCGCAGGTGGTATTCTTCCGAGGTGACAGGCCAGACAGAACGTATACGGAGAAAGAGAGCGGCGGCATCTATCAAGGCCAGACTGGAGTTACAGTTCCGCAGTAAGGAGGCGTGATGACGTGTCTACGATTGAAGAGTGAAGGCGTACCTGATGGCTTCGTCTGCTTCCATCCGATCTACGTGTACGACGGCTTCCTGTTCGAGGTCCATGGCTACTGTGGCCCAACGCCGCTTCGCAGATCGGACATGGGGCCACGAACTAGTATGCCGTTCGGATTCTGGATGATGTGGGATAGATTCTCACAGTTGTCTGATGAAGAGAAGGCCAAGTATATGTACAAGGAGGCGTCATGAAGTTAGCTCGAGAGATAGCGTACGCGGTAGCTAGTTACGAAGCGGAGCTAGGCAAGTCGGCAAGCTCGTATGATATTGAGCCTATCATCGCTGAGAAGCTGAGGCCGATTCGTGAGGCGTTGATGATTGTGTGGAAAGGCGACGATGATATGACGCCTAGCGATATGGTGAAACAATACAACGATGCGCTAGAGCTGTTTGATGAGGCGGACGGATGAATGAACGCATAGGCACAGCCGAGACAGCGAGGATACTTAACTGCTCGCTCGCTCACGCTAGAAAGCTGATGAGAAAAGCGAAGGCAGACACTAGGCGAGAGTCGCGTGCCGATGGCGGGATACGTATCACGTTCCTGAAGTCAGACGTTGACGCCTACGCCGGCAAGCATCTATCTGTGAAGCGAGAACGGCATCACAGCAAGGCTGATAACGCTCGTAAGATCGTCGCGTGGGCTGACGGATTGAGACGATGGCCGCACGATAAAGCTATCTTGGCTCGCGTATGCGCTGCGTATGGCCGCAGGGATGTGGAGGGCGTGATTGATACTCGGGTGTTTCGTAAGTCGAATGGGAAGTACCTCAGGGCGCTTAGACAACCTGCTATGCAACGAGAAGACACTGACGGGATATTGAGGTGAGTTCAATGGACAAGTGGAACATGTTCGCAGCAGGATTTGCTGCGCTCGGAGCTCTTGTCGCATTCAGCGACGGGAGGATTATTGGCGGCATAGCGTGCGTGGTAGCGTCGTTGGCAAATATCCTATGGACAAGACGGAGGTAGGATGTCAAGGAGTAAAGCAGTACGCGCAGAAGCTCGGCGGGTTCCGGTGCGCCCCTTGACGTATCGTGTCATGTGTGGTATAGTTGTGATGTAGCCAAGGAGGCAACAACGATGATTGCAGCGAGAGAAGAAACGAAAGCAGTAAAGCTGGCGCTCATAGATGCAGGATTCGATAAAGCTGCTGTAAAAGTAGGGCACGGAAGAGGTACTGCGCGGGCATGGCTTGAGATTCACGTCAACCATATTAACGGGCTGGCATTCTCTCAGAATGATGATTTAGCCGTGAAGGTTGCTCAGAAAGCAACTGGGCGACACGGAGACTATCAGGGCCGCATTTCGGTTGACATCGAACGCGAGGAGGTGGCGTAATGGCTACGACATACGCGAGGTTTACGCTACAACTCAACGCAGAAACAGACGCAGACATTATCGAATACATCAAGCAGCAATCGAACAAGAACGGACTGATGAAGAAGGCGCTACGATTCTGGATCGCACTAGAGGATGAGAATGTCACGGAGTAACGCAGTACGCGAAGAGGCGTTGAGGCTAGACGGCTATCGGTGTGCCATTAGTGGTTTTGACGGCAGGTCTGAGGAAGGCAGGAGACAGCTTGAAGTGCATCATGTTCGCCCGCTTGGTGTTGGTGGTAGTGATGAAAAAGATGTAGTTGAAAATTGCATAACGCTTCACACGCATGTACACGTTATGGTCGAGACTGGCCAGCTTGTGATAGCTGAGTGGGATAGAGCCAATGGAGTTCTTAGTGTGATTGACAATCAGGATGTTCTTGGGCATGGCGTAGGCAAGGTTGATACGTCTAAGCTGTGGTTTTATCTGCGACACGACGCCGAAGAAGGCGAAGAGATACTCACGCAGCTATCATCGTTCGCTATGCTGGACTCAACTATCGCCGAACGTGTATACAGACTAGGCCAGGTGGTTGCCGCTACGGATCCAGACGCTAGGACGCTGCGGGAATGCCTTGCGTCGAAAGGACTAGACACGCGACGGCTGATTGGCGCGGCGTCACTGTGGGCTAAGAGTCTGGATAACGGCGTCGAGTGGCAAGATGGAACTACTGTGTCAGACTACCGGCGTCTGTTGAAGGAATCTGGGCATGGATCGAAGCGAGAATACTTCTACGTCAAGATCCGAGGAACAGTCAACCGGATAGGGTCGCGGCCTGAAGTCTACTATCGGACGGCATACGAGCAAGAGCTCCGCGACGAGATGGTTATCGGTGATCGCCTGTACAAACTGGCGAAAACCGTATACGGCATCCGAGCCGAGAACGGACATCTGATGCGGCCAGACGGCAGCGAAGAACCGTTCATTCACTTCGTTCCAAAGGAGGCATGATGAAGAAGAAGACAATGTTCAAATTGAGAAATCTAGAGATTCGTGTGAAGCAACTCGAATGCCCTCACAAGAACGTGAGGTTTGATGTGTATAGTGAATACGTTGAGGTGTGTGAAGACTGTGACAAGATCCTTAATAGATTCTACTCAGAGAAGGAATGGCTAGAGGCCAAGCTGGATTATCAGAATGCTAAGTGCAAAGATGCCATTTCTGAGACTGATGCGCGTATACGGCAGCTAAAGGAGGCATGATGTTTAGGCGACTAGATATATGGATCAGCAGAAAGATGCACGCGGGGCGGTGGGCGGCATTCTGGGGCGTTCAATTCGCTGGCTATCTGTTCGTCACTGTATGGTGCTGGGCAACGTTGTGGCTAGTGATAACTGTGCCAGCGTGCGCGATCAGTGCGTTCATGGTGATGGGCAACTTGAGGCGGATGGGTGAACGATGTGGTGAACGATGAAACGCTTCCGAGGGCTTAGAGGGCGACAGCGCGAGTGCTTCAGCGAGATAGCGACAGGGCGGATGGGCGCACACAATCCGAGGACGCTGGCCGCGTTAGCTGAGAAGGGGCTAATCATGTTCGAGACGAAACGGTTCCTGCTTAACGAAGGCCTCGCCGGTACGCTAGTGCTAGACGTGCCGTATGTGCCGATGGCTATCCATCAGGAGTGGTGCGAATGGTGCGCGGGGAGTAGTCCTACGCAGAACGACGGCCAGGTATGGGAGGCGTGATGATTACGAAGACTGGATGCGTATCTGTTACTGAGGACGGCGTGATGGCCAACAGCTTTGAGTTCAGCGGCGCGTCTGAGAATGGATCGTACAACATGGACATACTGCTGTGGGCGCGTGAACGGATAGATCGTGAGATAGCGAATCAGGGCTACGATGGGCTGACGAAGGTGGATGCCGAATGAAAGTCTATCTGATAAGTGATGGCGATTACGAAGACTACACGATTATCGGCGCGTTCTCTACATACAAGAAAGCGAAAGATGCTGCTAAATACTTCAACGCCAATGAACGCATCGAGGAGTATGATTTAGACTCGAAGTTGAAGCAGCGCCCTGCTGGTATGAAAGCATTCTGCGTTGCGATGGACAGAGAAGGCAATGTTCCATTAAATGAGTGGACGAATTTGAGACAGGTGTATGAGTGTAGCGGCGAGTATGCAGACAGAAATGTGGTGCAAGGATATGGCGGCAATCCGACTTACGCAGAGTTCCACGTATGGGCAAGAGACGAAGAACACGCCATCCAGATAGCCAATGAGAAGCGCGGCGGTGTATTGATCGCTGGCGAGTGGCCTGGAGACGAATGAAGCGCATCCGATACGTGTGCGATAAGTGCGGCGCAGAACACAACGTCCGGTTCCATAGCTGGGAGATACATCCGCGGCGCATGAACTGTACGGCGTGCCTTGAGAAGTCTGCGATGGCGGCAATGATGCCGAGCCCGGCTAACCATTTTC
>Ga0222673_1000897_pt1 | contig 11318 bp, 10 predicted proteins | sample AntAcemetagen801_FD_179845 | JGI IMG/M metagenome (GOLD analysis project Ga0222673, IMG submission 179845) | Saline water microbial communities from Ace Lake, Antarctica - #801 | ecosystem: Environmental > Aquatic > Non-marine Saline and Alkaline > Saline | place: Antarctica: Ace Lake...
TTTCTACTCAATGGAACTTCCTGAGAATCCAAAGCTTTGTCGTAGCTTCGACCTTTTGTTTAGGGGTCTAGAAATTAACAGTGGGGCGCAACGCTATCATACTTATGATTCTGTAGTTGAAAAAATTATCTCTCGTGGAATGGACCCAAAAAGCTTTGAGTTCTACACAATGTTACATAAATATGGAGTCCCACCACATGGTGGCTCTTCTACAGGCTTAGAGAGATTCACTGCCCGCATGCTAAACCTACCAAACGTTAAAGAGGCTGTGCCTTTCCCTCGCGATATCAATCGAATTGATATCCTACTATCAAAAACACAAGAAGAAGCTGAATAACACTACAGTATGGAACAAAAATATACTCCGCCAGAAGAAATACTAAAAAAATACGCTGAGCTGATTGTTAAATTTGGACTCCGCGACCAAAAAGGTAACAAACCAAAAACCGGAGCTGTAGTTCATTATTTAGTTCCAGAAGTAGCTAGACCATTATATTTCCACCTGCAACGAGCTATTCTCAAGAATGGCTATCATCCACTTGGACAGTATTTTCCTAGCTCCGATTCTCAATATAAGTTCCAAAAGGATTTCTATAGTTTGGCTTCAAGCGACCAGTTGGTATTCTCTCCCGAAAGCTGGAACAAGGCTTTAATAGATCAAATAGATTGTACAATTCTTGTTATGGCCGATACAGACCAACATGAACTCAACTCTATCAACTCAAGTAAAATCTTTACAAGAACCAAAGCAAATAGTGCCACTAGCAGCTACCGGCGAAGGAAAATAAATGAGGGTAAATTAAACTGGACAATTGTTTTATATGGTACAGATGATGTTGCAAAAGAAGTTGGACTATCACCAAAGCAATATTGGAATCAGATAATCAAGGCCTGCTATTTAGACGAAAAAAATCCAGTAAAAGAGTGGCTGAAAATAGAAAAAACAGTGGTTAAAACCGCCAACAAGCTGAGCGACCTAGAGATAAAAACTCTGCACATTAAAGGTAATGACGTGGATTTGAAAGTTGGTGTCGGCAAAAACAGACAGTGGCGAGCCGGTGGAGGTAATAATATTCCTTCCTATGAAGTTTTCACTTCACCAAACTGGTCAGAAACAGAAGGCTGGATTAGTTTTAATCAACCGTTCTATCGACACGGGAAAAAAATAGAGGGTATTCAACTGTGGTTCGAGAAAGGTAAGGTAGTTAAATCTAAAGCTACAAAAAATCATTCTCTTCTTAAAGAAATGCTAAATAGCAAGAATGGTAACAAACTAGGAGAGGTGTCATTAACTGATAGTAGACTTTCACGAATAGACCACTTTATGGCTGAGACTCTTTACGATGAAAATACAGGCGGCCGCTACGGAAACACTCATGTTGCAATTGGCTCTTCATTTCGAGATTGTTTCAAGGGAAAGATAAATTCAAAATGGAAAGATTCTGATTGGGACAAGCTTGGGTTTAACAACTCGCAAGTTCACTCAGATTTTGTTTCCACTACAGACCGCACTGCCACAGCCACTCTACAAGATGGAAAGGAAATGATTATCTACAAAGATGGTAAATTTACTATATAAAATCCTATAATGACACTTACAGAAACTCGAGAAAAAATATTAAATGATGACGAGTTTGTTCTCTCAGAATCTAAAAAACTAAATTATCTCTACGGCTTAAAAAAAGAAATTAGGTGGAACCAGAACAGAAACAATATTAGCGCTACAGAATCTGTAGCTGAACATATCTATGGAATGCATGTAATTGCTAAGTACTTTTTATCAATAGAAGAAAAAGCAGCCGACTTAGATTTATTGAAGGTTTCCAACATGATTACTTGGCATGATATGGAGGAAATAGAAACTGGTGACATAGTCAGTCATCACAAAACAGAAGCTGATAAAAAAGCCGCTGAAAAGGCTATTCCTGTAGTTTTGAGTAAAATGCCTGAGAATATGCAATCCGACGTCAAAAGCATTATTTATGAATACGAAGATCAGCAAACGGCAGAAGCTAAGTTTGTGAAAGCTATTGATAAAGTTGAGACGCTTTTTGAAGTGTGGAGTGAGGACTATAAGAAAATTTTACACAAAAATGCTAACACTGTAGAGTCTCATCTAAGAACCAAAAAACAGTATGTTGAGGAATTTCCATACATTATGCGTTTTTTTGAACTTAATACAAAAAGACTACAAGATGGAGAGTTTTTTGAACCAAGTGCGTGATAAAATTAAATAGTGAGTGCAGTTTCAGAAAGTACAGATAAATTTGCAATAAAAACCGAGGTCTTTGAGGGACCGATGGAGCTTTTGCTTGATTTGGTAGAAAAAAGAAAACTTCTAATTAATGATATTTCGTTAGCGGAAGTTACTGATGAGTATTTGCAACAAGTGTCCCTAATGCAGGAACTATCACTGCCTAATACTTCTCAGTTTGTCTCATTGGCTGCCACCTTGCTACTTATTAAGTCTAAGTCTTTGCTGCCGGTTTTGGATTTTTCCGAGGAGGAACTGGGAACGATTGATGACTTAGAAGAGAGATTGAAGCTTTACCAAATTTACCGTGACGCTGCAAAGGCAATATCGGAGCGCTTTGGTAGTAAAGTAATGCATCGTCGAAGATATGTAATGAAGGCTGAGCCGATTTTTTTGCCAGACGACAATTGTACTGTTGAACAACTTAGAGAAGCTATACAGAGAGTTGTTTCAGACTTGCCGGTAAAAGAAGTAAGGTCAAAAGTTCAGTTGCGAAAAGTGGTTTCATTGGAAGAAATGGTGGAGAGACTACATAAGCGAATCGAAACGCAAGTGAAGCTGCGATTTAGTGACTTATTAGAAAACGACCGAGAGAAAACCACCGTTATAGTAGGTTTTTTGGCTATACTCGAATCTGTAAAACAGGGAAGTATATTGGTGGCACAAATTAGTAAATTTGAGGAAATTGAAATAGAAAAAGAAAGAGCCGGTATTCCCAAATATTATTAATGCTATAATTTTGACACATATGACTTTGGAGCAGAAACTAGAGGGGATATTGTTTTATAAAGCCTCGCCGGTCAAAAAAGAGGTACTGGTCAATCTTTTGGAGACAGACAGTGAAACTCTGACAAAAACTATAGAATCATTAAAAGAAAGGTTGCTTGTAGGCGCCACCAGACTATCAACCACAGAGAGTGAGATAGAATTAGTAAGTGCACCAGAGTTAGATGAATTAATTGACTCTATTCGTAAAGATGAAATAAAACGCGACATAGGAAAAGCTGGAGCTGAAACTCTAGCTATCATTCTTTATCGTGGTAGTGTATCTAGGTCTGACATTGATAGAATTCGTGGTGTAAACTCAGCGTTTATTCTAAGAAACCTACAAGTAAGAGGGTTGATTGAAAAAACAGGCAGTGGGAGACAGTTTACCTTTAAACCCACAACTACTTTACTGAATCATTTGGGTATTACAGAAAGAAAAGAAATGCCGAATTTTAGTGAGGTAATGAATGCCTTGGACACCTATGAGGTAAGTTTGAATGAAGATGAATAATTATGGATGAAAATGAACAACCAACAGAAGAATTTGAGAATTTGGATAAAACTACTCTAGATGAAACGGGAGAGATAATTTCAAAAAAGCCAGTGCCAATAAAAGCACAATTAGCTGTTTTGGCAGTCATGCTTTTTGTTGTATTCAGCATCGGCATTATTCCTAAAGTTTTTCCCGATAAACAAGAAGTTGCTGCAGAAAATTCAGAAGAATCGCTAGTTAAAGCTAGTTCAGAGGAAATAGACCCTGAGTTTCAAGAAAAACTTATTGATATAAAAATCGTCGGAGAGGCAGCCTTTGTCTGGGACATAAAAGGGCAACGGGTACTCTATGAAAAAAATGCTGATAAAGAATTACCGCTTGCATCTATAACAAAACTTATGACTGCTTTGTTAGCATATGAAATAATTGAAAATGAGAAAACAGTTGGTATTACTGACAAGGCAGTTTTACAGGAAGGGGATAGTGGCTTGAGTTCAGGAGAATATTTTAACTTCAAGGATTTGCTTGGTCTTACTTTAATGAGTTCATCGAATGATGGGGCTTATGCCTTAGCTACTGCAGCTGGCTCACTTCTCTCATCGAATGACCCAACTGAGAATTTTGTGAAGGCTATGAACATACGAGCGGAGGAGTTAGGACTTAATAAGACCTATTTCCATAATCCTACTGGTCTCGATATTAGTGAAGAAGCTGGTGGAGCGTTTGGCTCAGCTAGAGACATGGCTTTCTTGCTGGAATACATTGTTAAATTCACTCCAGAAATTCTAGATGCAACAACAGAAAATACAGACTTAATCTATAATACCAACGGACAGTTTCATCAGTCGGAAAACACCAATCCTTTGGTTGATGAAATTCCTGGTCTAATTGGCTCTAAAACAGGCTATACAACGCTAGCAGGTGGGAATCTGGCAATTGCTTTTGACGCTGGTCTCAATCGACCTGTTATAGTTATAGTATTGGGTTCAACTAGAAGTGACCGTTTTTATGATGTTTTAAAATTATCCAAGGCTGCACAGTCTGAACTAACAGAAACTAATCAATAGTATGGAAATAACTATTATAAAAGTATTTTTACCAACAGCGATTGCTTTTTTTATAGGCATTATTATTACTCCTTTAGTAACGCACTATCTATACAAGCACCGAGCGTGGAAAGACAAAGCGGGAAAAGGACATGGTTACGGAGGAGGAAGTACACCGATTTTTGATAAGTTACATCAATTTACTGATACCAACACACCAAGATTGGGAGGAATAGTTATTTGGGCCAGTGTTATCCTGACAATATTTTTGACAATGTTTTTGTCTTGGTTGGTACCTGATAGCACATTTGGAAATCTAAATTTCTTTAGTCGTTCTCAGACTTGGCTACCAACCCTAGCTCTGGTGGTTGGAGCGATAGTTGGCTTTGCAGATGACTGGCTGGTTATCAAAAATTCAGGTAAGCACTTTGCTGGTGGACTACCTCTTTCTCAAAGGATACTTGTAGTTGCTACCACAGCTTTATTTACCGCTTGGTGGTTCTATGAAAAGCTAGAAGTGACCAGTGTGAGTTTCTTTAGTATTGATCAAATCGAGTTGGGAATTCTATTCATTCCTTTCTTTGTTTTGGTGGCAATTTCTGTTTATGCCAGCAGTGTAATTGACGGCATAGACGGTCTTTCTGGTGGTGTATTCTTATTTATTTTTGGAGCTTACACGGGAATTGCTTTTTATCAAGAACAATATGATATAGCTGCTTTTTGTGCCACCTTAGTTGGTGGCATTCTAGCTTTTCTTTGGTTTAATATTCCACCTGCTCGTTTCTACATGACAGAAACTGGTGTTATGGCACTTACCATGTGTCTGACAGTAGTAGCCTTTATGACAGACACTGTTGCCGAAGGTGAAGGTGTTTCCGTTTTGCCAGTAGTAGGCTTCTTACTAGTAGCAACTGTAGCGTCTGACATTCTACAAGTATTGTCTAAAAAAATTAGAGGAAAGAAGTTATTTAGAATTGCACCACTTCACCACCACTTTGAAGCAATTGGTTGGCCAAGTTATAAGGTAACAATGCGATATTGGGTACTAGGATTTATTTTTGCTGTGCTCGGAATCCTGATTACAATCGGCCTTTAATATGAAAAGAGTTGATACTATCTTATTAATAACTGTAATCGTTTTGGTCTTTGGCGGCTTTTTTGTGTTCACTTCGGCCTCATTAGGGCTTTTGGCTCGTGAGGGCGCTAGATTCCAATCTGTGGCCTTCAGTCAGGTAGTATTTGGCATCTTTGGTGGACTTTTTGCTATGTTTGTCATAAGCCAAGTTCATTATAGACATTGGCGTAAATATGCTTTTTATATATTTCTTTTGACAATCATAGTAACGCTACTAGTTTTTGTACCGGGCATTGGATTTGAACATGGTGGAGCTAGGCGCTGGTTGCATATTGGAAGTTTCTCATTTCAACCAGCTGAACTACTAAAAATTGGTTTTATAATCTATATGGCGACTTGGTTGTCTGGTATGCATCAGCACATACACACTCTTCTCAAGGGTGCTTTGCCGTTTGCCGGAATAGTGGGATTAATTGGTTTCATTATGCTCCTGCAGCCTGACACTGATACTTTCCTTATAATGGCTGCAGCAGGTGTTGCTATGTTTCTAACAGCCGGAGGTAGGTGGAGAGATGTAGCGGTTATGGGATTATGTGCAATTCTGCTAGTTGCGATCCTGGCCATGATGCGACCATACATAATGGAGCGTATCATGTCCTTTGTAGATCCAAGTAGCGACCCACTTGGCTCTAGTTATCAAGTCCAACAATCTATGATTGCTGTGGGTTCTGGAGGATTAACAGGGAGAGGATTTGGTCAAAGTATTCAAAAATTTGAATACTTACCGGAACCAATTGGAGATTCTGTGTTTGCAGTTTATGCAGAAGAATTTGGATTTATTGGTAGTGCAATTCTAGTACTACTTTTAGCAGCCTTCTGTTTTAGAGGCTACAGAATTGCTTCACACTCAACCGATCAGTTTGGCATGCTCCTGGTTGTTGGTTTTGTAACCATAATTATGACGCAGGCTTTTCTGCATATAGCTGCCATGGTTGGCATTGCCCCCATGCTTGGTTTACCACTGCCTTTTATAAGTCACGGGGGTACAGCTTTACTCACGACACTAGCGTCAATCGGAATCATCTTAAATGTGTCTAAATATCAAAAAAAGCGAGTCTAGAGCATGCTACAATTTATTTAATTATGAGAATTGTATTAGTAGGTGGGGGAACAGGTGGTCATTTTTATCCACTAATGGCGGTGGCAGAAGCTATAAGAGAACGTGACCAACAGATAAGTAATGAATCTGAGTTATTTTACTTTGGTCCTGATGCCTACAACAAAGACGCTTTACGGGAACATAATATTAAGTATATTTATTGCCCAGCAGGGAAGCAGCGACGATACTTTTCTTGGCGAAACTTTATTGATAAATTTAAAATAATTGGTGGATTTTTTGTAGCCATATGGAAGCTATATATTATTTATCCTGACGCCATTATGAGCAAAGGTGGCTACACTAGCGTACCTGTAGTTATGGCGGCTTGGTGGTATAGAATACCAGTGGTTATTCATGAATCAGATGTTAAGCCAGGTCTTGCAAATAAATTAGCTGGTAAATTTGCTAGATATATAGGTGTAGCTAACAAGGAAGCGGCTGCTAACTTTAAAAATGATAATGTTGCACATATAGGTATGCCGATCAGGCAGTCTTTTTTGAAACCACTTCCAGACCCTTATGCGACCTTGAACATTCCAAGAACAAAACCTGTGATTTTTATTACTGGCGGTTCGCTAGGAGCGGAAAGACTAAACAACTTGGTTTTGGATTCGTTAGATGAACTACTTCCAAATTACGTAGTAGTTCATCAAACTGGAGAAAAGAATTTTGAAAAAGTTAAGGACTCAGCTTCTAATTTAATTAGTGACCCAGAACTACAACAAAATTATGTACTTTTCCCAACTATGAATGGTACTGAAATTGCTGCCAGTCTAGAAGTAGCTGATTTAGTAGTTGGAAGAGCCGGAGCTGGAACTATTGCTGAGATTGCACTTAAAGGTAAGCCATCAATCCTAGTGCCAATTCCAGAAGCCATTAGTCACGACCAAAGAACAAATGCCTATGCTTATGCTGAACATGGCGCAGCGACTGTGATGGAAGAAAAGAACTTTAGTGACGGTTTATTGGCCTCTGAAGTGGATAAGATAATTAAAAATAAGCAACTTCGTGCAGAAATGTCAGAGGCGGCCAGAGCCTTTACACAGGGGGACGCAGCATATAAACTCGCAGATATACTTAGAAAAATTGGAAGTGAACATGCCTGATAAAAATAAAATTGTAACAAGATTTGCACCGTCACCGACGGGGCTTATGCATATTGGTGGTATTAGAACCGCAATTTTTGCTTACTTGTTTGCAAAGCAAAATAACGGAACTTTCATTCTCCGTATAGAAGATACTGACAAAAAGAGGGAAGTGGAAGGTTCTATCAAACACATTGAAGAGTCCTTGCGATGGTTGGGATTAGATTGGGAATTTGGTCCAGATAAGCCAGGGCCTTTTGGTTCTTGTCTGCAATCCGATAGACTAGATTCCTATAAAAAGTATGCGCAAAAACTTATAGATAAAGGGCTTGCTTATCCAGACCCATATACTTCAGAGGAAGTAGAAAAATTCCGTGAAGAAGCACAGAGCGAAAAACGGCCGTTTTTATTCCGTGACCACAGACCAGAAACTTTTGGTGAGTGGGATGGTACTAAACCCCTTAGATTCAAAGTGCCTGAAATTAAAAGATATAAATGGCATGACGAGGTGCGAGGAGATTTAGAGGGTGGAGAAGAAACTCTCGATGACATAATAATTATAAAAGCGGATGGTTATCCTACTTATAACTTTGCTCATATTGTTGATGATAACGAAATGGGTGTGACACACGTTATGCGTGGGGAAGAATTTATATCTAGTACACCCAAGTTTCTAAGTCTTTATGATGCTCTGGATATCCCATACCCAAAATTTGCAACCCTGCCGCCAATAATGGGTACCGATGGCAAGAAAAAATTAAGTAAGAGAGACGGTGCTAAAGATATTTTAGAATATAGAACCGATGGTTATTTGCCAGAAGCCATGTTCAATTTCTTAACTTTTATTGGTTGGAACCCTGGTGGAGAAAAAGAAATATTTACACAGGAAGAGTTAGTTAAATTGTTTACTTTAAACAAGATTCAAAAAAGTGGTGGGGCATTCAATGTAGAAAAACTAGACTGGATGAATAAACAGCACTTACAAAAACTAGACGATTTGGACTTCTTGGCTTACGTTAAAAAATCGCTACCCAAAGAAACTTTCAACCTACCTCAATTTAGCGAAGGCAGGCTTACAAAACTCTTGCCAGTTATTAAAGAGCGAGTAGCAAACTCTCTGGAAATTCAAGAAGCTAGCGTAGCAGGGGAGTACGACTTCGCTTTTTCAGCACCTGAAGTAAAAATTGATATTTTGGCTTGGAAAAATGACAACGACGTAGCCGACGTATTACCGAGACTAAACAAAGCTTATGCGATACTTGAAGCTGCAGATTTTTCATCAAGTGATAGTGTAAAAAATGCTCTATGGCCACTTGCAGAAGAAGTAGGAAAAGGGGAACTGTTATGGCCTTTGCGTGTCTCTCTAACTGGTAGAGAACAGTCACCGGACCCTTTTACTGTCTCTTTTATTCTAGGAAAAGAGGAGACTCTGTCTAGACTAAAGACAGCTTGTGATAAAATAGATAGATGATAGCCAGACGACAGCTTACGGCTTTTTTGTGCGGATTATTTATCTTGCCAGTTATTTTTTTATTAGTCCCAACTACTTATGCCCAAAGCGAAGTAGATAAGCTAAAAGCAGATATCGCAGAGCGAGAAGATCGCCTGCATGAGATAGAAAAAGAAATAGCTAAATTTGAATCTGCTCTTCTAGAAGTAGGGGCAGAAAAACAAACTCTTCAAGACGCCATCAACAGATTAGAGCTTGAGAGAAAAAAAGTGCAAGCTGATATTTCATACACAGAAAATAAAATTAACAGTACTGATCTGCAAATAAGTCAGCTGGGTCTTGAAATAGGGAAGACCGAGAAGGATATTACCCAAAGCGAGTCCGCAATCTCGGAAATGATTAGACTGGTTAGAATTAATGATGATAAATCGTTAATTGAGTTGCTTTTGCGATATGAAAATCTTTCAGAATTCTGGAATGAAGTTGAAACCTTAGAACAAATAAATAATTCGGTTAAAGAGCAAGTGGAAGAACTGTTGGAACAGAAAGTTATATTTGAGGATAAAAAATTAACTGAATCAGAAAAAAGAGAGCAACTACTAAAACTAAGAGAACAATACTCTGGACAAAAAGCCGTACTTGAAAATAACAAAGCAGAAAAAGACCAACTCCTACAAGAAACAAAAAGTGAAGAGTCTAACTTCCAAACTCTTTTGGCCAGTAAAAAAGAAGCCAAAGAACAGCTAATCAAAGAGGTGCAAGATATTGAATCAGAGCTTAATTTCATTCTGGACCCTAACAGTATTCCATCGGCAGGTGATGCTGTATTTCGTTGGCCACTAGATAAGATAGTAATTACACAAAATTTTGGCTACACAAAATTTGCCCTGTCACAAGGGGCTTATGCAAACAATATGCATAATGGTATGGATTTAGGTACACCTGTAGGGTCTAATCTATACGCACCTCTGTCAGGCACAATTAGAGCGGTTGGTAACACTGATACCGTGCCAGGTTGTTATTCTTGGGGTAAATGGATATTAATCGATCATCCTAATGGTCTTTCAACCTTATTCGCTCACTTGAGCCACATAGGAGTGACTAAAGGGCAGCAGGTTAAAACTGGTGACATTGTTGGCTATACAGGCAACACTGGATATTCTACTGGCCCACATCTTCATTACACACTCTATGTAACAGAAGCTGTGCAAGTTAAGCAATTTAGCGAGTTCAAATCTGTAACTAGTTGCGGAGCGGCACTTTCACCATTTTCTGCTATCGAGGGGTACTTAAATCCACGTGACTACTTACCACCCGCTTAATCTAGAATGTGGAAAACTTAATAAAAGTGGGGGACAGACATGAAAAAAATTGCTAGAATAAAAATGCAATACAAGTGTATTGTAGGAACTTACCCATTCGAAAGCTCGCGTGTCTACCCGCACTGCGGGCTTTTGGGTCCAAAATTCCTACATTAATCACAACACTCCACAACTTCCACTCCAATATATCTTTTTTATGATCCAAGTCCCCCACCCAAACAACAGGGAAGTGGTAGCTGAAAAAATATGATTTTATGATGTACATGTACTTATCAATGTATTTAAAAAAACTTTTTTGCGACCTCTAGTACCTATAACTAAAAAATTAGATTATATAAAGACTTAAATATTAAAACTTAATTGATAAATATATTTTAATAAATTGTATAAATACCGATCCACACAATCGATTCTAAGGATTCACACGACCCATAGGTTAGGTTAGATCCGGCACAATTTGCCTTACAAGCCGATGCATACTATATGTAATAGAATAAATCAGTATATACGTCGCAAAAGATATATTGTGCGACCCTAGTATCTTATGAAGCTGTAAAGCTGAATTAGATAATAGGTAGTACCCTTGTGGTGCGACCCTAGTATCTTATGAAGCTGTAAAGCTGAATTAGATAATAGGTAGTACCCTTGTGGTGCGACCCTAGTATC
>Ga0222673_1000904_pt1 | contig 11242 bp, 9 predicted proteins | sample AntAcemetagen801_FD_179845 | JGI IMG/M metagenome (GOLD analysis project Ga0222673, IMG submission 179845) | Saline water microbial communities from Ace Lake, Antarctica - #801 | ecosystem: Environmental > Aquatic > Non-marine Saline and Alkaline > Saline | place: Antarctica: Ace Lake | collected...
GTTCAAAAGGTAATTCTTTTTTTGAATTCAAGTCTAACCAACCCTTTAACTCGTCAAAAATTACTTGAACCTTTTCTTTACTTTCCTTTCTCTCATCTATCTTATCTTGAATTTCTTCTTTTGATTTAAAAGGCAAAATTTGAACATCTTTAATCTTTTTTGTTAATTCTAAGATTTTTTTGTTCTCATCTTCTTTTCTAATCTCATTCATCTGCTTTTCCTTTTCCAAGGATTCCAGAGTTATCTTTTTCGCTTTAAGTTCTTCTTCGCTAATTTTAAGCTTATCCTCAATCTCAGCAGTTCTTCCCAAATCAGCATGATTCTTTTTGAAAACATTTAATTTTTTTCGAGCAAAATCTCTTCTTAACTTAAAAGGTTCAAGACCGTTGTATTTCCAAAAAAGCGCATTCTTTTCTTGTTGCCCAAGATTGATGTAATCATCTTCTGACTCATGAATATGAAGGGAGTTTATTGAAAAATCATCGTATGAACCGATAGCTTCTTCAATTTGGCGCTTAACCTCTTTTTGTTCAGTTGTATCTGAGTTTGATTTTACAGCTTGCCACTTTTGTTTAGTTTCCCCATCTTCTACAAATTCGATCAAACGTTCAAATTTTCTTTTATAAGAATTTGAACCTCTGTCTTTTTGTTCTATTTGTCTGGTGATTCTATAATGAATCCCATTGATTAAAACCTCTAAAATTGTATATCCTTTTTGGTTTTTTGTGTAAAGATTAACAATGGTGTTTGAATCCTTGTTTGAAGGAACTGTTTCAAAAGCTGCCCAAATAAACGCACGAATAAAGTTTGATTTACCCGAATAGTTTCGACCAAAAATACCCATTGCTCCAAGATATTTTTCAAAATCGATGGTTAACCTTTTTTCAGGAAAAGAAAAAATATTAGATATAACTAACTTCAAAGGAACAATACTGGTTCTATCTTTGGTTTCCTCTTTTTCATTAATCCCAATTTCCTTATCAATCTCTACCGCTAAATCAATTAAATCTTCGGATTTTTCATCTTCAAAATCATTCTCACTAACATCAATCCACTCCTTGAGAAGATCAATCATTCCCATATTTTCTTCTGCACCCTCTTCTTTATCTTCAAAGAGATCAACACCCTCTTTTTCAATAGATTCAAATGTTACATTAATTTCTTGACATCCATACTTGTCTCGAATTAGATCACGAATCCTTCTTTCTCTTTCAAGAGAATAGTTCTCCGCAAAATCTTCATAAACAACACGTATCTTTGTTTTTTTTCTATCGTTTGAGAACTGAAGGTTTTCGATTCTTTCCTCAATAGTTTCACCTCTTGTGATGTTAAGTTTTGCAAATCCCCAATCATTAAGAATAAACCTCCTTTGATGTGTGATGTTTTTTTTGTCGGATAAGTCCCACATCAAATATCCTTTATCAATAGATTCTCCAAAATTGTTTTGGATCAATGACCCACAATATGCTATTGTTTCATCATCACGAAAAACTTGGTATTCATGAATATCCCCCATCATAACAGCATCAAATCCCTTAAAAGTTTCAAGATTAAAAGATTTGTCCGCTGGGAGTTGATAACCATTATCCCCAATAGCTCCGTAAATTGTCCCATGCCAAAAAGCGATATATGTTTTTTTTGGGTTAGGGTTTTCTAATTTTATGATCTTATTATCCTTGCAAGAGAATATTCCGTAGATAGTATCTTTTCCAATATCGAAAAAACCAGAATCAGGATAGTAATAAATAGAATTTTGCCAATAATCAATATCACCCTTATTTTCATCAGTGACTTCAATAATAGCTTTATCTACACGCATTGCACGAGCTGTTTCCACAATGGGACTCATAACATCTCCTTGATCAAGGTTTTGCATGTTAAGGTCGTGGTTTCCAAGAATTACGTCAGTTGGCGCAATTTTTGAAAGGTCGGTTAGAAACGAGACAAGTAAAGAAAAAGACTGAGGAGAGAGTTTAATTTTGTGATGCATCAAATCGCCACCTACATAAATTCTGTCAGGTTTTTGGTTTTTTAAATCTTCATAAAATCTTTCGAATACTTCCCTAAACTCATCATGCCTTTCCCCAAATCTGATTTGGATGTCCGCAGTGTGGCAAATTCTCATATATCTTCTAATCCGTTTTTAAATATTACTTTATAAATCATTCCGTTTTTTTTACAATAATTTTCTGCTGCTTCTTTTTTTCTTTCAAACACATCCACGTCTCTTACCCTACCTTTAATCTCTTCTAAAATTAATGTGTTATCCGCAAAGGTAACTAAAATATCTGGAATATAGTGAGCAATTTTTCCGTTACTCTTTTTATACGGTATTCTTATTTTATGTTTATTAGTAAATTTAATCACTTTATCTGAATTTTCTAATAACTCCATTCTATGTTCCTCATAAGATGACATAAAATAAAAACTCTCCTGCATTTTTTTTGACTTGAAATACCCTTGTTTAAATCCAGTGTTTAAATTTATTTTTCCTGAACTTATTGCTTCTGACATAAAAATAGAATGATTACGCCCAATTTTATTTCTCATCTCTTCATTATTACTCCAATGAGAGTTAAGAAATTTTGTCATATAATCTGGGTCTTGAAATTTTATTTTCATTTTTTTAGACTGCTCTTTTTTTTGTTCTTCAGTCCAATTGTTTCCGTAATTAGGATTCCCTTTACCTTTGTAATCTTTACTAAACCTTCTTTTTAAATCTTCACTAATTTCTCTTCCGCATTTTTCTTTTAGAATATCAACGACTTCTTTTCTTTTATTTTTACTTTTAGACCAATGATTTTTTTCAGTACCCAAGGAATTTTTTAGAACTCTTTCATCTATTTCTTTTGTTAACCCTTTATTCCAAGCCGTTGATAGTTTCGCATTCGGAAACATAATTTTATATTCCTTTTTACTATAATTATGAGTTTCAAGATGTTTTTTATCAATTTTTTTAAACTCATTACCACATATTTCACATTTCACCATGATTAAATATTTAATCATAAATAGTGCATAAAATAGCTTAATCAACTGATATTATTTATATACATTTTGGATATCCGCAGTGTGTGCGATCTTCATTTTATAATATTTTGTTCAAAGATAGGAAAAAATAGATTAATTTCCTCCCAATTGCTCCTCTAACATTACAAGCATGCAAACACCAACAGCGTATGCATCTGCCATATCAAAGTTTTCATCTGAGAGTTTTCTTGATCGAACTCCATATTTCCAATTGATTTGGGGTTCAAGTTGAGAAACTCTTTCCCAGACAATCATTTTTGATGTTTTTTCTGATCCTTTTTTGATCACACCGGGGAAAGCCGTAGCTCTCACTGTGTTAACATTCAAATGAACTGGCTCAACTTTAAATTTATCGTAAACCGCTCCCGATATTATTCCGTTAAAAAAGTTTAGCTTTCCTAAGGTTTGTGCATTTGATTTTCTTCCTGCAAATTGCATCAAAGGCTCTTCTATTGCAATGTAATCAATTCCTTCAATATGATTGATTTTTTCCATAAAAGCATCCCTTCTTTCCCAGTAATTCTTTTTGGAGTTAAATTTAACGTAACTCATTTCCTGAAGGTCACCCTCACTATTAAAAACTGAGTAACCTATACATGAGGTTGAAATATCTAAAGCTAATAACATATCTTTTATTTTAACCAATGTAGCGAATGATTAAAATAAAATCAAGCATAAAAAAAGGGAGACAAACTCCCTTTTCTTCTTTTGCACTCGCTTAATAATCAAACTAAGCGTATTATAAATAACTATTTGGATCAAGACCTGTTCTTTTTATTGTGTATTCTCTCATAAATTCAAGTAACTCTTTTCTGGTTTTTTGAGAAATTAAAACTTTTTCATCTAAAAACTCTTGAAGAAAACTACTTACTGCCCAATACCTTTCATTTTCATCTGGATATGTTTCAGTAAAGTATAATAAGTTTTTTACATTTACCATTACACGTCAAGTTTCAAAGTAAATGTAAGCAGTCCTGTATACCCTTTAGCTTTTGGTCGATCAAGTTTAGAAATAGCGACCAGCTCATTTGTTTTGTTATACAGTCCAATTTCAGTTATATACGTTGTATCATAATCATTTGAACCTTCTTGATAAGAGTTTAAATTTGCATCATAATCCCATGTTGGATTGTTTGTAAAGAAAAACTCATTTGGAAGAGCAATACATACAACTGAAGTTTGATAAGCTATATCAATACTATAAAAGTTTACGGTTGATTTAGCTGCATTTGTCCAATAAATTTGTGTTGTTCCTGAAGAAGAATTTGATCCACCACCGGGGGACACATTACCCAATCCCCAAGGCATATTGTTAACAATATCAGGGTGAGTGATAACCATTAACCCTTTATCTAAAGCAACAAACCCAACAGGTATATCGTAATTGTACCCTTGATTTGAGTTGGTCGGATAGTTTTCAAACACAGTTGTTGCTAAAGCATTCGAAGACCAATCTCTTTGATCAGTGTTAATATCTGAAAGCTGTAGGTTTTGATAAGAAACCGCAGAAGGTCTATCTAAGTAATTAGTTGTATTCCAAGTGGAAACAGAAGCTTTATTAATAATCCCTCCGTCAGTTGTCCCCGTGTAAGGCTTATTTACTTGATCACAAAAAAGAAACGCTATGTTATTTCCGAGAAGTGGGCTGGATTGTTTTTTAGCAAAAGTGCCATAGGTACTTGAAACCAAAGTTAGCCCACTATAACTACCCTCAGCATCTTGAGGAACAACCCAAGTAACTGATCTTCCATCCATAATCTCATCGTATGATGTATTTGGAATAGCTGCAATTACAAAATTATCTACATTTAATTGCTGAAGTTCTGGAAACGCCAACGATAATGTAGAGCCAGTCGATAAAGAAGCTGCTGTTTCTGGTAGATTTACAGACTTGAAGTAATGAGTAAATCTTTCAGTCAAAGATGCTCTATTCACTTTACTATAAATCAAAGTGGAAGTTGTCACTGTTTTCAGTGTTCTTACCTCGTTTCTTGTTGAGACTACGCTGGATACTGGTTTTAAAAAATCGTTTGCCATTTTTTCTTTCTAATTTTTATTATTTCGTTGCTTGAGTCTGTTGAGTGTTTGGAAGAGACCCTGTACCTGTACCTGATCCAGTACCTGTACCTGATCCAGTACCTGTAGTTCCCCCTCCTGTATTTGGTACTGCAACATCTCCAGTTTCCAACACATCATCAGCTATTTGATTCACACCTACGTATGCAAAAGCAATTTTAAACATTCTTGAGTTTTCAACTTGATTACTTTCTCTTCCGTAAGCAGAAAAAGTTAAATATCTTGTTCTTGCTGTCCCTGTTGTATTAGGGGTCTGTCCGTTGTCAATCCAAAGCTTAAGCGAGTTAATGTAAGCTGTAGGTAGGTTGGTGATGTAATCTTGGTAACCATCTACATAATTTGAATTCTTTTTACAAAAAGTCACATACAAAGTGCTATCCTCGTTTTGGGTGGTTTGAAAAGTGGTAGGTGGATGCAGTTTTAAAAAATGCCCTCCCTCTCCTAAATTTTCTGTTAGAGGAATAACAATTTTATCACCACCAGAGAGAGTCGTGGCATTCAAGTTTTGAGCCATCGGACCGACCACAATGTGGGGTTCTGAAATAATCCCATTATCATAACCCGTATAAACACGAATTTTCCTATTCAGGATATTGTTTGGTAAAGCGTTTGGTGTCAACATTTTTTATCTTTTTATTATCTTACTACTTGTTGGGTTGTATTTGAATTTGTAGTTGTCTGACCCACCCCTCCTGTTGGAGAGTTTGGAATCTGTCCACCACCTGTACCTGTGCCGCCACCTCCAGTACCTGTATCAGTACCAGTTGGGAGAGACCCTCCTCCAAAATTGACATTAATTGATAAAGTATCATCTGTTACAAATGTGCCTGTAACATCATAAGTCACAGCGCTGGTAGCTAAGTTGTCAAAATTGCTATACAACAACATTGAAGTTTGCACATAATCCACAGCCGACTTTAAACAGCCTTCTGATTCTCCTGAAATATCAGGTACTTGACCCGCAAGTAAATTAGTTCCTACTAAGTAGTTGTGGTCTGGATCGCCCAGAGCAAATGATTTAATTTCAAACAGATCATCCCCATCTCCATCGAAACGAATATTGTTCTGATTGAATAAATACTTACGACCTAAACCTGTTAGGTATGCTGTTCCTTGTATTGAACTTCCTGACGTTACAAATCCCATTGTTCTTTCTTTCTAAATAAATAACTCACAAATTAAAAATCAAGCTGAAGTTGATATGTTAAGTAACGAGCCGCTGATTTTGGTAGCGGATAACTTGGTTTTCCAACTGCAACTAACTCATTATCTGCATTTAAAATACCAATTCCTGTTACAAACGTCTCTTCATCCAATGATCCATTAAAAGTTTCATTATTTGAAGAATTTAATTCAGCATCAGTTGCAACTAAAGTAATTACAGTTTTAAAAACAGTAGCTCTAATTGCGCACTGAACATTACCTAAAAAGAATGTTTCATCTCCGTAGGTTAACCCTGTGGTTCTATCCATGCCTTCGGTAAAATAATTATCGAGAGTATAGGTAGTCCCACTATCATAGTCTTGTTTTGAAATAATAAATTGATGTGTTTGAAGATAAGTTGGATCAATTGTATTATCACTGGTTTCTCCAGTATAAATCCCATTACCATCATCGCTGCTTGAAACAAGTTTCCAACCACCTGTTGGTACAGAATTTAAATTATCATAATTAACTGTCTCCATTTCACGAACCAACAGTTGCACTTTATTAGCTGACCATCCAGTTCCAGAATAAGTTTGAAACCCAGCTTCATTTCTCAAATAAGGAAATGATCCAGCAGGGAAACTCACGTTTATGAATTTAGAAAAACCATTTGCATCTGTTGATCCATCAATTTTTTGAATATAATTACAATGCATTGTCTGTCTATACCCAAGAGTTGCTCCTGAGTCAGCAGTTTCAGTATTTTCGGTTCTATAAGTAACCAAATATGAATAATTTGATCTGGCTATACCAGAGGCATTAATTGTTGTTAAAGGCGCTGCGGGAGAATCAACTAATCTTACATTTGGTTTTGGAAGAGACCAGTTTCTATTTGATTTATAAGATAGAGCTGTTAAAAGCTCTGGGTCTGTTATGACAAATATTTTTAATTTATGGTAAACACGCCCAACTGCGTTAGAGGTGTTTGAAGAACCATCATATAGAATTCTGTATGTTGTACCAGCTACAGAGTCGTAATATTGAGAAGAACCTGCATCCGATAGGCGAAGACCAGCTTTTGTTCCCACACCTGGTTCGTAACTGGCTTGATGCCAAAGTACATGAGGTATATCCAATTTAACTGTACCTTCAACCAATTGTTCTGCATACGTGTTTCCAGAACTTAAATTAGTATAGTGAATAATACCAATTGATCGATAATCTTTTTCAAATCCTAAATATTGCTTTGTCCCATTATACTCTAATGACCCATAAGCTGTATAGCCTGAAATTGTATTGTCTGTACCAATTTCAGATGCGGTACGCACAATATTCATATTCCATAATTTAGTCACTTTCGTAACTCCTGACCCCCAATAAGACTCAACTTCAGTCTGAGGGTAAACTGTATAAGGTATTTCCAAAGTGTTACCAGTGCCTAAGTCAGGCAGGTTTCGATCAACAAACATAGTTGTTCCAACAGTATCAAGAACCCTATACCATAAAGACACAAATGGAGAATTGGAAATAGAAGGAACTTCATCATAAGTTCCCATTCCTGCATACCACCTCACTTGAATTAAATCCCCAACAGCTGCTGTGTTTCCAACTGAGTCAGCTGCAATAGCTCTTGATGAACCTGTTACATTGTCGTAAGTGGTGAACCCTGTAAATTTATAACTTGATGCATCTAATCTGTATTTAGCAGATGTAACAGAGGTTGCAGAAGTTGATCCTGTTTGTTGTGCCAACCAAGCTCCGATAGATTGAGTATTAGCTGTTACAACATCTTTAGAGGAAAAAACTCCTACGTTACCTAATTGGTAAGGTGTTGATCCATCAAAGTTTGTTAAAGGAAATATAGGCTCGTCATCTTTTGGGGAGAGAACACGGTTTTGAGGAATACAATATGAAGAGCTGTTTCGAGCTACACCATAATTGATTTCACGGTCAGAAAAAACCGCTTTTTCAAACGTGAGTCTACCCAGAGAGAGAAGTCTTCTTCCAGTGTCAGTAAGTTTGACATTTATGAATGTTTGTGGTTCTTGAGGCAAGTAGCTCATTTTATCCAGCTTTTAGTGTATTTGTAAATACATTTCAAAAAATAATCCTAATACTTAAAAAAGTAAAGAGACTATTTTATTTTGAGAGTTATTTATCTTAAAGTTATAGAGGTCTCTATGCCATTTGATTTACCAAATACCGCCAGTACGCTCAGCCCGTTCTTTTCACCGGGTGAGGATTTACGGTACTTTCCAACCACTGAAGGTTCGATTAGTACTGTAGGTGATTATCGTATTACAACAAATTTTGACAGCGATTCTATTAGTGAAGTTCCTCGATCTTTAAGTTTCGATGGATATGATACTTTGAATTCGTTAAAAATTACAGGATCAACATCTGCTGATACGATGAATGTTTTCGTTCAATCTCAGGAGTTGAGATTGGACTTTCAAAAACCAGAAACAAATTCTTACTATTCTAACTTTAGAACAGAGGTAGTAAAATCTATTGCAGAAATTATTACTAAATTTCCATACGCTGTATACGTATCTTCTGGAACAACATCAGCAAACACGTTGTATGATTTTTCCAATTCATTTAACCTTACAACGAACGCTGTAACTTCTAACTTTAAAATACCAGTCTCATCCATTGTTAATGAAGGGAACGTATTATTCAATTCTGGAATATCATTTAATGATAACAGTCTTTTTACAAACTTCAACGATTATGTAGTTCAACTCAAGAATGGAAATGATATTGAAACAGGCTCAACTGTAACAAAATTGCCAATTGTAGGATACTCATTTGTTGCTGGTTCGCATATTGAGCTTACAGTTCAGGGAGATTTTTTATCAGGTCAAACTTCTGGTTCATCAAGTACTGAATTTTATATTGCTCCTTCACCAAAAAAAGTCTACCAATTTAAAAAAGATTTAACTCCTCTTCAAAATCAGGTTCTTTATATTGGTAAGTATAAAACTGCCAACCCTCTTTTAAATGATGGTTCTACGGTGACCGTAACTTATGCGTGGCCCAAAACCATTGATGGGTTCAATCCCGACTCCAGAGGGTTTACTTTTAACAACTGGAAAGATGATCTATTAAGATTTGCAGATTCTCTGGATTGCGATAAAACAAATATCATGGCACAAACCATGATTCCTGATTCTTACTACGACTTTGACTCTGACTTGGATATTTTTAAAAACATGGCTCAAAGCCATGCTGTTGAATTTGATATCATTAAGCAGTATATCGATGGTTTAGTTTTTGCTCACACCATCACTTATGATGGTACTGAAAACTTACCAGATAAGTTTATATTTAAACTTTCAAAACTTCTTGGATTTGATTTATCTCCTCAATTTAATGAAGTTGACCTTCTTAAATATCTTTCGGGAGATGAAGACGATCAAAATAACTCCCCTCAGTACTACAATCTTCAACTTTGGAGACGAATATTAACCAATATTATCTGGTTATTCAAACGTAAAGGAACAAGAGAAGCTCTCCTTTGGATATTTAAACTTATCGGAGCGCCTGAGTGCATGATTAAACTCGATGAGATAGTTTACGATATCCAGTCTGCTTCTGCCTCTGGATCAACGGGGACTTTGCTTGAAAACGAACTCTCATTTAAAGTTAAAACTAACGGATATCCAGATTATGATGTTTCTCCTTTTATCTTCCAAGAAGGAGGTAAAGGTCGTGGTAATGGAATGAAATATATCGATTATTGGAGACCAGAGTTCGACCCTACGCTTAGAATCGATAATGTTAAAACACAAAGTGGAAACACCGTCTATTTTGGGACAGAAAACATAATCAACTCTAAACAGTTGTATTGCGCTCTTGACCCAGCTCAAGCTATTGAATGTAATGTTCATGAGTGGTATCAACTAACGGGTGTTGTTTGGAACTGGTGTTATACAGATATTCAACTTTGTGAATGGGATTATCCATTCCAATGGATTCCTTCAGACCCCCATGCCGTTGTTCCCACAGGAGCAACAGATCATATTTCTGGAATGACATTCCAAGAGTACATGGACTACTTGTTTACCAACACAGTTGACCCAACCGTGCGTAAAACTAACGACCAAGGACACACCACATTCTATTACCCTCAGTTGAAAAACGTGTATCTAAACTACATGTACTTAAGCCAACCAAAGTCTGATAGAATTACAATGTCTAAACTTGAGAATTTTGTTAAACTCATTGAGAGAAAATTCTTCAATTATGGGCAACAACTTATTCCTGCCACAACTATTTTATTAGGTCAAGGAGTGATTTACAGAAACACTGAATTTCACAGGGAAAGATTTGTTTATAAAGACGGGATTGATAAAGGTTCTGAGTTTAGAGTAGATATTTCTCAACCTGAACCAGTAATTGATCTTGTTGAGGTATCTTCTGAAGTAGATCAAATTATTGAAGCAGATTACACTTTTATTGAAATTACCAATGAAGTAAATGAAGATATTGAAGGAAACTGTAATCTTATTGATGTTTCAAATGAAATAATAGTTGAAATAGAAGGTTCAATTAACTCTTACAATATTGTAGTTGAAATAACTGATGAAGGTTCAGACTTCGAAGAGGTTTCAGATGTTTCATCAGGCGATTTGCTTGAAGACTTATCAAATATTTTAACAAGCGGTTAAATTTCCTTATCTTTGTTTCATGACAGAAAATGAAGCAGAAGAAAAAATCAAATCACTTATTAATTACGACTTTCTCTTAACCTTAACTGAGGTTGCTAAACTGTATGGGTGGAGCGGTGATTTTTGTGAAATAAGCTCTTTCGTTGAAGAGCTTCATAAATTTAATGGTATAGAGATAGAAAATCTTGAACCATACGAAATAGAAGAAGATGATCAGTGAAAAAATAATAGAGACATTAGCAGAGGAGTACGCCCAAGAGGAAAACAGCTGCTACACCAATGATTATTACGGTTTCATAGCTGGATTTAAAAAAGCC
>Ga0222673_1000911_pt1 | contig 11167 bp, 13 predicted proteins | sample AntAcemetagen801_FD_179845 | JGI IMG/M metagenome (GOLD analysis project Ga0222673, IMG submission 179845) | Saline water microbial communities from Ace Lake, Antarctica - #801 | ecosystem: Environmental > Aquatic > Non-marine Saline and Alkaline > Saline | place: Antarctica: Ace Lake...
ACGTCAGGGGGAACACGGTGAATCTGTTTAGGGTGGGGGATAGGATTGGTTCGTACTCTTGTTCTATATAGTCCTGAAAGTCAAAATAGGACCCGGTGTGATTTCCGTTAATAAATATTTGAGGGTAAGCTGTCGCAGAGTTTCCACAAACTCTCTTGAGTTCTTCTTTGTCGACCATGATTTTCTCATACTCGATATTCTCTGACTCACATAGTTCCTTTGCGTGGTCACAATACTCACAACCTTCCTTCGAATAAATAGTAACTTTCATCTGTGCTATTATCCTTGATTATTTTTTGTCTGAAAACTCTAAGCATGATCGTGCCAAAAGAAATAAATGAAAATGATATCGTCAAAGTTTTAGTAAACGAAGACGGTCTAGAAGACGAAATGTACGGGGTTGTTGGAATGAACACTGGTCGTACCCTGGGTCTGAGATATCTCAATCCAACTGAGCTTTTTTACAAGTCTGCGTGTGTCTATGAAATACACCCAGAATGTGAGTTGTCCCCCGCACCGTATGAGAGTATCACGGAACACTATCCCCTCGGGACTACATTCGAAGATCTCGAGATGAAATCTCTGGGTATGAACAGGTTCGTCATGTACTCTGAAATAGATATCGAAGACAGTGACAGTGAAATCTATGATGAAGGCGCCAACGACGATGAATCCGATCTCGAAGGGTTCGTCGTCTCCGATAGTGAACTCGCTGGTCAAGATATCCCATTACCTCCCGGACATCAAGCTATCGACAAAGAATGGAATCAGTGGGAGCCTACGACTTCGGGTGGAAAGAGTTTCAAGGAAACTATCGACGCGATTGAAACTCGTATCAGACGCCTAAGTAATTGATGCGTTTTATAAAAATCTAAAAAAAGGTACCACATTCAAAACAATGCTGGCAAATATATGGTCTCAACTAGACACCCTACTACCTAAAGAAAATGAAGAAAAGTCAGTGAATATTAATATATGTCGTGAATGCTCAGGTGTCAAGCTTATCACCCGGGAAGGATTACCCACGTGTTCAGAATGTGGTCTCGTGGATTCGTATTTTGTGGATGATTCCGCAGAATGGACGAGTGGTGTGACAGATGATGGTAAAGTGAACGACCCCTCACGTTGTGGAAATCCAAACGCGAATCCCGACCTCTTTTCACAGAATTGGGGTAAAGGAACAATCATATCGACGCAACGGGGATCTACGTATGAAAATAAACGCATGGCGAAGATTAATTTCCACATGTCCATGAATCACAAGGATCGGTCACTGTTCCATGCGTACAAAGATATCGATGAGGCGTGTCACACTTTACCAGACTCTGTTCTCAAAGATGCGAAGATGTTTTACAGGAAATTTAACGATGGAAAGCTCACCCGTGGGGCGGTGCGTTTGGGGATCAAAGCGAACTGTGTGTTATACGCGTGTCGTCTCGCCCAACATCCTAGGACGACGAAGGAAATTGCGGATATGTTTGGAATCCAATCGAAGGATATCAGTCGTACGACACAAATATTCAAAGATACTATCGCGGGTGCGACGGAAAAGAATTACGTGACGAAAGCGTTCGATGTCATGCAGAGACTCTTGAATTCTTTCAATATAACACGGGAACAGCGTCTGAAATGTATTAAAATGTGTGGGGCTACTGAGACGTGTATAGATTTAATGAGTAAGACACCGAACAGTGTGGCGTCGGCGATAATTTATATGGTACTGAGTCCAAATGTAACAAAAACTGAGATGTGTGAGAAGTGTTCTGTGTCTGTACCGACATTAAACAAAATAGAAGTACTCATCAAAAAGCACTTAGAGCTTAAGGGATAGTTTTAGAATATGACGAAGCTTTTCCTGGCAACTCCGTGCTATGGGGGTCTCTGTTTAGAGAAGTATATGACTGGTATAATTAAGCTTCAACTCCTTTTAATAAAAGAAGGCATTCAGATGTATCTCGACACGACCGAAAATGAATCTCTCGTCCATCGCGCCCGTAACGTTTCCGTAGGTCGCTTCATGCAGAAGACTGACTGTGACTATTTCATGTTTATCGATGCTGATATCGACTTTGACCCCGCTGCCGTTTTGCGTCTGGTCAAGTCTGGGCACGATCTCTCCGTCGCGTGTTATCCCAAGAAGGTGGTCATGTGGGAGCAAGCTGTGGAGGCTGTTAAAAGGGGTGACGAACGTGATATGTCATTGCTTTCCTCGAGTCTCGTGATTAACTTTGGGGCCCAGAACCGACCCATTCAAAATGGTTTCATCGAGATTCTTGATGGACCCACGGGATTCATGGTGATCAAACGATCTGTGTTCAAGACACTCGAGGAGAAGTTCCCGGACCTCTGGTGTAAGAATGATCACCAAAATAGGGATTTCGATGATTACCACGCCTGCTTCGATTGTATGATCGATCCGGGGAACCGTCGGTACCTCTCAGAGGATTACGCGTTCTGTCGTCGCTGGCAACAAGCTGATGGTAAAATATATGCGGACGTGAACACCACTCTCGGACACGTAGGAAATTTACCATTCAGTGGGTGTCTCAATGATCGGCTTAAGGCGTAGAGGTGAATATACAGTATGAATTTGACTACTATCATCGTCACACGCTCCAAATCTTGTCATGTGAAAACCTTGCATGCAGTTCTTCGCCTTAATATGAGATGTCTCAAGAAGAGTATCAATAATCAAATTGTCTATGTGAATGATGATCCATTCGAAAAGGTGGATGTCATTCAAAAGTGTATGAAAACGCATGATCGAATTCTTTTTATCGATTTTGGTATTGGCATCGATGATGAAACACTCGATCACTGTTTCGAACCTCATGATACGGTCGGGTGTCTCGTATTTCCGGGGGTTAGAGAAGGCATCGATTGGAAACTCTTCAAAGAGAAGGTCCTCGGGGGGTCGGATGAGCCTGTGACACAGATGGGTCTCCATTTCGATACAGATGTCGCGAAGAAGATTTCTAAAGATATCTATAATGTGAATTATACAAATGCTAGGGCTTGGTTGATGAATACGAAGAATGTCATCAAGAGTATCAAAGATAAAAAGACTGGAAATTGGAAAATTCATCCCAAAATGTTTGAGAAATTCAAAGAACAAGGTGTGCGAATCTATGCTTTTACAGCAGCTAAGTTGACGATGACCTATACACACGAATGTCTAAGTAATATCCTAAACGCCGCGGGTGTAAAAATCAATTAAAGTTTCAACCACAAACTAAAATATGTCCAACCCGCTTCACAAATATGTTATAGACTTTATCCACGCACAGTGGGGAAGCAAAAACTATTTCCCCGGGCCACAACCGATCTCGATTGAACGCAAACACTTTCCCATGCTAAAAGGTGGTGACTACCTCGTTTGTGAAAAGACAGATGGTGAGCGGCACATGATGATTGCTCTCATGTACGAAGGAAAGAAGAAATGTCTATTTGTAAATCGGGCCTTTAACATGTTTGAGGTATCCATAAATCTTAAGAAGAGTGCCTACGAAGGAACGATTCTCGATGGTGAACTCTATGGTGGTACCCTCATGGTATACGATGCGGTACTCGTCGCTGGTCAATCTGTGTGGAACAAGAATCTCATGGAACGTCTCGAAGCCTCTCGCGGTCTCATGAAGTCTATCATTTACATGAAGTCCGACGCGTATCGTCTCAAATGTAAGACGTTCCACCACATGAGGGACTTTACAAAGTTCATGGATGAGTACCTTCCGACGGTTCAAGAAAAAATGGACGGTCTCGTGTTTACACCAATCAATGAACCTATACGTATAGGTACACATGAGACGATGTTCAAATGGAAGCCACAAGAGAAGAATACTGTAGATTTTCTCATGAAGTGGGAACCTTCAAGAGAAACACCTGGACTCGTAGCTGGTACTCCAGCTTGGCGCCTGTACGTACAAGAAAAAGGAAAGGTATACTTTGAGAGTGAGATTCCATTCAATCGTATCGAGGATGCGCCTTGGTTCGAGGATGGGGCAATCGTAGAATGTAAATACATGACCCACGAAGAACCGATGTGGTGGAAACCCATAAAGCGACGCACGGATAAGACCCACCCGAACAATCGTCGGACCTTTTATAGGACGATCGTGAATATCAAGGAGAATGTGCAGATGAAGGAGTTTTTAGATTGTAGACCATGAAATAATAACCAGCTTCGTCGGGTAACGGGTGTTCTTTGACACTTTCATCATCCATGAGAAACCACGTATCTCTTCGCTTCACAAAACTCACATAGTGTCCACCGCTTTGGTTTCCAACGTGAACGGCGGTAGATATGAGGTTGTATTCGTACTTGTCGATGAGGAGTTTTTCGATAATTCGGATATGACTCTTTCGATCGAAGGAAATCATGAGAACTTGAGGTAATTTAGAGAAGACCATTCGAGTCGTCGCGACGTGGTGCGTTTTCCCCTCGGCGTCCTCAAAGTCTGTGAGGGTATTCCACTCTGTACTCCCCATAAGCATCTTCCCCATATCGTCCCCATCGGAGGTTATCAAATGAACACTGAACTCTTCTTCATTCGATGATTTACCACCGGACCAAATGGTTTCCTGATTCTTTTTTCCGTAAAACCATTCCTTGATTTTAGGATCGGCACGTTCGAGAATATCGATGATACAAAGAATCGTTTCTTGAACATCGTGTTGTTCTCTCGAACCGAATCTTGTAAAGAGTGTTTGAAAAGCACTCAAGAGTGGTTTGACATCCACATCGTCCTGACCTTTGGTCCAGTACGCTCTGATGACTGCGCAATACTCCTTCGTGAATGCACACGTACCGTCGTAGGGTTCTCGTAGGAAGTAGTTTGTCAGTGCGGGAATACACAACAAACATTGAAGGGATGTGTTGAAATAACAAGTATTTCCATGATTTTCGAGTCCTTTCATTACAATTTATGTATAAAATACACTTAAGAGAAAGACGCGATTGTAAAAAGTTAAGAAAAAAATGAATCTCGTCGATAAAGTACTCCCTATTTTTGAAGCCCATAAGGGTGAAGGTGACATTGAAGTTGAAATCCGTTTCGGTAAACACAATGGATCACTCTTCGATACGAACGTCGGTAAAGACACGTGGAAACGGGTACTCGAGGGTTTAAAAAAGTACAAGGGCTGGGAAAAGACGAAGAGTAGTACTTCCGAAGTCTATTACAACGATGCCAATAACGTTCGCATCACGTGTGATGAGACGACCGGCGAACAGACTATGATTCAAAAGATTTCTGTGGTCAAGCAAGATTTCAAACGTGACCCACTCGACGTGCGTTTCTGTGTCGCTCGTGAGATTCCAACCAATGGGGAGTACGAGATGGACCGGAAACGTACGAAGACTCGACACTCTTTCGTGCGCAAGAACCTCAGTATCGACATGACCATCTCCTCAGGAGACAATGCGGACATGGACTCTGAGGAGGAGGCCAGTTACCAGATCGAGTTGGAAATCGTGAAGCCCTCCGATGTGGATTCCATCTACAAGTTCCAAAACATATTACAAAAAATAGATGACCTCATGAAACTAATTTCTAAGTAAATAGAAATGAAACGACACACGACGCAGCGTATGTTTATTCTTGTAGTGATCATGATGGTCGTATTTGTATTCACGATGAGGAGACGGGAATCGTATAACCCATGGTTTCCGTGGAACTGGTTCAAGAAGCCCGAGCCTCCTCGTACCATGCCCGGACCCAAATCTGGACCCGAACCGAGCCCGTACCCACTCCGACGGAAGATGCCCGAGCCTGGACCCAGAGAGCCTCCCCGTCCCATACCCGAAGCCCGGATCCCAGAATATCGTATGGGACAACAAGCTTTTGAGGTGGTGCGCGCGTCGCGGAGGTCACTGTCCCCAGAAGTCAGGATGCAATCGATATAAAATGTGAGTAACTATTAAATGATATACATCCTCGTAGCGCTCATCGTCTTGGCGCTCATGTTCGATAGACGTAAAAGGTCAGAGGAAGTTGAGGGTTCTAAATACTTCTACGTGAGTGATGGTGCGTCAAAGTCTATGTATCTCAAGATGCACGAGGACGGTTCGGGGCGTGAAGCGCTAAAGAAATTCGTTCAACTCGAGGATCAGTTTCTCGGAATTGAGCGAACATCTGTGTGTACAGGTATGCCTTATATAGTTGAGGCGAGTCTTATTTCTAATAAAATCAAAGAAACATTTCCTAAATATGATTTCTCGTATCACACGATTCATCTCAAACAAATAGCTGAACCAAATAAATTGGTCAATTACAAAATAAAATGTTGAGTATAAATAAATGTCCACCGCTATGAAACGTGTCAGAGAAACCACCGCTTCTGCCGTCAAGAAGGCGCGTAAAACCTTCGATAGAATGCGTCAGGGTATGATGGCCCCCGTCTTTGCCCCCACCCCCTTCATCGACGCCAAGGGTCGTCGCATCAATAGGACGAACAATGGTGCCGTCTTCACCAAGAATGTGGAGGGTGACCGTAACTACAAGCCCGTCGCCAACGCGGTCAAGCCTGTCGCCAACAACGCGCCTATGAAGACGATCACCAAGGAGACTGCGAACATGGTTCCCAAGAACATTCGTCCTAAGATGTAATCGTCACGTTTACAATTTTTCGACCCGAGCCTTAGCCATCCGGTTCAAGCCTTTCGGGCGAGCATTAGCATTAGCCCTAAACTGTAACCAGTATTTCCTGTACTCCATCATCTTAGTGTTCGAAGGAGCTGTCTTCTTATTCATGATATAGTTGGCAGCCGCCCGACGGTAATCATTCTTTAGGTTGAATGCGATACCATTAACACTCACGGAGTTCATGAGATACTTTCGCTCGAGTTCCCTTTTTCTCTCCATTTTCCATTGTCCGACGACACGCTTCTTCATCTCATCGATGTTCTTCTTGAAAGGGATTCCCATCTTATTACCTTGTGTGATCGCGTTGAGTGCCGATTTCATGTTACGAACATCTTTGTTCAGTGCTGGTTTGTACCTGTTCATCCATTTGTCGCCATATAATTTGGCGATATCCTTACGGATAGAATTCTCATCGAGACCTCTCTTTGTTATGACCGCAGCCTTCTTCACGTTACGTTTCGCGTTTACGGCTGCGCGTTTGGGGGGAGGCTTAGGCTTGGGTCTGGGTGGGGGAGAGGTGGGTTTATTTATGTTCATAATCTTCTTACAGATTTCATCTTTTGTCGCGACTCGAGAACCATCCACAACCTTTGTTCTAAAATTAACAACACCTTTGCGTCTGGCAAGTGCTATGAGTTCCGGTTTCTTCATACGCGCACACTTTTTTAAGTTTAAGACGGCGTTCACCTTCATAATGTATTTCCGTTTAGGTTTAGGTGGGCTCTTTGCCTTCGGCTTCGCCTTCGGCTTCGCCTTCGGCTTCGCACCCGACTTTGTACCCTTATCAAAGACACCAGTCACGTAAACTTGAGTATCTTTGTACATTTTTTCAACTAACTCTTTCGCTGTGTCGTACCCTTTCAGCATGTCCCCGGGTGACTTCACACCTACGATCTGGATGTTACCACTTTTAGAAAAAATCAAAGTCGCGCCTTCGATGGGTACATAAAGGAAAGGTGTGAGTTCTTCGACGATCGACATGTTCGTCATACCGTACATTCGTTGGCGACTCGCGATCACGGATAAACTCTTAAAAGTACCGTTGATCCTAAACTGACCACTCAGATTGTTATACGTGAAGGGATTATAGAAAAATGGCTGACGCTCTGTATACGTATTCACGATGAAACGTCGGATCAGTTCGGGTTGATTCGTGATATTCGTCCCGATAAATCCGTTACGAATGACCACTTTACCATTCTTATAAATATTACAGATTCCACCTTGGCTTTCTACATCATTCGAAACAGTTATCGCGATTTGCACACTCGCGAAGTTCCTATTCATATTTCCCTTGGGTCCAAACTCTTTCGTGTGAGAAAATCCAGTCTGAAACCTCCCATACACACCTCGTATCTCTTTTGTGTCCAGATAAAGACCTTCACCGATAGGCGTTTTTGGGAGTGGACTCTTTACCAATATTTTTTTAAGATCGATGACAGCATCTTTTGGTCCAAACCCAGAGTCAACCAATACGTTGAACATACCTGGGTTAAATTTACTAAATTGAAGTGGGACGGTATTTTGATCAAATTCACGAAGAATGTTGTTGGCAATTTGTTCTTCATTCACATCCGAGAATTCATTTTCGAATTGTCTAAACGCACCTCTGTAGTTCGTCTCACTGATCAAGTTTTGTTGAAGTCGTACAGGAAATTGGACCGGACGAGGTACTCGTCTAGGGGGGGTGCGAAATCCCGCAGCTCGTTCACGCTCTCTTCGGAGCATATTCTCTTCGAGTTCTCGTGCAAACTCGTCATTTGAGTTTGAGTTCGACTTTTGAACTTGGACACCAGATTGTCGGACAAATTCCTTGACACTCTGACTCATATTACTAAAGATATATTTTTTTTAGGTATCGTCTGTGAAGGTGAGGTCATCGGATACTATGTCCAGACCATAAATGATCGGTTGATTTTTACAGATTCTTCCTCTGTATTTAACCGTATCGTTGCGTACCTCGATATCATGCGAACTGAAAGGTCCCGCATAGAAGTCCTGGTGAAACTTGTGACTTCCGAGGTTGTTTTCCTTACAGTGTTGATTGAATTTGGCTACGAATTCCTTCTGGGGGACGAAAGAATCCTCACTGATGATCACATACGTAGATTCCATAAAGTTCGTAAGGCTACTGGCCACCATCGCCACTTGTTTTTGGATCGTCTTGAAATATTTAGGTACAACATTCCAAATATCTTTGTTCCTGTACTTGTTAGAATAATCGAGGTACCCCCTGACACATTTCAGAAGAATGATCGGCAGTTCATTGTGGAGTTTCTCGTCGAGTTGAGGATCAGCATCCTGTACCTGCTTACCAAAGTTCCAAGGGAGAATACGACGAAGCACGGACCCCGAATTATCCTTCCAGTTGGGAATTTCGTTCCCACCGAGAACACCTGGGACCTTCCATTCGAAGGACATAGCAGTCTTGTTCTTCACCGCGATCGATACATCTTCACCAGATACGATAGACTGGAACTCCGCCTGTTCGAGTGCGAGGTCACCCTTCACCTCTGGGGCGATGAACATGAAGGAATCTTTGATCGCCGAGAGACCAAACTTCTTTTCGATATTGTTCGAGAGGGTACCTACATCCTCGTTCTCATAAAACTTCTTAAACACCTTGGTAATGAGGGTTGATTTACCAGATCTCGCGATCCCCTTGAAGAATGGGATAATTTGCCACCCATCGAGCTCACCGACATCGAAGCATAGGCGACCAGCCATGACATACGCCCAATTACACACCTCATCCTCAAACTTTTGATACTTTAGCACCGAATCAAAAAAAGGTGTAGGAATCTTGGTCCAGTCTTCGATATGAGAAAAGTCATCAAATTGTTGGTCGAAGTACTTACACGCGACGATGCTCGGGTCGAGGCATGCAAACTTATCACCCTTGTACGGGTAAAAGCGACACCCATAGGCCCCTATCTCGGGGATCCACCCCTTACCAACAAAGACACCGTTCTTGAAGGCCCACACGTGACGTCGCTTCTTAATCTCGGGGAATTGTGCGTCGGTACACTTCGAGATGTTGTCGATCACATCTCTAAAGATCGAACCCTTACTCGTAAAATTCTTCCAGTTCGTAAAATTACTCTCCTTCTTCGGGAGGGAATAGACAAACTCTTCGATCGTGAAGAGAGGGTTCCAGGCTCGTGTTCTATACCCCTCGACCGTTTTGATTTCTTCACAACATTGCCCTTTGTAGCGACGATATCCAGCGCGATACGCTTCTTTGAGAGTGATCATCAAACACTTCTGAAAAGGTGAGGACTTTTCAATCTCTTCATCGTCCATCGTGGATGGGTCTGTATAGACACTCACCTGGGGGAGGGCTGTGGGGGCGATTACCCTCTCGTATGAAATCTGGTGGCGTCTCACATTCTCGAAGCCATCCTCGATTTGGAGGATGACATTATTGAGTCGCTTATTAATCGTGACCTCGTCATCATATGTATATTCTTTCATATGGATCTGAACGTGATTGTTCAACTGAATGAGGTAATTTATCATTCGGTTCTTGATACCACGGATAGCCATGATGTCGATATGATCGGATTTCGGAATACCATCCTCGTTGAAATTATCAGGGTGAATAAATTGATGGTACCCCAACCGAGTCGCCCGTTCCATACAGGAAGAGTATCCTTCTGTGTCGTGAAGATACCACCTGAACTCGAAGTCTTCGATGATCTTTAGTACCTGTTCTTCATTCATTGATTGGACATTTCGTTTCTGAAGCTCCGTGAGTGCTTCATAAATATTTGGATCCTTATCAATGAAGTGAGTGACTTTCATTGTTTTACTTACACATTTAATCCTTAAGCCGAATTCATCCTGCTCAGCATCTTTATCAAAATTTTATTTTGGGTCTGGAGTTGGTTCGCGATGTTCACGAGGGCCGAGCAGACTGTGTCACCATCATCTGTGGCCAGCAGGGAAGTCATGAGTTCCGCAATATCGATACTATCCTCCATGGGTTCTTCCTCCTCGGACATGGAAAGTTCATCCTCACTTTCGGATACAACTTCACCTTCCTCTAGTTCGTATTCATCAGGCTGTGTCGACATTTATTATTGACTGAGAAAAATTGGGGTCAGGAAATGCGCGTTCCCCCAAATTTATTTTCTCCGTATAGAGTACAACAACTCTCAAAATGGCCGGTGGTCTCATGCAACTCGTAGCTTACGGCGCCCAGGATGTTTACCTTACCGGTAACCCTGAGGTGACCTTCTTCCAGGCGAAATACAAGCGCCACACTAACTTCGCCATGGAGAACATCGAGCAGACCGTCAACGGTACTGCCGCCAACTCCGGCCGCGTGTCCGTGACTGTCGCCCGTAACGGTGATCTCGTCGGTGACATGTACATCGAGCTCAAGTCGGCTTCCTCCAACACTGCCTCGTCTTCCCTCGTCGATGACTGCAACTGGGTCGCCGAGCGTGCCATCAACAACGTTGAACTGTCCATCGGTGGTCAGCGCATCGACAAGCACTACCAGAAGTGGTGGCGCATGT
>Ga0222673_1000913_pt1 | contig 11164 bp, 9 predicted proteins | sample AntAcemetagen801_FD_179845 | JGI IMG/M metagenome (GOLD analysis project Ga0222673, IMG submission 179845) | Saline water microbial communities from Ace Lake, Antarctica - #801 | ecosystem: Environmental > Aquatic > Non-marine Saline and Alkaline > Saline | place: Antarctica: Ace Lake | collected...
ACTGCTGTGGAGAATTATTATGCTGCGTTGAATGGAGGTACGAGTGTTGCGAGTGTGGATGATGGGGGGAATGATGAAGGTGAAACAATGGTTGCTAGTGAAAAAACTGTTATTGGTGGTGGGTTCGACAATGTCGAAGTTGATGGGCAAGACTTGCAATTTGGCAGTAGTATTCAGCAATATTTAGAGGGGCATGGTGATACCATTAATCAGATGGAGAGTGAGACTGGAGTAAATATTGCAGATATTCTTAATTCGAAGGAAGTTCCAAATAGTGAAAATACAATGATTATTGTGATCTATGGATCAAATGAAGTTCCGTTTCAAGAAAATGAAAATTACAAGAGGCCAGATCTTGATACTTTGGTACAGGATTTACGCAATGACTACAGTGAAACTTGGGCTATGTCTCCAGGTTATAACCCTAAGGCAGGGTCTGAATTTATTGGATTTAGTCCATCTGAGGCATACGAAAATATTATCCAAATAATTGAATCTCGCACTCAGAATAACTCCAAATTAAAAAATATTGTCCTGATCGGATATAGCTGGGGCGGAGGAATGGCGCAGCTTATCTCTAATAAAATTACCGATGAAATGCCAGGTCTAAACCTTGTAGGATCAGTTTATATTGATGCGGTAAGATTATTGTCCAGTGCACCAGAAACCAATCTTCCGAAGGGTACCAGTGATGTATTAAATATCTATCAAAGCATGGTAAGTTCACAGGAGTATCTTAGCGAAGTAACAAATGGCGCAAAGTTTGATGAGTCAGAGAATAGAAATGTTATAAATATTGACATGGACGATCCCATGAATACTCAAAACAATGAGACGCATTTAACAATTGATAAAGCTGCACAACCTATGATAATTGATTTTATTAAAGATAAAGTGCATATTACTGAATAATGAAATATTCTGCTTTTTTATATTTTTGGCTTAAAATATTGTTCTTTTTTATTGGTATTACATTTTTATATTTTTTCTTTATTGAAAAAAGGTTTTATATTGAAAATGAGTTCAATATTCATGCCGTATTTATATCTTTTTTTGTAAACCTAATAGATGTTACTGGATCTATTGCAAAACTTAAAAAGTGGCAAAGATCAATTATAGTTGGCATTAGCCTTTTTTCATCACTTAGTGTATTAGCAATACTAACTGGGCTAAGTGAACCATCTAATGTTTTTGAACAGAATTTTGGACTCATCTGGATCTCAATACCCCTGATCAGCATGCTTTGGATTTTACTAAGCAGAACTGATCACTTTATTCAAAGTAACAAAGATTAGGATTCCTACCTTAACTCTCTAGAGAATTGGTAATTATGAATATGAATCAGCTTATCATTGGCATGTGTTCTTGCATACTTCTTGTTGGATGCGATCCTACAAATGATGCAAAAATGTTTAATAAGCTGGATCAGACACTCAATGATTTGTCTGCTCTAGATCTAGAAGAACTTCAATCTCAAGGCCATTTAAGTGCCTCATATAGGTTTTCAGGGCGCTATTGCGGAGGCTCAGGTAACATTGATCTTTGCAATAAAATGTTACTATCTCTAGCAGAGGGAGGTCACCCATCCGCCATGGGTGAGCTTTCGATGCGTATGACCTCTGAAAAATTAAATATTTATAACCTTGAACAAGCATATGTGTGGACGAGTACTAAGATGCATTTTGTTCAACCATTGGAATTATCTGATAGTGATTATGTGCGTAGCTACCAACTATTGGACAAGCATGAGGATGTCAGACTGATCAAATATCTAGAAGATATACTTACAAATGAAGAAATTATTACAGCAAAAATCGAAGCAGATAAAAGAGCTAGAGAGCTTTGGCAAAAGCTGCAGGAGTATTGTGAGGATTGGAAAGAAAAAGATTATGTTTGTTGGTATTCATTTAATGACTCGTTAGAGTTGGAAGATTTGGAGTAAGTACTTCATGAAATCCTCCACAAGCCCCGTAGATCCTCTGGTATTTCTATACCTTGTCTATCTGCCTCTTCTTCAAGAAGTTTTAAGGCAGAGAGAAGCCAAGGTTGTATTTCATTTTTATCTTCGAAATATCGCGTTTTCATTTCAATTTCTTCTGAAGGAAGATCTTTCAACATTAGAACACACTTCGCATCTTGCAGTGCTGGAACTAGATCTCTTGGATCTTTAAGAAAATCACGAATAGTAACAATATCGGGTTGATATTCATAATAATGAATCTCTGATTCTGGATGAAAACATATAAGAAATTGATAAAGCCCTGAATAGGAATTATATATATCTACAGTCATTATTTGAAGGGGTAAGCAGTTACCAGACCAAGTGTACCACTTTCCATTGTCTCTGGAGGTTTTTTTGAATGTTGCATATGCAAACCAAGACCTATATCCAATTTCGGAATAGACGTGAATGCATCACATATACGTAGCCCAATAACACGTTACCCAAGATTAATTCTATTACAAATAATAGGAGCGTAGGCCAGATAACAAAACTTTCCAACTGTCCTGCAACAATGAATACCAATGCAGACAATAAAGAAATGGCAACCAGTAAACACTCACCTGTCAGTAACACTCGCTTATTTGTTTTTTTATCAGCAAAATTCAGTCGTAGAAAAATTGTCGATATAAATGCTACACAAACAGATAATGGATTGAAGATCTTAAATATATAGGTCAATGGATCCCCTGCAATAATACCGATACCTATTGCAGGAATAATAACTATTATAATTCCAATCATCGTTGCTTTAAAAAGTTTCATATGCAAAGAGTGTAACTTTATTTAAGATTTTCATCTTTCCACAAGCCCTGCAAATCCTCTGGTATTTCTATACCCTGCCTAGCTGCCTCTTCTTCAAGAAGTTTTAAGACAGAGAGAAACCATGGTTTTACATCGTTTTCGTAGTTATCAAACTTTCGATTGATAGCACTAGAAATTGCATCATAGGGAAAATTTGATAATGCCAAAATACGTTTTGCATCTTGCAGTACAGAAATGAGATTTCTTGGATATTTCAGAAAATCACGAATGGAAATAATATCGGGTTGATATTCGTAATAATGAATCTCTGATTCCGGATGAAAACATATAAGCAACTGACAAAGTCCTGAGTAGGAATTATATATATCTACAGTCATTATTTGAAAGGGAAAGCAGTAACAAGACCAAGTGTACCATCTTCCATTTTTATACCTTAGTTTTATCTCCAATGAAAAGGCCATAACTTTGTCTTTTGTGCGAATGCCGCCTCACATTCCTCATCCGTAATCCCAAATTCCTTTGCCTTCCTCCTCAGCTCTTCTTTGTACACTCGAATAAGATCCTTCAGCCATACCCTGCATTCATCCTCACTGTCCAAGCGGTAATTTGCAACCGTGCTAATACGTTCCCATGGAAAAATTTTTGAGGAAAAAATTCTTTTCTCCTCTTCTTTTATTTGACTACATTTTTTTCGCCAAATTTCCTCATTTTTTATTACCCTATCTGCTGATTCTTTAAGTACTTGTGGAACGGATTCATATGTATCCCAATCCATTGCAATGGCTATATGGGCACATAGTGAACTTATTGTGGGATAATCATCCAAAGATCTGTCCATATGTGGTGTTGCACTCATAGGTGATCGGGGAACACGGGGTAAGCACTGATGACATCGTCATTACTGTACAGCAATTGGAGGATTTTTTAAGATCATTTGATATATTGCATATGCATCGTCTATGAACATTGGAATATCTTTTGCATCAACCAATACACCTCCATTTTTTGTGCGCCTATGAAAATGAATCTGTACACCATTACTTTCAACATACCACCAAATACTTGGTGTTATTACTGAATTAAGAAGATCATCTGTAAAAATAAGTGCCTTCTTATCTGAATCTCCATACTCAATAAAATTGCTATTATCACGAATATAATAGAAATTATCTTTTATAAGCCATTTTTTGTATAAAGATTCCTTAATAGGTTTTTCATATTTGGAAACCGAATCCAATTGATCTTTATAGGGTATAAGATGAGTCAAATCTTCCATACCCTTCCAAACAATAGCAAAATCGGGGATAATATTGTCTTGAGGGATGGTAAATGTAATAGCAGAAAAATGGTCGGGTATACGCGACAATCTCTGTTTACCACCATTAGGATTATTGCGCTCCATAAATTCTTTGCAATCATAAACAAGAGTCGGAGTAGATAAGTATGATCCTGATAATATATTGTTTTGGGAAGCACATTTAAAATACTCACCTTCACGCATAAATGTTGACTGTGGACCTTTAAAATAAAAATAAACCAAATCAAATACAGAGGGATATTCTTCAAAGGAGTAATCCAATTTTTCGGCAATGTTTTTCAATGGTCGGCTTCTAGAATCATACGACATTTTGTACATTGAAGTCCCTACAAAAAGGATTGCCAGAATCCCTATAAGTAATAGCATCCAAATACGATACTTTTTCTGAAAGGGAAGAAGTGGAATTGCAATTAATAATGCAAGAATAGTAACCGTACCATGTGACAAAACTGACCATCCTATTATGCATAGGGCTACAATAAGCCGATTTTGTTGTGATATGGTCATTTTTAGTCTTATAAATTGTCAATTATCTCTTGGGCTGAATCAATCCAACGATCATACTGCTCCAAACGTTTTGGTGCGACCTCATTAAGAAAGTTTAATGCATAGCCTATTTGATCTTTCCAAGAGTGAAAGACTAAATGCTCTAAATAATACCCTGGATCTGAATAATTCAACAGTGCTTCCGCAGACACTTTTACCCATGCAAACGCCACAGAATCATCAGCATCTACCTCAAAAAAATCACTACTTTCTAAAGCTTCCCCCGACACATCAACTATATTACTACCAACAACTTCCCAACCAAAAATTCTCATCAAATCTGCAGTATTATTTATTGAGTTTGCATTTACTGCAAGCGTTGTAATGCTTTTTGGTATATTGATGACCATACCAATTGCCGTGGAGATATTCTCACTATTTATTAGACTGTTTTCTATATCTACCATTTGGGTTTTTAATCTAGTAACCTCCTTACTAAAATTTTCTTTTGAATATTCTAATTGTCTTTTATATTCCTCCAAAGACTCTTTTGTTATTTCTATTGTAGAATCATCCACAATACTATTTAGTGCCTCTTCAGTAATATTATTAGTAAATATTTTTCTAAAATACTCATCCAACGTACCATCTTCTTTTCTTCGCAATAAACCTCGTGCCTCGGCACGCTCTGTAATAGTCATTGCTGACAGTCTCTCTGCAAGACGAGCATTCACACGATCTTGAATGGTTTGGAAAATACCTTCTTCGAATGCGGTTTCACTGTTTACAGTCGTATCCGGATTCTCCGAACCACCTTCTCCATCTTCGTTGCCTTCCTCTTCCTCGTCTTCATTACCCTCATCATTGTCGCCGCTACCCCCTCCAGAAACGATAATAGGGTCAAACGTCACACCGAGTGTTTCTTCTGCGTTTGTGCGGAAGGCAAGTCGCTGTGCGCTATCCTCGCCGTGCTGTTCTACCATAAGATTATCTATACGATCAGCAAAGCCTTGCCTTCGTGCTTGCACTTCCGCTTCAGAAGCACGTGCTTTTTTTCCATGTTTTCCAGCAACAAGAGTTCCATTGACTTCAAAAATCAGTTCGGGTGTTCCACCATTGAGGCTGGGAGCTGTTGCATTTACAATCAATGTGTAGCTTTGATAGGCACCCATAGCGACCGTATAGGTTCCGACAAACGAACGATCGTCAGTATTGGTAGAACCAATATAAGCATCGATGGAAACTGTGTCGCTGATGCCTGTGTCGTTATTCACCGTGAGAAGTGCATAGAATTGATTTCCCGAAGCGAGAACTGGAGTTTCTCCATCTTGGATTTCTGTAATACCATTATGGAATCCTGGGTCGGGGTGATGTCCCATGTACAGTTTCTGAACCACAATTTGTGGATCAAAGTCTTCTGCTCTTTGTAAGAGATCATCAAGGTCGTCTGCTGTAGCTGCGTTCCTCACAAGCACATTTTGACCAGAAGCAATTTGCACAGCAATGTGCGTCGGTGCACCGACATGCACAATAAGAGTGCTATTCACTAAAGTGTAGAATTCTGGAGACAAATTAAATAGTCCATCATCATTGTAATACACCACTTTTCCTAGTGAAGGACTAGAGGCTACACTTGATGGCGTAAAGAGCGTGTACTGACTGAATGAGTCACCCGCTCCTCCAAGCAGGAAATATGCTCCTGCGGATGGTCCACCCATTCCGTTTGCACGATATTGTATAATGTGATTCTGATTCAGAAATCGATCATATCGGGGACTGGTAAAAATATCTTTCACTATTCCCCAGTCTTGTTTTATAGCATTGGCAATGATTCTGTTTTCCGCACCACTGAGTTCACTTACTTCAAAATCAAACCCATCGTTTAACGTATAGTTCACATTGGAAAGGCCAAAGGTAACAGGGGTTGCTGACTCAAATATGACCGCAGAGAAACCGTCGACATCATCAAATAGTAATTGATCCTCACCATTCAACACTTGTGAACCGATCTCTTTTCCTCCTCGGAAGAACCGTGCAGTTACAGGACTATCTCCTTCTATTTGTACATTCGCAAAGAGTGATGCGGCACTACCTCCCATAGATGAAAAATCAAGAGAGGAAAGAGTACCCGTAAACAAATACTCCGTCACTGCGGTTGTGGCGTCCACACTGAGGTCTGAAACCACGTCATTCGTATTCCATGTTTGCATACGCAGTGGAGTTTCCAGCACCTCCCCGCTCCCTGTCTTGTAGATGGGATAGCCTTGTTGCATTTCATCCCAATTGGCATTGGTCTCTCCGCGAAGCCCCTCTTGAGTAGCATTCCCTCGAAAATGGTCCAGTACTTCTGTTTTGCTTTCATCGCTATACATATAAATATCCACACTATTTCCATATCCGTTATTTACATTAGAAATAGTACCTACTGAAAAATCAATGATGCCATTCGGCTCTCCTCCCGGATGATCTATTGTTTGTCGGATCGTTCCTCCTCCCGGCATAGAGACCTCGAAATACGTCTGTGGCCTATTGCTCATATATCGCACAGCAAATTGATTATCTATGCTTGGACTGACATGCATTGCAGAAATTGGAACTTTTTGTCGTTCCAAAGTATTAATTCTTTCTTGTATATCACTGCGCTCAGCAAGAAAAGATTCCCTCCTTGCAGTGGCGTCTGTATGCCGTGCATCTGATTCTATGAACAATGCTTCTCCTCGTGTAATTTCTTCGTCACTGACCCGAAGTTCTGGTGCTAGCTCTGGTACATAGGCAATTTGCGGTATTCTTCCTCCTCCAGATCCCTCTCCTGTTCTGTCGGGACTGCTTGCTTCTGTGTGGCCAAAGTGCCACAACTCTGCTATTCGTTCTCCATCGGAATTTACAAGGTAAATACTACATTCACCCCACCATCCAAAATGCGGCATGTCTGCACTTATAGAATTGGAGCCTGCTGAGATATCGAAATGAAAATCGGAACCACGCTCATCCATTTTCAGGCTGTACCCCTCTGGCATATCGGTATATCTAATATCAAATGATGGACGCAGGCTAAATGTTTTTACTTCTATGAAAGGAATAACCTGCTGCGACTCCAATCCCATTTGCTGCTCCATGCGCTGCATAATATCTTCTGCCTCAGCTCTCATTTCCGCAGCCTGTACAATGAGTACATCTTCCCGTCCAATCTGTGTTTCGATAGACATCTGCCACAAGGTCAGGTTATTAATCTGATCTTGCAAATACGCTTTTCGCTCCTGCAGTGATTGTGCACCCGGTACAGTAAAAGCTTCTTGCATTCTTTCTTCCTTAGCCCTGTCTCTGTCTGAACTCCACAAGTCTATCTTTGCTTCTCCGAGCTCTTCTATCAATGTCTGACTGGAGTACACCTCAAAAGTAATATCTTCTATATACGACCCTCTTCCGCTATACAGCGTAGGCTGTGCTTCGGTACCTGCTTCGTGCAATCCGTAGGAAAAATTATATTGCTTACCGTTAGGATCAGTAATTACAAGCTTAATACCATCGTCGTTCTCTGTTTCTACAATGGTATATACACCATTGACGTAATACGCATGCGGATGACTATCACCTTGTGGACCCGTCATACCGACGTACTTATTTGCGATGATATCCACCGCTTGTCCAGCATATTCATTTTCCTGTGTTGCCCCTGATCTCCACATAAAACGATCTCCACCCACTTCGACGTGAATCGTGGTTATTTTCTCCTGACCAGGCTTGCGTATGGGTGTCTCTTTTAGCTGAACCATGCTCGCGGCTCCCACATAGAGTTTTCCATTGGAGACACTTGCATCTCCCCAAATTGTTTCCATTTTTTCAGCATCCCACGTATCAAATGTTTCTAAAAATGATTGCTCTAAAACTCTTGCGTCCATTCCGCGTTCTAAAATAGCAGCCTTTAACTCATTAATATGTTCTTGCATCTCTTCGTATGTCGGCTGAGGATCAGAAGATATAGGTTCTGCCACATCTGGATCTGAAGAAGGATCATCCACCTCAGGCACCACCTCTTTCGGCGTGCCTGCAATGGCAATATTGTCATAGGAGGAATACCCCCTAGACCCAAAGTCCGACAGGACAATGTGTCCTTTGTCACTTTGCGTAGTACTATCCGTTTTTACCCCTGCGATTAGGCGCCCATTGGCGTCATTCATACGGAAATATAATTCCGAACCATTGTCCTCGATATGGAATGTGTATGTCTTTCCTAGTTCTACATTCAAACTCATTGTTCCAATGGTTTTGTTTAAACCAAGATCTTTGATCCTCATCAATCCCATAGTATTTGCACTGAACTGCATTCCGTCGGTGGCGTTTCCCCACGCTTGGTCCACCTCACCTGAAGACCGCGTATTGACGTAAAGCATTTTCATATCCTCACCCGTTGGTGTCCACTCCCCTTCAACGGTTATTACATTTTCTGCAGAAGGAACAAACTCACTCTTCGTTACCAAAATACTTTTTCCAGCGATGTTCAGTTTTCCGTTTTCCTGCTTTACAGAAGGGTTATTGTGTCTACTTGCAAGTTGCACTGACCATTTATCCTCATCAATATCCTCTGAAGAAAAGTCGTCATACAAAGACATGTCTTCGGGTGCTAGTTTTGATGTTACATCGCTGTGTGCATTGTTCGATGTTTGCAACGTACTATTTGGTATCAAAAGAGTTCTGGGTGCAGACTCTTCGTTCACGTCAGTATCAACGCCCGACGTTGCACTCAGCATCATCTTTGGTTCCAAGTTCTCCGTTACACTGCGTTGGCGCTGATCCTTTTTGCGTTTAGCCTCTGACTTGAACCACGAAGCAAAAAAAGAACGTATTACCCCTCTTCGTTTAATCACCTCTTTCTGCACTGTAACAGTAGCATCTGCCTCTGGAGTAGATGCCAAAAGAGGATTGATGTTTGGGTTATTAAATACACCATCTGTATCCGATTGGTCTTCTTCTAACCTTGCGTGTTGAGGGTACTTTGCTGTGGATTGTGTCCCCCCCAGAGGACAGCATGCATGGCACGTTTTAGTTCTGGATTCCGTAAAATATCTCCTTCCGCCTCTGGAGGGAGAATACCAACGTCTATAATAACATTACCCACATCCGCAGGATCTATGCCTTGGTTGGGATAGTCTTTACTCATGAGCCCTTTACTATACAGATTAAGGTAGTGAATGCTAGTGATAATAGAATAAAGTTACAATACGTACATCTGTCAAATACCACCCCAAAACAAACTTCTGTTTGCTCAACATCAAATTTTACGTATATTTGCCAATACAAAGCCCTATTTTTGGCTTTACGATGCTATTTACACCCTACTTGCCGTTTGCGACATTTTCTTGCAATTTTGCCTTATGACAATAAAACATTGATTTTGGCAAGTTTTGATATATACTGTACCTATTCCTTTAATGGATAGTTGTGTCCCCGCTACAGGACACAATGCCTTGCTACTTCACAGCATAGGTTTTAGAGAGAAATTCCTTTCTTAGTCCTCTTCTGGAATGAAGGGGTTTACATATACAGCGCGTCTACTCTGTAGCCGCGTATGGCTATAAAAATTCTAACATTCCACAAATATTTTTTTGAAAAGAGGTATAGAAATGAAAAATTCACAGAAACGAAACGGATTTACACTGATCGAACTATTGGTAGTTATCGCTATCATCGCCATTCTTATTGCTCTGCTTTTACCAGCAGTGCAACAGGCACGCGAAGCTGCTCGTCGCAGCACTTGCAAGAACAATCTAAAGCAGATTGGGATTGCAATGCATAACTATCATGAAACCTTCGGGTGTTTACCTGCGGGCAATTATGAAGCTCGACTTGGGCCACCTGTTGGTTCTAGATCTCAGTATCCTGCATGGGCATGGTCTACAATGATTTTGCCACAGATGGATCAGGCAAATTTGTTTAACCAGCTAAGCCCTGGCAGACAAAAACCTGACATTCTGTTGTTGGACGCAACGAAGCGTAATTTGCTTGCGTCGATTGTTCCAACTCTTATTTGTCCTTCGGATCCCAGTGGTCCAAGGAATGAAAAAAGATCTATCACAACAATTCCATTTGAATTTGCAAAAAGCAATTATGTTGCTTCTTCATTTGCATTTGATACACCAATCGATGGAACGACACATCCCGTATACCCAACTGCACGATTTTCTCCATTCTATGGAGATTCATCGCGTCGATTTCGGGATTTTACGGATGGTATGAGTAATGTTGTCCTTATAGGAGAACGTGAAAGTATCAAAGGTTGGGCTGGTAATGCCTTTGTTAGTAGAGACTGTAGTGGCATGGGGAATAACGCTGCCGATGTCATGGCTAGCCCCTTTGTAGGCATCAATAGTGGTTCAGCTGGAATAGCTACAGGATCTGTCAGTATTGGATATCCAACTCTTATGTTCAGTTCTACTCATGCAGGAGGAGCTCATTTCCTCTTTGCAGATGGAGCTGTTCGGTTTCTCAGTGAAAACATTAACAGTGCACATATGAGTATTACTAATGCTGCACAAACAATAAATACTGCCGGTTGGGGCACTTTTCAGAAGCTCAATGCCGTCAATGACGGACAA
>Ga0222673_1000917_pt1 | contig 11130 bp, 15 predicted proteins | sample AntAcemetagen801_FD_179845 | JGI IMG/M metagenome (GOLD analysis project Ga0222673, IMG submission 179845) | Saline water microbial communities from Ace Lake, Antarctica - #801 | ecosystem: Environmental > Aquatic > Non-marine Saline and Alkaline > Saline | place: Antarctica: Ace Lake...
ATTGCGGTCTCTTCAAGTGTTTCACCTAATTCCTGTTTACCGCCAAAACCGTTCCAATTCCCGACTCCCAATCCCCGTTTTTTCATACCTAACAAAAACTTTCCATCAGCATAGATATAACAAAGCGTAAGTAGTTTTTTCATATTATTCAGCTAAAAATTGACCTTCTAATAGCAACGAAATGTGGGCATCGTAATCTTCCCTATGTTCGGTTAAGAATACCGTACGCTGTCCACCTCTACTTAACATTGTTTCAATTTCAAAATGTCGGGTAAGATAGTCAGCAAGTTTTTTTGGAATAATTTCAGTCTGGCTAAATATTTTTAGTTTCCCTTCATATGCTTTTCTAAGTTTTTCAGTAAGAAGCGTATAGTGTGTACACCCGAGAATAAGACCGTCAACTCCCCCACCCTTTTGTATATGTTCATCTATTAAGGCTTGAGCAATAGCATTTGCACCTGTAACATCTCCTGCTTCAAGTAAGGGCACTAACTCGGGAGTTGCAATTGCTTCAATCTTTACATGTATTGCATTTCTTTTTCCAAGTTCAAGATGGTACTTTCCAGAACTAACTGTTCGCTTAGTAGCAAACATAAGTACTCGTTTACATTCACTTGCGAGAACCTCCTCAATAACAGGAATAATCACCCCAAGAATTTTCCTAGTCGGGTAGTGTTCTGGTAAAAACTCATCTTGAAGGCGTCGTAATGTCTCTGCCGATGCGGTATTACATGCCACAACTACCAAAGTGCAATCGCGCTCGAACAAGTGTATGATTCCTGTCTTAGTAAGCTCGTATATTTCCTCCTCCGTACGGTCACCATAAGGCAAGTGCTTCGTATCACCATAGTACTCATAGTCGTATTCAGGCAGATGTTTAGCCACCGCTTTCAAGACAATCAGTCCACCCAGCCCTGAATCAAAAAATCCAATTTTCATACGTTATATAACCTTTACTATACCAAAAAAGTGCCTTGAGCACTTTACAATTTTAACAATACTTTGATTTTTTGCTTTATACTTTCGTAAGTTTTTACATCAAGCTCACCAAGCTTAGCTAAAACTAAACGTTTTTCAATAGTAGAAAGTTTGTTGGTTCTACTATATGAAACTTGTTTCAAATTATATAGCTGGACGTATTTTTTGACCTGGTAAGCTCGTAAAAGGAAACGGGACTAGAACTATATCACTATACTTAGACATACACTTCTTTTGCATCATCTAAAGTATACAAATCTGGCTCATCAGCTAAAAAATCAAAACTTCTCGAGATGGCGTTAATATTGGTAATTTCGTCACATTTCTCATTGCAAACGTCAGGAAATTTTATTAAAAACACTTCGGGTTTGTTACGACGACCAGTTGCAAACAACTCACCTGTCATACGAACATGATTAACTATTTTTAAAATCTCTTTTTGAATATTTTTTGTGGAAACCATTTTCATACTATATTAATCGTACATTTTGTATTGTACTGGTTTGCATCATTTCATATACATACTTGCCAAAGGTACATTACGCACTTTTTGTTCTCTCTAATTGTATTTTTTCTAAATCTAATCCCTTTTCCAATTCGTCTTCTGTTGGAGTTTCAGAGTTTTGGAAAAATTCATTAATTCGTGTGAGGTCATCTACTTCTTTGTTGAAATTAGGTCTTTTTTCCATATGGTAAATATTGTTAGTATTTTCTAATTACACCTGTGACAATAGCTGCTATGCGCATTTCGTATTCGGGATAAATGGGTTTGTAATTTTTGTTGGCAGGTTGAAGCCATACTTTCTTTCCATCGGTCTTAAAATATTTTAATGTCCATCCTCCATCCACTTCCGCGATTACAATATCTCCATCGCGTGCAGTTTGAGAGCGTTCTGCAATTACCATGTCTCCTTCGTCAATATGAGCTTCTATCATAGAGTCACCTTTCACCTCAAGTATAAACGTTTTTTCTTTCTTAGGTATCAGGTATTCTTCGATACTAAGTGTGTCGAGCATTTGTGAATCTGCCGTACTAGGAATGCCAGCTTCAACAAGTCCAAGCATTGGTATCTCACCAGCACCCATAGCAGGAATAATTTTTCCTTGAGCATCTTTTTGAAGCACCCCAGCATCAATAAGCTTGTGAACAAGCTTAGAGACTGCATTTTTTGATTTGAATCCAACGAGTTTCATAATCTCGGCATAGCTAGGCATGCGTTTGTTTCGATTATAGAACTCAAAGATTTTGTCTTGGTGACTCATACGTGATGCTTTTGATACTATTCTTAGTGTACCCTATGCTCGGCTAAAGAAATTAAACTTCAGTGGACTAAGTACTGCTCGCATTCGTTCTTCTTTTCGTACCTGCTGGAGTAGTGACTTATGTCGTCGTGCCTCTCGCTTGTAGTCTGTATGCTGCACAATCTTGCAATCAATGATGCCGTTTAAGTTTTGGATCTCTTTGTTTAGTGCTTTCAAATATTGTTTTTTGCTCATATGTCAGTTGTTAGCTATTAGTTGTTAGCAGTTAGCAACACGTTGTGTTTCTTCCTGATTAAACATAGTATAGGTGAACGTTCGTTCACCGTCAAGCAAATCTTATCAACAGAACATACCACTCTAAAAATCTCTTTATTATTAGCCAATCAGCTCAAATCTATCCATCACCTTTCCCTCTACGTCAATACTTTCTTCAAACATTTCCCGTGGTCGTATAAAAATAGGTCTCTTCCCTAAGTCATCTGTATCGTATTCCGCTTGGTACACTACACACTCTAAAAGCGGGTTAGTTTCAGTAAAATACCCAATAGCAATCACTGTGTATTCTTTCTTGTTTTTATAATGTTTATAGTTCTTTCCTATTTCGACTTTCATACAATGCTTTTTACATTGGACACTGGATGTTACCTATAATATACGTTAATCCCTCTGAGCTTGATAAATAGAATTTACTGCCAGAGCCGAAATTACACCAATAAGAAATGTCCATTCAATTGAAAAGAATAGCGTAAAGAAGACCATAAGCCCCAGTGCTAATGCACGACCCATGTGTGATGCCATTTCTCGCATTACAGTAAACTCATCCACATATTGACCTTGCTCACCTGACATATCGTAGAGAATTGCACTGTACGGTGTCTTGATAAAAATCTTTGTAATATTGTGGTACAAACCAACAAAAAATATCTGCCCAGCTGAAATTACAAATATTTTAAATATCCAACCAACTGCATACAGCATACTTCCGCGTTTAAGTGTTTGTATCTTACTATCGCCTTTACCGTCAAGGTGCTTTCCTAAAAAAAGTTGTACCACAATCGTCACTGCAACAATCACTGTAGAAAGTGCGCCAATTTCCAACATATTTCCATTAAGCACATGGTAAAGAAAGATAGGCCACGCAATAAGTGAGACAATCACCTCTGCACCGTTTGCCATTTCACCAACAAGTACATTTCTGAAGTTTGGTGAAAATAATTGCTGTACTGTCTCCTTATATGTCCAAGTAAACTTTTCATCAACTGCAGGTACAAATAGATACGAGACGCCTGAAAGAGTTAAAAGGATAATTCCAATTGCAAAAAGTGCGTCATACCCACTGTTTTGCACAATGTATCCTGCAAGAATTGGCCCAAGCATACCCATAAAAGCAATAGTTGCGAACATGAGTGACACGTCTCTTCCCCTTTCACCTCCTTTTGTAAAAGCAGTAAAGTCAACATGATACGGAACCCAATGGAAAATACGGTAACAAACCATCAATACCACCAATGGAAATAATAAGTGCCAAATATTAATCTCATCGGCAAAAAAGAGAATAACACACTGAAGTACAGCAAAAATGGTACCAAACGCTAAGGTTCTACTAAAACCAATTTTGTTTGTAATAGTCATCCCTGGAACCAGAAAGGATGCATATCCCACAGATACTACCGCATAAAAAAGTCCGACCACCCAGAATTGTTGTCCAGTAGTTTCATATAAAAAAATAGGGACAAACATTGCCATCATTGCGGTAGCAAGTCCTTGAATAAGACGTTTAGAGATAAAGAGTTGCAAAAATCCATCTTTACGATCATCTCCTCGACGCACAAGACGTCCTAGTACCACGGTAATCCTTTCCATCCTAATAGAAATTATATGAGTTGATACTCATCATCTAATAATATATATGTCTTTAATTATAAAAGGTGCTAAAAAGACAAGTGTAATCTTATTGTACCGCACAGACACTGGAAAAAGAGTATGTTACTCACTTGCCATCTTTATAATTTTCTCAAAGTGTTTCTTCGAAACTGGCATCACTGAAAGCCTGTTTCCTTTCTTTATCAGAGCCATAGTTTCAAACCATGGATCAATTTTAATTTCAGCAAGAGAAATGGTACGTGGAAATTTACTTAGAAACTTCACATCCACACACAACCAGCGGGGATTCTCAGGGTCCGACTTTGAATCAGGATGCTCTGACTTTGGATCAAACTGAGTTGGGTCAGGATACGCTTTACTCACTATTTCCATTGTCCCAACAACACCAATTTCTTTGGTGTTGGAGTGATAAAAAAGTACCATGTCACCAATCTGCATATCATCACGCATCATATTGCGTACCTGATAGTTCCTTGTACCATCCCAAGGCTCAACCTTGTCTCGTTTCAAATCGTCAATAGAATAACAGTCAGGTTCACTCTTCATGAGCCAGTATTGTCTCTTTGCAGTCTTTTTTGTAGGCATATATGCAATTATACTGTATGCAACAGATTAGTGCCCGATGACTTCAGTCTACAATGTAGGAGTTCCTGGTAGGCTTGGAGGAGTATTGTTTGAACCAAATATACCTTCTGAAAAAATAGCGACAATACCCCAAATAGACACCATGAATGCCATACCAATGATAGACCAAAGAATCAACTGCCTTCCTTTCGCGCGGTCTTCTTCATTTGCCTGACCCCATATGAAGAATCGGAACATTCCCCAAAGAAAAATAAAGAGTGCGAGTGTAAACACCAAAGGTATAAGTACACCGTCGATGAAGCCACCAAATCGTGTAAACAAGTCGTCCACTTCTCCAAAGTACTCTCCACCGACAGCCACCATAGGCACCATAAGCATGAACACTGTTGTAGAAGCAGTTGTAAAAATTTTTTGAATCATAATATTATCGTTTTAAACCTGTTGGCATTTGCGGTGGTGCTTTGTCAGGGAAAAAACCTCCGGCGACAATATTTACAATACCCCATATTGAAACCATAAGAACCAACCCAACAATAGACCAAAGAATCAACTGTTTGCCTTTTGCTCGCTCCTCTTCATTTCCTCCACCCCAAACAAAAAATCGGAACATTCCCCATACAAAGATGAGAAGCGTGAGTCCAAACACTAAAGGAATCAGGACATTACCGATAAAAGTATTTATATTATTAAAAAAAGTGTCTACTTCACCAAGCTGTGCCAATGTAACAAACGGCATCATCAGGAAAAAGCTACTTAAAATTGCTATTTTTTTCATAGCTTTATTATATAGTATTTTTTCTAGTAAAATACACATATACACAAAGACCGCTCGTAAAACGAGCGGTCTTTGTTTTGTGTACAATACACAAATCTTGTGGAGAATGTTAGAGTGACGCAAGCGTCCGACCCCAACACGGCCGTGAAGCACTCCATGGTTGTGTACCCTGACGCTCATAGAGGTCTCGGGCAAATGCCATGTTATCGTAGATATTTTCAAGATCGAGTCCTAAAGTATCAGCTTTTACACCATGGTATCCGGTGTTAATCTGCATTACTCCTGTATCTCGACTGTCTACTTTTCCACGAAGAACGGTACCATCGGCAAGTGTGTGTCGGAATGTTGATTCACATCGTGCGACCTGAATCATGACTGGTATATCACTAAAGTACTCTCGTACAATAGATTCAGTATTAGCAAGTATTTCCGTCTGTACGTTAACATCAGTAATGATGTTTCCGTACGCAGTATCAGTTTCTATAACTGGTACAGTGCCTGTAAGAGCCAAAATGGCTGCAATGACAGTGGATATAATAAGCCAAGTGTCTTATCTAACAATAGAGCGTCGTGAGAGTTGTGTAAAAGCCTTTAGGCTTTTCATTACTAAAGAGTTTCAAAAGGAAAGTTTACTTTCATTTTTACAACTCTGTGTGATGAAAAAAGGATTTATCCTTTTACATAACCGAACAAGCGAAGAGTGTATCGACGTAGGTCGATACAATGAATGTATAAACCGTCAGTCCATACACTGAATGTATAAACCGTCAGTCCATACACTAAATGTCTTGTAACGAACGCTCCTGCATAACCAAGCGTTATACAAAATATCTCCAAGAGGAGACAACCGGAGAATCATAGCATGCTTCTCGGATTTATATGACTATACCATGTTTTAGCATTATTGTCAATGTATATAGCCAACTTGCAAGTAAAAAACGGCTCTTTAGAGCCGTTTTTTACTTGCAATTAGTATTTGACAAATACCTAACTAATGGTTATATGTCCTTTTAATCTACTCCTTAGTTATTGACTTCATCAACCCACTAGCTGATTCTACAGCGCGCAAAATTTCAATTGGCACTGCAAATACTACCGTATTTGACTGGTCAGAAGAAAGATCATTCAGAGACTGGAGTGTGCGTAAGTGTAATGCTCCAGGCGAAGCAGACAACATAGCTGCAGCTTTAGCCATGTTTTCAGCAGCTGCAACCTCCCCTTCTGCTTTAATGATAACCGACCGCCGTTCACGCTCAGCTTCAGCTTGTTTACCAATTGTCCTCTCCATATCTTCAGGAAGGAAAAAGTCTTTAAGTTCAACATTCTCCACCTTAATCCCCCACTCATCAGTTTCTTTATCAATAATCGTCTGGATACGTGCTGAGAGTTCATCACGTTGTGAAAGTACCTCATCAAGCTCAGCCCCACCAACGATATTGCGCATGGTTGTTTGTGCAAGCTGTGAGACTGCGTGATAAAAATTCTCCACCTCAAGCGTTGCTTTTGCAGCGTCAGCTACCTTATAGTAGATAACCGCGTTTATACTCGCAGAAACATTGTCCTTGGTGATAACCTTCTGATCAGGCACATCAACTGCTTTTACACGCATATCCACTTTCTTCATGGATTGAAATACAGGCACAATAATACTCCATCCTGGTCCCCGTACTCCAGTAAACTTACCCATGGTAAGCACCACTCCTCGTTCGTACTGTTTAACTTCACGCAAAAACGCGAGAACCAATACGACTGCTCCAATTAACAGATACCACATAACAATATAATCTTAAGTAATAATTCCTTATATAGTACCTCTATACACTCTTTTACACAAAACCCATCAACATAGAAATAGTTGAAGCATTTGACGCCGATATCAAAATCACTCCAAAATAATGGAACACACAGTGTTTTACGTCCAGTACTCTAGATTGGAGTTCCCTATTTGTGGACACATACATAATTTGCAGGCAAAAGTTCGCTATACTAATTGAGATGAAAAAAAGCTCTTCTACTTCAAAAAAGAAAGTGACTCGCAAAAAAACTCCTGCCAAGAACAAGAAAAAGAGTACTCAAAAAAAACCTGTCACTAAAAAGGTACTTAATACGGCTGTACGTAAAATTAAAGTGAAAGAATCCACGAAAAAAACGCCCAAGAAATCAACTCCAAAACCTAAACAAGGTTCAACAAAAACCACTGTCACACACCTCAAACGTGAACCTCTAGCACATCTTTTAGTAGAACAAATACTTCGTGAAGCAGGATTTATTGGTGAAATCTCAACCAACGAAGACATCCTAGAAAAGTACAGTACTGATGAAAGTATTTTTTCAATACGACCACAGATTGTGATTCAACCGAAAGATCAAGTCGACATTGAGACTGCAGTGCGCGTCATAGGAAAACAAACCGAAAAGTTCCCTGCCCTTTCACTGACGCCACGTGCTGCAGGCACAGGACTTTCTGGCGGTTCTCTTACTGACTCAATTGTTATAGATGTCATGCAACACATGAACAATATTGGTAACATTGAAACAAGAAAAGGCATTACTACATTTACTTGCCAACCAGGAGCGATGTGGAAAGATGTTGAGAAACAACTCAAAAAACATCACGTATACCTTCCTTCGTACCCTGCCTCTAAGGACATATGTTCAATCGGTGGCTCTGTAGCAAATAATGCTGCTGGTCCTGATTCATTGCGTTTTGGCCATACTGCTAATTGGGTTGAATCGCTAAACGTCACTCTGTACGATGGGCATACCTATACCTTTAAACCACTTACCTATAAAGAGTACAAAACACTCATTAAGAAGAATAATGCACATGCTGATATTGCACGACAGGTATTTGCCCTCATCGAGCAAAACGAAAAATCAATCCAAAATGCAAAACCGAAGACAAAAAAGAACTCTGCAGGGTACTCGTTATGGGACGTGCTTGATCACCCTGTTGCAAGCTTCAAACGCGGTACTGGAACCTTTAACCTCACACGCTTGATATCTGGAAGTCAGGGCACTATTGGCATTATCACCTCAATTACTATGCGAACAGAGCCAATTCATGACCATACAGAATTTATTGTTATTCCTATATTTGACCTTCTTGATATGGGCTCAGTGATTGTAAAAGCACTTGAATTTAATCCTATCAATGTTGAACTCTTTGACGGACTTACGTTTAACCTTGCGTTAAACAATCCTGAATTTTTCAAAAAGCGTCTTGATAAGATCGACTACTACAAAGTACTACTTTCCATGTATACAACGTATCATGTACGATATGGCCGGAAAACACCCGACTTTACACTATTAATTACTCTCGACAAAAAAAGCATGGGGACTCGAACGGCCGGCGGTATAGTAAAAACACTTAAAGCAAACAGAGGTAAGCGTGCACGAATTATCACAAGTAAAGTAGAAAAGGAGATGCTTTGGCAAATACGCCGAGCTAGTTATACACTCTCAAAATTCCAAGATACCCACAAGCGACCCGCAGCATTTCTCGAAGACATGACTGTCCCTCCAGAAAACCTCTCTAAATTTTTTGTAGAAATTAAAAAACTCCTAAAGAAATTCAATGTGACTGCTGCGGTGCATGGACATGGAGGGAACGGTCATTTACACTTCTACCCTCTTTTGGACTTTACCAGTAAGTCGACACCTGCATTAGTAGAGAAAATGGCAGAAGAATTCTTTGCAACAGCGATAAAATATGGTGGAAATATCTGTGGCGAACATAACGACGGTATCATCCGCACCCCACATCTTTCTAAGATGTTCAACAAGAAAACCCTCGACCTTTTCAAAGACCTTGAACATCTTTTTGACCCATATGACATCTTTAACCCCGGCAAGAAAGTGAACCCCCGCTTTGACATCAAAGAATCTTTACGCAAGACAAATTAATTTGACAAAACAATTTTTTTGTTCTGTTGTCATTATTAGTAAAATGCACACAAAACGGAGCAACAGAGATGCTTATCAAACGAACATCTATCCTTTCGATCTCAGGCGCTACTGCTTTTGCAGAACTCTGCAAAAGTGGACATCTGTGTGAAGTAGCGAAAGGTATGATTACCTACGATAATCAAGAGAATTTTCCAGAAAAATGGCAGCTTGGGGAACAAATTAACTTGTTGCCTCGTTTAAAAGGAATTTCTCAAGGAAATCACTTTGTTACCTTTACCTGCATCAATGAGGATGCGGGTATCCTCATCACTTCAGAACATGGTGGACACATCAAAAGCTGGAAACATGTGATGACTGTCAAAGAGCTACCGAATGGTCACTGTGAATACAGAGACCATGTCACCATAAAAGCTGGTTGGAGAACTCCAATGATCTGGCTTTTTGCCCAAGTTTTTTATCGACATCGACACCGTCAATGGAAGAAGATGCTTGCTCAGCAACAAATCTAGACCACATCCCTTCCCAAACAAAAAAACGCCGCGCGACTAATACTTGCGCGGTTTTTTAATTTAGTTTTTCTATTAAACTAAAAATAATCAACCCTTACAATTCCTCACCTTCAATATCCACCAACGTCTGTATATAAGCACTTACACAATGTTGCGTATAATCAATTCTTTGTGTCATCACTGAACCACTGGTTAAAAATCCTCCTTGAGCTTGAGTACTGTCGGGCAACATTTTTATACTAAACACTCCATCTTCTTTAACCAGTCGATATCGATCAACAGGTGTAATTTGTAAAATACTATTGTGCGTGTTCCAAAAGTCTATTTCTTTTCGTAGTAAGAGTAATTCACTTTCACTGATATTATTTTCAAGTACGCCATACGCACTCACCAGCCCCTCAGTTGTTGCACAATAATTCTTTTCAGTGTTGTGTGCCCGAATAAGACTGCCTCTACGCATGTTGGTAAACTCTTGAGCATATGCAATATACCGTACGTCTGGCCAAAGTACCTGCATGTCTTTTAATGCCGCCATAATCCATAAGTACAAAGGTGTTTCAAACTCCTTTGCCTCAAGGTATGCGAAGGTCTCATCAATCATATTTTTCACATCATCTCGTGGTTTATATTGATAGTATCGAACCAAAGCGAGTAACGCCTCACCGTTTGAGAATGAAGATTCCACTTCAGACTGTGATGACCAATTTGTCCTAAAAAAACCAATAAACCCTGCATCTTCTTTCTTCATAGCCATGATGTAATTGAGGTAGTCCTCGATTCTATCTTCGTATGCAAAAATATCCCCTTGTCCACCTTCAACGTATCCAAGAATACCCAATACAGCCAAACTTGTTGCGCCCAGTTGACAGCGAGAGCTATTCACAGAGTCGGTAATACACTTAAAAGAAATATCCTTGTATGTACCTTCTTCAGAAAGAGAGTCTAGATACTCGACCGAACTCTCAATAGCATCCGAAACACGTGTCACCCCATTTGAATCACGACGGGCAAACTCACCAAGCTGGTAAAGTGTCCCTGCTTGCCGTACCACATGGTCGTCATCAAGATAAATACCTTCATACGGCGCATATTCGTATGCAAAGTGTCCATTATCTTCCTGAGCGCGTACCAACCAATCAGTCCCTGCGCTTATGGTTGTTCGAAGTTCGACCAATGAAAGTATCTTTTCCTCATGCGATACAAAGTGCCGTTCTATGTATTTTT
>Ga0222673_1000918_pt1 | contig 11126 bp, 19 predicted proteins | sample AntAcemetagen801_FD_179845 | JGI IMG/M metagenome (GOLD analysis project Ga0222673, IMG submission 179845) | Saline water microbial communities from Ace Lake, Antarctica - #801 | ecosystem: Environmental > Aquatic > Non-marine Saline and Alkaline > Saline | place: Antarctica: Ace Lake...
CCGTTGATAGATTTTATTCCAGAACCATCACCAGAACCAGAACCATAACCATAACCAGAACCAGAACCATAACTAGAACCAGAACCAGAACCATAACTAGAACCAGAACCAGAACCAGAACCATCACCATAACCAGAACCAGAACCATAACCAGAACCAGAACCAGAACCATAACTAGAACCAGAACCAGAACCAGAACCATCACCAGAACCATAACCATAACCATAACTAGAACCATAACCAGAACCATAACCAGAACCAGAACCAGAACCAGAACCATAACCATAACCCGTACCTAAAAAAGCTTTTAGCTTTTCCATTCCTTCACCCCCTTGACAACTTTTTCTGCTTTCTTAGTAGTAGGTAACACCTGAATAACGTCTGTTATAACCATTTCGTCTACCACTACAGTAAAATTGCATTTAGAAGGGTTTGAAGTTCCATCAACGGCTAGGTTCTCTATTGTATATGCGCCTTTCCAGTACCATAATTTCCTACCTTTTGTGAGGATAACCTCTTGTTTATTCATTGATTTAAGATACCCAGCAAAAACACCGCTCCTGTCGCCTCTAACCACTACATAATCACCTTTTTTCATGTTAAACCTCCTTTTGTCAACATAAACCCAAAAGAAAAACAGTGATAAACAGTCTACCACATGCCACCTTAGTTTTAACTGTCTTGCTATTAGTTTCTTCCGGTCTTACTTTAGCCATCTCATTATCTCCTCTATTACTAATCAGCCACGTTCCTTTTCTCCATCATAACGTAATCAAACTCCTGTGCTATATTTACCTTCCAAGTAGACGCTGGTAACGTTTCCTCGCTATGTCTTGACGGATTAGGGCAAAATACTTTCGACGCTGTTTCGTTTTTAATATACAACGTACCATTTTCCTCATAGACCTCGGTATCATCCATTACAGCTACCCTATGATTGTTCCCTTTCGTTTCAGACTCACCAACAACAACAAAGTTCTTTAACAATAACTTTTTAGCACCTTTAGGTATACCGTTTACCTCTTTCAACACAACTTCACCATGATTGATTTTCCTTCTCATACCACACCTCCTATTTTATTGATATAGTCTTATAACTTTCATTTTTAGTATTTTCTCGCCATTTAATAGCTTGGTCTAACGTTTTACACTCTGGACCAACACCTTCTAAATGGTACAACTCTTTAATAGTTTGGTTACGCATAAGTAAGTGAGGGGCATACTTAACCGATGTGAATAGTGTTGACATATCTATCAACTCATACTCCGACTTAACCCACCATTCGTCATGGCTGTAATTCTTGTAACTATCTACTTTCTTACCCATATCTTTCATCCGGCTAATCCCATACTTTCTTATAAACTCCGCTTTCACGTCTACATTCTTTTCTTTTTTGAAAAAGTCTAATTCCAGGTTTGCCTCTGGTGTGACAGCTAAATATTCTGGAACTTTTACACCATTTAACATGTATATCCCATAACCATCAGAATATTTCAAAACCATTCCACCATCTTTGTGTAACATCCCTTCATCGTTAATATGAAGCTCACAAGGTTTTTCACAAACAAAAACAATATTTTCAAAAGTGTAACACCAGCCACAAGAACATGCTAAGTCATACCATATATTAAATATTTCAAAATTTCTATCATATGGTAACAGCCCATACTTTTCATAATATTTGTAATATGCTACCCAATTAATATCGTGTTGACACCAAGAATATGTTTCTATATAATTAAATTTAGTCTCCTTGATATTATTCCTGATATTATCACTGATATTATCACTGATGTTATTCCTAATGTTATCCCAGATGTTACTCCTGATTTTACTCCTGATTTTACTCCTGATGTCATTACTGATGTTATTACTGATGTTATCATTGATGTTATCTCTGATATTATTACTGATGTTATTCCCGATGTTATTCCTGATGTTATCATTGATGTTATTCCTGATGTTATCATTGATGTTATTACTGATGTTATTACTGATGTTATTCCAAATGTTATTCCTGATGTTATCATTGATGTTATTACTGATGTTATTCCTGATGTTATTCCTGAGGTTGAAAATATCTTTGAAAAACCTTTGTTGGAGCAGGTTAATCACAACCTGCGCTTGTAACGGACTTTGGCAATACCAGAACGTAGGTTCTTTTTTACCCAGCATTTTGTAAAACTTATTCCATGACGTTTCAGTTAATTCTTTGTTAATAGGTGAAGTATCTCTACCTATTTTCAAACAATGTTCGCGCCATTCAATAATACCGTCCTCTTGTTTTTTAGTTAATTTTGTTATCATCTCCACTCCCTCTTTACTTGGCAAATACCATCTTTTTCAAACAACCTAAACTCCCATTCATACAGTTTCATACCTTCTCCTCTTACCAACATAAACGACCACTATCAATATTAACCCACTTACCAACTTTCTTCGGATAATCACTACCTAAAAACACAAAATGGTTTAATTTATTATCTTTAACCCAATATAACAAAAGTACCGTTTCTTTTTCACATTTTATCTTTGCTTTAGACCCTGATATGATTGCTCCAGAAAATTTACCAATGTCTAATGTAGAGTTTACGCCACTAGATACCCTAGAAGAATTACCACCTGTCATCTTAGAATAATAACCACTTGTCATCCTGGAATAATCACCACCTGTCATCTTAGAAGAATCACCACCTGTCATCTTAGAAGAATCACCACCTGTTATCTTAGAATAATCACCACCTGTTATCTTAGAATAATAACCACCTGTTATCTTAGAACAATAACCACCTGTTATCTTAGAATAATAACCACCTGTTATCTTAGAATAATCACCACCTGTCATCTTAGAACAATCACCACCTGTCATCTTGGAACAATCACCACCTGTCATCTTAGAACAATAACCACCTGTCATTATCTTACCAATTATCCCAACATCACCACATAATTTAGCTATCATATCAGTTGCTTTTTTTTGTGTTCCAGCATATACAACTGTTGCTTTTGGGAATTTCCATTTACCGTCTAAATTAATTCCTTCACTAATATCAACTTTTGCTACAATCCATATAGCGCCTTTATCCCAAGAGAAAAGACTCCCATCTCCTTGTCCGTTTAACGCACCATGCAATCCGTTACCGCATTCTTTATTAGCTTTCCAATTAGGACAAATAACTTCACCTTTTTTCTTCCACTTGAAATCTCCGTATGAAGTCATATTTTTGCTTACTGTTTTTAATATATAACCTTCTTTCATACTAAACCTCCATAAATTCTTCTGTGGATAATTCAATTCTCAAATCCCTAATCTTCAAATGAATGTATGTATCATCTTTAAACTCTGCCCCCTCAGAGTATATCTTACCCTTATTCGCATTGTAGAGATTTTTATTGAGATTGACTTGGAAGCCGTCATTAACTGCATCTGTAGCTACCTTTCTTCGACACAGTTCAATGTGTTGCCCTGGTTTAGGCTCTGGTTGCCCTAAAGCTTCCCACCTCTCTAAAGTTTTTACACAACCTCTACAAAACTCCAAAAAATCGGGTAGGTTAAAATTTATTCTTAGATTTCTATAGTGAACATGAACTTTCTCGGCTATCTCAACAACAAACCTATTGTTAAAGATTGCTCTATTGGAAAGCTCACGCCTCACTAATTTATTAATACTATACCCCATGCTACTCCTTATTTTCAACTGTTACATTATTTAAAAGCAATTTGATTGTATTATCAAACGCTTTTTTTAAAAGATCAGCCGGCATTTCTTCTTGTCTATATTCTCCACTTCTGGCAAGCCCAGCCATAACCCCATCTGTTAGCATTTCTATTATGTCTATGAGATTAACATCTTCTTGTATATATTCCTCAGTCTTAAAATGGTGTCTCTCTTCTTTCTGGTGCATCTTCCACCATTCAGTAGTCTTAAACCCAGTTTTAAAATCTTTGTGAAATATCTCTATGCCACTTATTTTAGTTCTATCATGTAAGATAGCCGCCTCTTGAAGCATACAACTAAATAGCGATAATCCTTTTCCCACATCTTTAATGTGCATTTTTGAAGCTTCCAAGAGGTCTTTGCAAGAAACCTTAGACCAATCACAAGTTCTTGTATCTGCGCTTTGAGATTTTTTAATTACTATCATGCTCCTCCTTGTTTATCCTCCTTAACTTCTTGTAAGTTTGATAACGTAGATTTGGATATTATCCTTCTATCCCTTTCTAGCTCGTCTGCCCATTCATGCCCTTTATTTCTTATTATCTCCTGATGTATCCTTGGGTCGCCGCCGATGTGGTGTAGGCAATGACACTTTTTGCACAGGGGTATTAAATTTCTTTTATCCCAACGTAAATAAGTAGACTGAGTTTTTTGTATATAATGGTGCATTTCTGAAGTTGGCTGACCGCATACTAAACACGTTGGGTTTAACGGTACATACTTGTGTTGGATTAAAGTATCCAATTCCTTTTTCAGTTTTTTAATCTTATTATTTGTTTTGTTCATTTTTTATAACCCTCTTTCAACAACCATTCTGCTAATTTTTCGGCTTTAAGTAATGCCATCGATACGTTGCTATTAAATCTTAATATCTCTCTTTTTCCGCTTGGATAATTACGATTCCATTTTAACTTAAATCTTTTTATTTGTAACTCCGGGTATATCACACATTCTACGTTGTAATGAGATACGATTATTTCAGTGTAATCCTCAAGCGCGCCGGCGTAACTAACTTTGAACCCTAAATCTTTTGCGACTTTGTTTACAGTTTTGTAATCTAACTTTTTCATTTAATCCTCCTTGAGTTCCTTATAAAAGACATGCTTCTTATATGTATATGTAACCACCATATCTTTTGCCCAGTAAGGAACTTTGAAGTCTGTTGACTCCCAATGTGTAGCTCCTTTAGTGACATCATTAGTCAATGAGTTATGCCACGCTCTTTCAGCTATATCCCAAACCCACTTAGGTTCATTGTCCACGTGTTTAGCGTTAACTCCATAAACACCTTGTAGCGTTCCCCTGTTTCGTATAGCACAAGCTACGGCTAACATCCCATCGTAACCTTCGGAACTAGCTTCGCCTATTATTGCTCTTACTGCCTTACTGTCGTTTACTTCGGCAAAGCAAGCTATGGCAGTGCCTAGAATACAAACTAGTAAGCATAGAAAAGCGAAAATTAATTGGAATTTGTTTGGTTTCATACTCCTCTCCTTACTTCATCAGCCATTTGTTTAATCAACTCACAATCCCTGTTAATCTTCTGTAATTCTTCTTTAGGTGTCATGTATTTAGTCCTCGCTCGAAGTTTAGCATCTTCTTTATTAAGTAGCTCACCAGTAACGAAGAACCAGTAACTTAAATTTTCTTGTTCTAAATCGTATGCCATTTCAATCTCCTTAATAACTCACTTCATTTGGCAATGGTATATAACAGCTTAATTCTAAACTTGCCCATTGCCTACACTTGGTTAAAAATTCTTCCATCTCTACCGTGCTTAATTCAGTCGTTGATTTTGCTACCTTAAATACTTTATTTAAAAGCAACACGCCATCAGCTAAAAACATTTGGCCTAATATTCCGTGCATTTCGTCTGATGTGTATCCGGTAACATCGGATATTAATGGTAAAACCACGCCGCGGTAGTATCTATTTTGGTTTGTGCTTCTCGCTTTTTTTATTCTATATTGTGAAGTAACAGTTTCTACACGTTGGCCTTCCATCAGCCTAAGGTGCATAAAGTATCTTACATCGTCCGGGATAAACTTCCCTTCAGTGATAATACCTGAGAATTTAGGATTCATCTTTTATACCCCAAGCTATGCTATTAATCCCAGTAACACGCGATTTTCTTTTACCCTTATCTTCAATGATTCCTAGTTTGGTTAATTCATTTACTCGACCGGTGATACAATTAATCGGTATTCCTAAATATTTAGCTGTTTCATTGTTGCATATATCCCCAAATTTCAGTATTACATCTAACACTTCTTGTTGCATTCGGCCTAACCCTTTCTCGTCTATTTGTGAGTAAGCATCTAAAGAAGTTGTTTGCATTAGTGTTTTCATGGTACTCCTTTTATTCTTTGGTCAAATCTAAAATATCATCATCGACAGTTTGGTCTTTTTTAGTTTCTAAGAACTCAACATAATTCGCTCTTATTTCAACGGCGCTACGCTTCTTGCCTGATTCTTTATCTTCCCATGAACGCTGTATCAAAGCGCCGATAATAGCTATCTTAGCGCCTTTACTTAAAAACTTTTCGCAGTTTTCAGCTTGTTTATCCCAGACGACTGCATTAAAGAAGTAAGTTTTTTGTTTTTCTCCGTAGCCTTCATTAACTGCAATACTCATTGTTGTTACGGCAGTGCCAGACGGCGTATATCTTAATTCTATATCTTTTGTTAATCTTCCTATGATAGTTATTATGTTCATATTTTTTTTTCTCCTATGTTCTTACAGTTGTGTCAGTAGTGCATTTAAATGTAACGCCGGGAATATTAGAATCACCTTTTTTGGCTCTGGCGCAAGCGTTAAGTTTTGGCATGTCAGGTTCTAAATATTCTAGGGGTATTTTAGATTTGTCTACAACAACTGCATTCCATCTTTCAACTATGACCTGACCATCAACTTTATTTATTTGGCATGCTACTGTTGGCACGAAGTCTATCCCTTGTTCGGCTGAGGCCTTTGTTAGCTTTTCTTGTGCTAACTGGGCTTTCTTTCTTTCTGCCGCCATCCAATCCGAGATTTTTTCTCTTATAACCTTGTCAGCGCTTTCCCACGGTTCGATAAGTTTCTTGCGTTGGGTTGTTGCTTCTTTATGCGCCGCGTGCGCTTTGGTTACAATCGGGTCAAATATTTCTTTGATTTCCTTAACAGCTTTTTTACACATTACCCGAATATCTGAACCGGCTTTGTTATCATCGTTATCAACTATGATTAGTTTTTTAGCCAACGATGTAATCAGCGCTGACTCTTCTTTGATAGTTTCGATTTGTTTATTCACGATTTTTTCTCCTTGTAATTTTTTAGAGTTAACAACGCCATGAACACGTTTAACTCATTACCATTAGAAAGATTATCTGGGGGTAAACTATACCCACTAGGGCTTAATCTTATTGGTATGAATTGTTTTACTTGTTCATTTTCGTCTAGCCATAAATTTTTAAGGTATTTATACCCATTACCTTGAACCAACCAATTACTGCTAAATCTTTTAGGGGTTTTCCAATCTATTATCGTGTGTACTCCATCGAACATACATCTCAAATCAAGCGTGCCGGCTATGCTAAGTTCTTTAGCCCCTACCTTTTCTTCTATTGCTAAGACTTCTATTTTGTGGTCTTTTTGTAACTGCTTTATGCTTTCCAGATACGGCTCTAACGCTGGGTCGAGGGTTTCTTCTGAAAGTTCACCTTTGAGATGGTACTCGGCCATTTTGTGAACACAATTTCCCAAGTGGATAGCCGGCTCTAATATCTGGTGCGGTATCATGCTGAAATTTCCTATACCATATTCGCTCATTAAGGATGTAACCGAAACACAGTTTACGCTGTCTATTTTGTAAGTATGGTTTGCTTCATTAAATACAATCATGATTTTCCCTCGGTCAAAATCAAGTTATCCATCACTTTTAATATTTTGATGGCTTGCTCTTTAGTTTTAATTTGGCCTATTCTTTCAATGCCATGTTTTTTAAGAACGAAATCAAAATCATCTTTACCTAATGCAGTTTCCATTTTTTTAAATGCTGTTATCATTTTTTTGCTTTCTTCACTTATTTCTTTACTTATTTCTTTACTTATTTCTTTTTTATTAACATCAGGCATAGGTTCAACAACTGGCGTGGCCTTAGGTGTAGCTATTTTTTCTTGCTGTTTACTGCCTTGATCAACATCAGCGTCCTTGGTATCGTCAATCAAGAACAACCCATTCAGCGCGTACTTTCTAGCGTACGATGAAGTCGCTCCTGTAATTTGGCTTGCGTCCATCCCTTTCCTATCTTCCGTTTCTCTAGCAAACGCTGAACATTCAATATGCACGTTACCGTCTGATATTTGCGCAGTTGCTTTGATGTAATACCTTGCCCCTATAATCAACATTTCATCGGTGATAGTTAAAATTAGATTTTCTTCAGCTAACAAATGTTTTACGCCTTCAAGTATATCTTCACATGACCGGTAAGCGTATCCGCCAAACTTGTTAAATTGCCCTTTAGGCGCTTTCAATTTACTCTGAATTTTTGCAACTTTTTCTACTAATTCTTTAGACATTTTACCCCCTTTTAACCCAGAAAGTTATTATTTTCCACGTTCTCCTAGAAACCTTTGTGAACATACTCGGTTGCGGTATCGGACTTCTTTTCCACGGTGTTACTATTTCATACTGTATATTCCTAGAATCGGTCACTCCATACTTATCACCAATAGCCTTAAATGGTCTTGTAATGGGTCTTAGAGCCGATTTAACCCTTTTATCTACCCTATACTTGACTACACCTATTTTACCAGCATAAATAGCAGTTTTTACTGGGTGCATATAACAGAACAAAATAGTTAACGGTATCCAGAAACAACCAGTCAAAAACATAGTCAAGGTTAGCCTATACTTGACTTTTAGTTTTATCATTTTTAAAACCCTCCACGCTAAGGTCGGGAGCTAAACAGACGTGGTGGCTAAGATTGGGTTCTTTGCCCTGTTTTCGCTCCCTTCCGATTATTGTTTTTGTTTTTGTATTTTCCACTTTTCACCACGTTAAATATATTGTAGCGCTCTTTTTGGGAAAAGTAAAGGATTATTTTAATTTTCTTTCCCTAGCGTTGCAGTAGGTTACGAAGCCTTGCGCATTGGGCTTCTTCTAAAATTTTAATAAATTTACCTTGTTCATCCATATTACACATCCTTACATTTTTTAACAACGCCTTTAACTAAATCGCTTATTGTTTGTAGACTTTCAAGACTGACTTCTTCTCTAACCGGAATTTTTGCTTCAGGCTCTCTTACATAAGCCGGGCTATTTTTAATATCCTTAATAGGGAATACCCCTCGCCAGCCGCGTTCGACTGATTGTTCTAGCATTAGGATAGAAGTCTTTATTGGATACCTATGCAATTTCTTTAATGATAGCTCTAATGCTCTTGTAGTGTTAGGCGCTTTAATCTTCTTTCTAACCTCTAACCAAGCTTCCCATATTTCTTTAAATGCTGGGGTGTCAAGGTGAGTAAATGCTTTGTTTATTTTGTTTATTGTATTAGTGTCTATTGTATTAATAGGCGTTACCTTTTTGGGTAATAAGTAATTACCTTTTTGGGTAATGATTGTTACCTTTTTGGGTAATGATTTGGTTGTTACCTTTTTGGGTAATGATTTCCAAGATGGATAGTCTTTATTAATGCTATACCTTTTTTCTTTTCCGTTACCTTTTTGGGTAATAATATTCATTTGGGTTAGTTTTTGTAACCCCCTGATTATCCTATGTTTAGGTATTTTGGTAGTTGTGTAAAATTGGGATAGGGTTATTATATCAGATTTTTTATTCCAGCCGTAAGTTTTACGAACAATGGTTTTTAGTATTTGCTCCGCCTCGCCCGGTATACGTGTTGATGCCCAAGCTTCCCATATTTCGGTGGCTACTCTGACAAATCCGTTTTCGAGTTGAGGATTAACTGGCATATAATCTCCAAATTAAAAATACCGAGCGAAGAAAGTCATGGCAGTAAACAACACCCAAGAAGGTTGGGATATTGACCTTTCCCCGCTCGGTACGGGTTATTAGCTATGAGTTTAGAGTTGAGTGTAACTGCCATAATTATATTATGGGGCATTTTCAAGAAAAGTAAAGGATTATTTTGTTTTTTTCGCTTTACTTATTTCTAATTTAGAGTTATAATAAAGTGAGGGCTTGCTTATGAAAAGAATATGCTTAAAATGCGGCAATATATTCAATAGTAAAGGAATCCACAACAGGCTATGCTTTAATTGTGTTTACCAAAATGCGTTAGTGCCATTCGTTTTAAAAATAGAATTCCCTAGAGAGAAAATAATAAGAGAAAGTATAAAAAATGCACGGTAACTCAAAATATAAAAAAATATCTTTAAAGAAAGTAGAGCAGTTAGCGGGTTATGGTTTAACCGAAGTGGAGATAGGAAACGTGTTGAGCGTAAGTCAAAGCGCTATAACGACTTATAAAAACAAATATCCTAATTTTGAGATAGCCTTAAAAAGAGGGAAAGATAAAGCTGACGCGAGAGTGGTCGCGAGTTTATATAAACGGGCTTTGGGTTTTGAGCATACCGAAACCCAGTTTGAACAGATAACAATAATGACCGAAGTCGGCGAAGTTATAAAAGAGATGCCGGCGATTAAAAAGAAAACAATAATTAAGTCAACTGCACCAGATACAATGGCTTGCATTTATTGGTTAAATAACAGAAGAAAAGAAGATTGGAGAGTAAGGCCAGGAGAAGTTGGCGATAAAAAATACGAGGACGAGATGATAGAAATAATTCCTTCAAACGGAAAAGCCGGGGGCAACGGTTCTAAAGTGCCTAACCGAGTTGCAAAGTTTTTATCATGATAAAGCTAAAGAGCTACAAACCACATGACGGTCAATACGCGTTCCATTACGCGGTACAGAATTTATATCGATACGTTGCTATGGTATGTGGTATCCGTGGTGGCAAAACATATTCTGGGGCAAGGGAAGCCGGCGCTCAAGCTTGGAATTCAAGGGAAAACGGAGTATACGGAATCATTGCCCCAACCTACCAAATGTTAAAACGGACAACTTGGCGCGAGTTTAAAATAGCAGTTAGGCCGTTAATCAAGAGCGAAAACACAAGTGATAAGATAATAACCTTTAAAAACGGTAGGGAAGTGCATGGTTTCTCCGCTGATAAGCCTGATAGAATAAGAAACGCTACTTTATGCGGGTTTTGGTTAGACGAAGGCCGAGAATGTAAGGCTGGCATTTGGGACGTATTGCTAGGAAGAGTCTTATCAACCGGTGGAAAAGGCATTTTGACAACATCACCTAATAGTTTTGATTGGATTCATGACGTGTTTGTTGAACAGAGAGATAAAGATTATGGGTTGCTTCAATTCTCAACGTATGAGAATAAG
>Ga0222673_1000921_pt1 | contig 11108 bp, 14 predicted proteins | sample AntAcemetagen801_FD_179845 | JGI IMG/M metagenome (GOLD analysis project Ga0222673, IMG submission 179845) | Saline water microbial communities from Ace Lake, Antarctica - #801 | ecosystem: Environmental > Aquatic > Non-marine Saline and Alkaline > Saline | place: Antarctica: Ace Lake...
CGAGGAAAAAGCATTAACGGATGATGATGAAGTTATAGGCAGAATACTTTTGACCAACTACTGCTACATTGATAAAGAAGGTAATATGGAAATCGCAAAGTAGTGCTTGTTGCTAACACCAAGATTAGCGCAGGCCGCAGGCTTGCGTTAATCGGCTGTTATGACAACCAGAAACCGTCCGGCCTAGTGGCTGGTAAAACCAAACCAATGAAAAAACCAAGACCAGTAGTGTGCTACAAGGCACCAACCGAAAAGAAGGCCCGCGAAGTGGGGGAAGAATTAGCTGAGTTGCTGGGCATTGAAATAAGAAAAATCATTGATCAATGGCCGCAGTGTAAGCGCCCTTTTCACCATCACCCGCGTAGAGGAACAAAAAGAACTAACAAAAGCGTAAATTTGCAACATGCCTATTAAGAAGCAATTAGGGGTAACAAGCTATCTGAACTACGGCGGGGGCCGTGGGTTATACCAAGGCGAAGCGAAGCAGCCGGGAGCTTTTGAGCCGCGGATCTTTGGCATCAAAGTACACCGGCACTTCCAGACCTTCGCCCGGCACCATTACGGGGGCGGCGAGGTGTATATGTGGCAACCGTACGCGGATAACCGTTTGATGGTCCAGCGCACCCCGCAGAACATGCGAAGCGATGAGTACCTAGAATTGCTGAAGGCCAACGGTATTGATGCCATTTGGGGCATCCAAGGGCAAGCGGCATTTCAGGATACCATTGGGCAGTTTGATAAGGTGCAGCCGATCAATGAAGCGGACGACCCGGAAGACCCCAGTAGCTGGTATGCATTGGCAGAACACGCCTACCAGTTGGCGCTGAGGTATGCACACGATACAACGGACGCAGCCACTGTCCCCAGTGTTTACACAGACCCAACGGACTATCGGAGCAATGAGCCAAAAAAAGGCTTGGGGCTATTGCGGGCCATCGAGATACTGAACGAAGTAAATATCAACGGCGATTGGATCGGAGCGACCAGGACGCTAGGCCCGGAGGCAGGGGCGGCAGCCTTTTATGCGGCATATACAGAGGTCCGGTCAATCAGCAAGATAACGCTTTACACGCCGTCCTTTGTTGGGATCAACATGGAGATACTGATGGCCTTTAGCGACCGGTTAAGGGCGTTAATGAATGGCGCTCCCCTGGAAAACGTGGTGCTTAACTTCCATTGGTATCCCCGTAAGAACAACCAAGAGCAGGGGCAAGAAGGAACAGACACAGGAGCAAGCCCCGAAGAGGCTGGCTTCCATGACTTCGGTTTGCAGATGGACGGCCTTTGCGAAACCTACGGCTATACGGCTTGGGGATGCACAGAGACAGGCACCAGCGCAGCGGATCCGGTGGACACGTCAAAGAATGCCTGCCCTATTCAGGAAGGCATGACGCAGCTTGAAAGCCAAGGCCCTATCCTTTTACGGATGTTCCTTGCTTGGGCTTCCTGTAAGCACTTCGACGCGGTGACCTTCTGGCATTGCCGGGATGGCTACGACCAAGGGGCCTACCTAAACGGCGGTATGTGCTTGGATGACCGGGACTGGACACCGAAGCCCGTACTTGGGTACTTGGAGGCCTTCATTGGGAAGTTTGGCGATTACGAAAAGGTGCATGATTACCAGAATACCGGGGGGGTATATACTGCTTCGATAAGCGGCCCGCTCGGAACAAGTGTGCTTTATTGGACGGGCGGCAACAATAATGGCGAGTTCACACCAGACCCCATGCAGACCATCGTAACAAGCCCCACCTACCCGCCTATCGACCCGCCTATCCCTACGCTACCTGACATGATTAAGCTAGGGGAGTCTGCCGAGGGGACTTTTTACTTCAAAAAGAAATAACCTTGCTTTTACGGATTCAATTCCCTAAATTCAATGTATGAAAACGCAATCATTAGGCAGATGGCTTATAAATGCCAGTTATAAGCTCGGGCCCTTATACGGTCCAGTATGGCGCATGGGCCACAAGCTGTGCGAGATCCACCGGGCGAAACAACTTAGCAAACGATTCAAATTAGAAGCATGAGCGATCAAACAAAGACCTTCGCCGAAGGCATGTATTACGACGACCCCCGCGACGGTGCCCCGGATTGGGTACTTGGCAAGGTAAATATCCAAGTAGTGAAAGCCATCGCCTTTCTGCAAGCCCACGCCAACGAGGGCGGGTACGTCAACCTGGACGTAAAGCGCGGGAAGAACGGCAAGCCATACATGGAGCTCGATACCTGGAAGCCCAGCGGGGAAGCCCGACAGGCCGAACCAGCGAAGGCAGACGCATGGGCCGGGACGGGGACACCGGACAAGACGGCGGTTTTCCCTGACAATACGCCTGAGCCTGACAAGATAGTACCTAACGACGACCTACCCTTTTAGCATGAGTAAGCAAAAATGGATTGGCGGTGTAGTGCTGACCCTCGTAGAGTCCAAAGCCGTATGCCCTTACTGTGAACGGAAGATAGCGTTTTCCGAGCTTGATGACAAGTGGCTAAAATCGAAAAGAACTACGATGCGGTTCAAGTGCAAGTGTGCCCGCTTTATCAACATTACGGCAGACATAAAAGGCGATTTTGTCGCGTATTCTTTATAGTTTAACCATGAACGCCATAAACCTAGCAATGGTGGTAATCATCATCATTTCATTAATCATGTTATTCAGCGATAGCTACCAATGATTTATCTAATAGGATTCTTTTACGTCATTGTCGCCTGTTGGGTGTACAGCTACGCCCTATCCAGGTGGTATCAATACGAGGACATGAAGACAACAGCCGATGACTACGGGTTAGCTGTCATCTGTGGCATCATCTGGCCATTCCTGCTGGTCATGTGGATAGGTAGCCTGTCGTTTAGGTGGGTGGAGAAACCAGCGAAAAAACGCGATTAGCGAAAATTCGCTACTTTTATTGCTAACAAATTTGTAGCAATGCCATTCAAGAAGGGACAAAGCGGGAACCCAAAAGGCCGAAAGAAGCGGGCTGATGAGTTTAAGCTATTAGACATAATCACTCAAGCAGGCCGCGAAGCCCTGGGTACCGAAACTCCATTCGAGGACTTATGGGAGAAGATATGGCTCGAAGCCAACATGGGCAGCAAGGACCACCAACGCTTTGTCTTAGAGTACACCTACGGCAAGCCCAAGCAACAGTTAGAGGCGAAGGTGACAGGAGACACAGCGCCTACATTGATATTTAACCCCGTAATGCCCGATGCCGGAGATAAGGCTTGACATTAACCAGCCTTATTACCACCTACTCCATAACCAGGACTTTTACTTAATCCTTCGTGGTGGCGCAGGAACGGGTAAATCGGTGTTCCTTTCGCAAAAGGCACTAATGCGGCTATCGGATAAGAAGCCTGTACGGGGCTACGCTATCCGTAAGGTTGGCAAGGACATCGAGAACAGCATATACAAGGAGTTCTTGGCCCGTATCCGCGAATGGGGCATGGAGGATGACTGGACGTTCAACCGCACAAAGCACAGCTTTGAGAACATCAAGACGGGCAGCGAGCTTATCACTCTCCATATGGAGGACGAGACACGCACCAAGTCTATCGTGGAGGCTGACTTCATTTGGGTCGAAGAGATGGACCAACTAACCGTTGAAGATTGGGACCAGCTAGGGTTACGTCTTCGAGGGCATACGAAGGACTATAAACAGATAATGGGGTCATTTAACCCCACGGATGAAAATAGCTGGATCCGCTCCCGGTTTTTCCCCGAAGACAAAGAAGAGGCTTCGGAGTTCCGGCTTGACTTTCCCGAACAAGACCCATTGACAGGGCTTGAGGTGGTCACTAGCGCCACGGTGATGCAGACCACTTGGCGCGATAACGCTTTCCTGACAGCCGAGGACAGGGCGCGGTACGAGTCGCTGAGGCACACGAACCCCAACAAGTACAGAATCTATGTGCTTAACCAATGGGGCAGGGCAGAGGTAGAGCTACCCTGGTTGCACAACTTCGGGGAACAGCATATAAGCCCCTTAGCCGAATACAACGAGTCACGACCTGTTATACTGTCGTTTGACTTTAACGTAGACCCTATGACGGTCACTTGCCATCACGCATGGTTTGACAAGACGGGGCACCATTGGCACACGTTTGATGAGATAAGCATACCTAACGGGTCTGTGCCGGGAGCTATTGACCGCATTAAACAGAAGTTCCCGGATAAGATTCTAGCCAAGTGTATAATTACGGGCGATGCCACGGCGGGCAAAAGGGACATCAACCGGATTGACCACCGATCTAGCTGGGTACTGATTCAGAAGGGCTTGAATGTTTCTGACTCCCGTTTCAAGGTGCCCCGGTCCAACCCTTCGTTATCTTCCAACCGGGAGCTTTGTAATTACATATTGTACGCGCACCCGGACGTGAAGGTTAACCCCCGCTGTAAGACGCTGGTATATGAATTAAAGTACACCGAGGGGGCAAGCGATGGCACTATACCCAAAAAAAACCGGGCCAAATTAGAGCAACGGGCCGATGCCTTGGACACTTGGCGGTATGTGGCTAACGCTTTTCTGCCTGACTTTGTAGATAAAGTTGGTAAGTACAAGGCGAAAGGTTAGCTTTGAAGCGACGCGAAAACCGCATAATGTGGGAAAATGCTTATCCCCCATTGTCATCAATGGACGTTGCGGGGTAGGGTGCGGCTGGCTATCAATGGATAGTCTAGCGTCTTTTTTTACCTTAACTTTGAATTATGGACAAGGTATATTTTCTGCGAAGCACAGACCGAGCCTATCAAGGCTACTACCCTACGTTGGGCCGCGCTGAGATGGCCGGGGAGATGTCGGGTAGCCTCTATGTCATCCAGCCAATCCAACTGCTTTGAGCTGCAACATCTGTTACGACCTTTGTACGGTAATCCTGGGCGACCCTAGCTACCGCATCGGCTCCATCACGGACACCACTACGGCGGTGCTGGTGTACTTTGAGAGCATCGGAACGGGGCGTATCGAGGTGCAGGAGATAACCAGCGATGGCAGCGGTAACATTGACGTTGACTTATCGACGGGCTTTGAGAGCGGCCAAGGCTACCGTATCAAGGTATCTAGCTTTTGGTACGGTTCGACGTACAAAGACATAACCCCAACGACCGGGGGCGTGACTACCTACACATGTATGGAGTTCACAGCGGATAAGCGGTGCTAATTTATTAACCGTTCATGTTACGTGAACAAGAAGCAAAAGCAATGGAAGCAAAGAGAATTGTAGGGGCGAAGTATCGGGTTACGGATGCCCATATGTGGCCGGTGGGGGCAGAAATAACACTATTTAAGGACCGCGGCACAGGCGCGCCGATTTTTCAAGGGCCTCCGACTCAAGGGGCCTCACAGTGGCACGTATCAATGTCCGATGTCGAGCTAATCGAGGCCCCATCTGAACTGTCCCGGAAATTCCGACAGTTGCCCAGTAAGCGCAAAAGCATCAGCGAAGCATGCGACACTATCAAGGCTCTTTTGCTCGAAAAGAACGAGGCATACGGGGATTCCGCATTGGTTCCGCTTAGTATCTTCTCTCAGGGTAACGCCTCTGACAGCCTTTGTGCCCGCATAGATGACAAGTTAGCCCGGATTAAAAACAAGGGCTTAGGTGACGCGACAGAGGACACCCTTAGCGACGTAATAGGGTACTTGATACTTTTACAAATCTCCCGACAATGATATTTGCACTTCCAATCTTAGCCGCATTTTTCATCATGGGGCTTTACCGGATCACAACGGTAGGCGAGCCTTTGAACTTTGTGCGCCGGCTCCTTGACCGCTTCGGCATGAAGGATGACGGCCCGCGGCTATGGTACTACCCTGTGCTTTACTGCCCGCCGTGTATGTCTAGCCTTTGGGGCACGGCTGTACTAGCTGCGTTCTGCGCTATTTACGGCTGGGCTTGGGCGGTGTTCCTGCCGTTTCATTTGTTGGCAACGTATGGCGCTGTAAGCTGGCTTAATCAACAATTCTATGACTAACTTGTAGGTATGGACTCTCACATACTTACCAAGCAGCACAAGACATATCGGTTTTTCCATGACCTAGATACGATAGTCTTCCTGATAACGGACCCGGACCAGTTACCACGGATTGTAGTAGCCTACCGGATCACGAAGCAAGGCATACAATATGAGCTTGTTAGCGGGGTGGAGGCGACTTACCACATGACAAGTGAGATCCAAGGAGAAGCAGACTTCAGTAAATTCATAATCGAAGATGATGACGAACCCCTTTAAGGCATTCCGTAAGGCTCCCCCTGAATGGTTCGCCCATGCTCCGCGTGTGTTCAAGGACTCGCAAGGCGACCACTACCGGCGATATGATGACGAGATGCAGATACCTATCCTTCGCATGGATCAACTGCAAATCATTACTAGGGAGCTAGGTAACCGCGTTGATGACCGGGACTTAGGCGCTTTCTTAGAGAATCACGAGAGCATCATTCTAAGCGATAAGAGCGCGGACGAAAAGCTGAAGCTACTACATCAGCATGTGAGTAACCTAAAGAGCCGTACGGATGCCCTAGCATCCCCTGACCTACTTATGAAGATGGTATGCGCTTTGTATATCCGCGAAGACCAAGACCCGTTTGTGTGGGATGAGTTATTAGAGGCCGACAAACATACCCTGCTGATGAAGGAACAGAGTGGAGGGCTGGCCGGTTTTTTTTACAAGCTAGGGTTGAACGGGTTTTTACCATCGCCCGACAATTTGCTATCAGGTACAGAAACGCTGTTGAAGAAATCTCAGGAGCTGTCCAAAGTAGGAAGGCAGCAAGAGAGCGAGATAGGGGCAGTTTTCAGCTAGAGATGTACGAGCTTACCCGCGATTTGCGGCGGGAAAAGGTTATCTTAGCAAGGCAAAGCGTGACGGAATGGAAGGAGATATGTAGGCTTCCTTCGGACACTTATTTGACCTTCCTTGAGACATGGCCCAAGAAATCCAACGCATCTTAATCAAGTATGAGGCCGATATAAAGGAGCTGAAGAAAGATTTAGACGGTGCTAAAAAACAGTTGAAGGATGTCGAAAAGACGGGCAGCGGATCGGCTAAGGCCATGTCCGGTGCTTTTAAGTCTGTGGGCATAGCCATCGCTGCGGCGTTTTCGGTTCAACAGGTTATCCAGTTTGGCAAGGAGATGAACCAGCTCCAAAGGGAGGCCCAAGGTGTGCGCCAAGCCTTTAACGCTGCGTTTGACGCTGGAGCATTAGACAGGATGCGTAAGTCCACTAGGGGCGCGTTAAGCGATTTGGATCTAATGAAGCGGGCGCTTGGTGCGCGGGAGTTTGGCATTGGGCCTGACTTACTGGCTAAAGGCTTGGAGTTTGCGCGTGTACAGGCCAACAAGCTAGGCTTGGAGTTCGACCAATTAGCCAACGACTTCGTAACGGGCGCTGGGCGGCAGTCGATTATGATACTTGACAACCTGGGTATTAACCAAAAAGAGTTGTCTACGAAGGTTAAAGAGACAGGTGACTTTTATACGGCCCTTGGTGAAATCATAGACGAAAAGATGGGCCGGGATGGCGCGGCGGCTATCGAAACGCTTGCAGACAGGCAGAACCGCTTGAATGCCAGTTTAGAGAACCTTAGACTAAAGCTATCTGATTCTTTGGCCCCATTATTCGGGGTGCTTACAACAACTGCACAGGGGTTTGTTGATGCCATTGGCAACCTAGTGAGCAAGGGCGATATATTGACCGTTCAAACCAAAAAAGAAAGGGACGAGCTTAATTTACTTGTTGCATCTGTCACGAATGCCAAAGAAGGGACAGAAGAACGAACGGCGGCGATAGATGAATTAGAGCGCCGATACCCTAATTTCTTAGCTGATCTGAATACGGAAAAGGTTACAAATACTGAATTAACTACACAGCTTGCTTTAGCAAATGACGAATACCGGGAGCGCATTATATTAACCGAATTAGGGGAGAAGTTATCTAAGGCCCGCGCTGCATCTGCAAGGCTTGAGATTGACCAAGCCAAGAAGATTATAGGCGGCTTGCGCGAGTCTAATATCGCTATCGCTGAGTTTGGCCTTTCTATTGATGACTCATTGACGGGCATTGACAGGGTAAGGGCTACGCAGGACGCGCTACGGGGATTGTTTGATACGGCAGACGATGCCGCTGCCAATGATTCCTTTGACAAGATAGCTAAGGCTACGCGCTTTTATAGCGTTGTGACGGATGAGTTAGGCGATGCACAAGCGGCGCTTAATGACGAGACGGATATATACGATGCTCTATTGAAGGAGCTTGATATTAACCTAACAAAGACAATAGCAACTATATCAGGTGATGAAGGATTCACGCCGGAGACAGTAGAAGCTACCGCTGCCGTGGGTGATTTAGTCGAAGGCATGGAGCAGCTATTCGAGATAATGGACCGCCAAGAGCTAGACGAATCGCGGGGAGGGTTCGCGGCTTCTATCACGGCGCAAGTGCAAACGGCGGGGGATTCGCTCAGGGATTTAGAAGCCCAGATGGTAGAGCATGGACAAATCAGGGACGAGCAAGTAGCGGCTAACATCGCGGCTTATCAGTCGTTCTCCCAAGAGATGGCCGACGCTAATAGGCAAGTAACCGTTGATGCCTTTTCTGCGGGGGTAGAGATATTCCAAGGGCTAGCACAGTTGGCCTCGGATAGCGCGGGCCTTGCTAAAGCGTTGCTGATCTTCGAGAAGCTGGTATCGGTTGCACAGATCGTGATTAACCTACAAAAGGAAATAGGCTTAATATCGGCCAACCCAGCATTAACTTCGTCGCCTGACTTGGGCGCTTCCACTAAAGTCCCTGCCATCGCCTTAGCCAAGGCGCGGGCAGCTATCGGCATCGCTACCATTATCGGGACAGCCATACCTGAGTTAGCCTTTGCAGAAGGCACAAGCTATGCCCCTGGTTCATCTGCCTTAGTGGGTGAGCGAGGCCCGGAGATTATGTACGTTCCGAAAGGGGCGCGGATCTTTACCGCCGAAGCGTCGAGAGGGGAACGCAGCCTAATTGATGCCATTAACGAAGGGCGGGCGGGCGAGTTCATCGAAAGCACCTACGTTAGCCCTGCCTTATCCGGGTTCGCTGAGAACATGAGCCGGTCCGCTATGCTGCAAAACGCATACGATGACTTCCACCTACGCCAAGCCATCAAGTCTAACAAGACGGTAAGGCTCGACAAAGCAACCATCCGGCAGCTACGGCCATCAACGGTTAATAGGTTCCACTAATGAGTGCCTACAGATTAACACTAGACGGGCAGAACTTCGACCCGGCAGAGTGGACTAATACATCTTTGCGGACGGGCTGGGATGACGACGTATACACCACGACGGCAGACTTTTCGTACACCTTCAGCGGTGACGCTTACGCCTACCTTTTAGGGCGTTACGAGGCATCGTACTGTAACACGGTAGAGGCGAAGCTATATATATGCGACACCCTACGGCATGACGGGTTAATCTTTTTGTCAGAGTCACAGATTGACCGTATCAAGTGTACTATCAATGTTGGTATATCGGATAACAATTACAACGCGCTAATCAAAAACAAGGTCAAGCAAGTATATTTCTTGGACCAAACGCGGGCGAGCGATAATAGTACCATCACAGCGGCCAGCAGCACGAATGTAACCTTCCACGTCGTTGTAGGTGGGGCAAGTTCTGCCGCGGCTTCTGTGTGTTACAGCGTGTTTGAGTCGCTGCAATACCTAGTGTCGGCAATGACAAACGGGGCGGTCTTATTCGCTTCGGATTTCTTTGATACGGGCGGCGAGCAAGAGAACCTGATGCTTTGCACAGGCCAAGAGATAAGCGCACCCAGCGTAGCGGCTAACCTTGCGCCGGGGATCTCGTTTGAAGACACATACAAGGACTTAAAGGTGTTGTACAACCTTCGCCAATGGGTAGAGGAGAGCGGTGGCGTTTATACGTTACGCGTTGAGCCGTTTGAATACTTCCGGGCAACGGAAACATCGGTAGGGCTTTCGGACCTTAACGAGCTTACCGAGAATGTGACCAGTGAGAAATTATACAGCAACATCAAATGCGGATCCAATGGCTACCGCAAGCCCAGCACCAGCCCCGCGACGACATTCCAGAATACTACATTCCAAACGTGGGCCAAGGAGACATACAACGTGCGGGGGGACTGCGTGACGGACAACAGTTTGCAGCTATCGGTTAGCTCGTTGATAATTGATTCCAACAGCATAGAGGCCCAAGAAGCAGCGGATAAGAACAAAGACGATGATGTGTTCTTGGTTGAGACGGACGGGACCAATACGTTACAGTTTGACTTCTTGGGTGATGGCAACTTGTATTATAATGCAGGGTTAACGAATCAGTCCGTTTCTAGTCGGTGGAGCGACCGCATCCATAACCAAGCGTTTAGCGATGCGGGCAATACCAACGGAGACTTTAGCGCACGGCCTACCGCCGATCAGCCGGGATTCATTAACGGCATGGCCGCTATCATTAAGTTCAACACAGAGATAAGCGACCCGGATACGGCCTACGACCCGGCAACGCTTTCGGGCGTTTACACGGCCCCCGCGAATGGGCTGTACTTGTTCGAGGTACAAGGGCGTTTTGAGGTGACGTATTCCACAGCGGAAGGGGCGTTTATTGATTGGGCGGTTGAATTATCGGTGAACCTTACCGACTATGTGGAGACAAGGCGGGTTCCTTTGGCGAGCTTCCCAGGCGGTACAATATCCTACGATCTTACCCAAGTGATTGCGGTAACGCTGATAATCGGGGATACTGTGGTAGTGGCTCAGGACTTCCAAAATGCTAATTTCCCCATAACCCCCGACACGGGCACGGCCATTAACTACCTTGATACTTCCCGGTTCACTATCGAAAGTCTGTTAGTGGGTTCGTCGGTGCCTATCCAGTACAAGACAAATTACCCGTTAACCCCCGAACAGTACGACGCGATTTTAGCTAACCGGGATTATCAGCTAGACCTTGACGGGTATAGCGGCTGGGTGAAGGATGTGAACTATACCCCTTTTGGTATATCGGAAATCACCGTCGAGGCGGTAAAAACGTAACTTTGTAGCATGTCTATTGCCCTAGTACGAAATAGCCCGATAGGATGGCGCGACCTTGCCGA
>Ga0222673_1000930_pt1 | contig 11028 bp, 6 predicted proteins | sample AntAcemetagen801_FD_179845 | JGI IMG/M metagenome (GOLD analysis project Ga0222673, IMG submission 179845) | Saline water microbial communities from Ace Lake, Antarctica - #801 | ecosystem: Environmental > Aquatic > Non-marine Saline and Alkaline > Saline | place: Antarctica: Ace Lake | collected...
AAAATTTTAAGTGATGTTAAGTTCAGTCTGGAGTCTTTAGTCAACAGTTTTATCGACATCATTGGAAGTGGAATAAAAAATGACCTTTAGTCAATAAATTCGAAACAAATTAAAATCAACCTCGTAAAGTGACATTGAATTTTTTAAAATGAAAAAAATGAGTCAGAAATTAACGCTAATCAGATTCCTGAAAATTGCGACTGCCCTATCTGTCATAATTTATGGTTTCACTCTGCCCATGATGGCGCAGAATAGTGAATTAACCGCATCTACGGTTGGAGAAGAGATTACCATTACTATCGATGAAGCAATTCAGATTGCTTTGGTCAATAATTATATGATCAGAAAAGGCATTTTGAATGTTGAAAATGCAGAGGCACAAATCAGGGAAGCATGGGGTTCTGTTTATCCACAGATTAACGCATCAGGATCTTACACCCGAAATTTACAAACGCCCAATCCATTTGCCGGATCAGATGCAGGTGGAATTTTTCAATCTCTTGGCGCAGTTGATTGGCTGGCATTTAATGAAAGTGCACGGACAGATGGAGACCCATCAACCAATCCAATTCCCATTGACGAGTACTTTGACAGACAAGAGGAGGGTTACAGAAATGCAGGAATCCCAATCCCCGGAATGGATGGATCTAATCCGTTTGCTGTAGAAAATCAATTTCAGTTTGGATTATCATTGAATCAGACTCTCTACAGTGGGGCTGCTTTTGCTGCTATCAGAGGAGCTCAACAGATAAGAGATTTAAATGAAGATCAATCCGAGTTGGAAAGACAGACTGTTGTCAGTCAAATTAAACAATCCTTTTACACTGCACTACTTGCTCAAGAGCAATTGGATCTATTGAAATCAAGCGTTGAACGATTGAGTTTGACCGTTGAGGAGACTAAAAAATCTGTAGAAGCCGGTGTCTTATCACGATATGATCGGATCAGTGCTGAGGTTGAATTGATAAATTTAGAAACAAGCCTTATTGAAGTTGAAAATCAAGCAGAACTGGCGATTAAAAACCTGGCACTACAATTAGGGATACCCACAAAAACGGTTGTAAATCTGCGAGGGTCTCTTCAATATAGTGATGCCCTATTACCCGAAACGTATGATATGGATGTAGCTTATGAAGTGGCCATTCAACAGAGGCCGGATCTGAGTCAATTGAAAGGCCTTATTTCATTGACGGAAGTGGAAGGTGAAATTGCCCGATCTGCCTATTTACCAACTGTAAGTGCATTTGCTAATGCTGCCTATATCGGTCAGGTGCCTTCGAATCGATTGAATATCATGAGAGTTGAAGGTGAAGATTTTGCATTTACATCTGAAAGCAGAAACTTTTTTGACTCCTCTTACTGGAATCCGGCTGTCGCAGTAGGGCTTCGATTCAATTGGTCCATTTTTAATGGATTTCAAACAAAAATGAGGGTTGAACAGAATAAAATTGCTGTGCGTCAAGCCGAAATTGACCTTGAATTTCAAAAAAATGCAATCTATCTACAGATTGAACAATCAGTCAGAAATCTAGAGACTGCTCTAAGGAGAATCCATAGCCAAGAGCGTAATATTGAACAAGCAGAACTGAATTACGAATACTCACGTAGACGCCTTGCAGAAGGCATTGGAACGCCACTGCAGGAGAGACAGGCATCCTCACTGCTTGACCAAAGCAGTGTTAACTATTTAACCGCCGTCTATGACTATCTCATCGCATTGAGTGAGTATGAGAAAGCGATAGGTAAACCGATATTAAACAACTAATTAAAAATGAATACAATACAATTTAAAGGGATACAATATTTCATCATTTTACTGATCTCGGCCGCACTTTTTTCGGGCTGCAGTAGTGAAAATGGAGATGTAGAAATAGAAACCGATGGTGTTCGATTAATGCCGGTTGAAACCGTCACCATGGCAAACGGTGATTTTGAAGATTTTATACGTCTATCGGGCACCGTTGAAGCGATTGAGGATGCTACAATCTCCTCTGAAAGCTCCGGTCGCATACTCTCGATCAGCAGTAGGGGTGATCAGGTGAGAAGAGGAGATGTTATTGCTCGCCTGGATGATCGGGTCATACGTGCCCAGTATAATGCATCACAAACAGCTTATGAGTTAGCGGAAGATACATTCACCAGGTTAGAATCGCTTTATGCAGACTCAATCATCAGTACGCAGGACTTCCGAAGTGCCAGGGCACAAAGAGATCAGGCAAAAGCCCAGCTGGAGCTGACAAATAAGCAACTCTTGGATTCTCAAATTGAAGCAGCCTTTGATGGGCGGGTCGAAGAACGGTTTGTGAGTACCGGCGAATTGGTAGGGCCGGGTCAGCCGGTAGTACGACTGGTTAATACAGATAATGTGCGGGTATTAGCGGGTATACCTGAACGATTTTCAGGCGAAATCACAGAGGGTTCAGAGGTTGAGGTGAACATAAGTGCTTTAGGGGTTGATCCCATAGAGTCCCGGATAACGTATGCTGGTAATGTGATTGACCCGGATACAAGAACGTATACAGTTGAAGTAGAATTGAACAATCCTGAAGGGGTCATAAAACCTGATATGATTGTCGAATTACAGGTCAAAAGATCAACTCTGCAAAATGTTCTTATCATCCCCAGAACAGCTGTCTTAAGAGACGAAGATGGAGCATCGGTGTTTGTTTCCAGAACTGAAAATGGGAATAAATATGCGGAGTTGGTAAACGTGAATACAGGTATGTCATCAGGTCCGGTAATACAAATAGTTAGTGGACTTGAAGAGGGAGACGAAGTCGTTGTATCAGGGATGAGATCGTTGAGTATAGGGGATCAGCTAAACGTTGTTCAAACGGAGTCCAGTTTGGAAAGAGCTGTAAAACTGAGTCAGGCTAACCGTCCGGATGCTGAATAAAAAGCAGTTCGAATTAAGTTTATATAAGGCAGAAAAAGATCTATGAAATTAACTGAGATTACTTTAAAAAACAGGACGGCTGTAATAGTACTTACTGCAATATTGGTGATTGCGGGAGCATTTAGCTACAGTTCAATCCCAAAAGAGTCGAATCCCTCTATTGAAATTCCAATCTTCATTGTAAACACGATCTATCCGGGAATTTCACCGGCAGATATGGAGTCTCTTATCACTCAACCGATTGAAAGAGAGTTACAAGGGATAAATGGGGTTAAAGATATTCGTTCAAACACAACCGAAAGTTTCAGTAGTGTTATCGTTGAATTTGATCTGGATGTTCCACTTACTGAAGCGAGTCAGAGAGTTCGCGAACGGGTAGATCTTGCTCGAAACGAACTTCCACCGGATGCAGAAGAGCCGTTTATTGTAGAAATTGATCTGGATGATTTTCCAATAATGACAGTAAATCTTGCAGCAGACTATCCTCTTTCCAGGCTTACTGAAATTGCAGAGCGCTTAGAGGAGGAAATAGAGACAGTATCCGGAATCAGAGATGTAGAGGTCGTTGGGAATGTAGACAGAGAGGTTCAGGTTAACGTGGATCTTAACTCATTGAACGGTTATGGCGTTGCTTTCGGCCAGCTGATCGGTGCGATTCAAAGTCAAAATCTAACCATTCCGGGTGGAACTGTGGATGTTGATATGATGAGTTACCTGATTCGTGTGAGTGGAGAATTTGAAGATCCAACAGAAATTGAGAATTTGGTCGTAGCCAGACCCATGGGAGAAGGACCTACAGGTCCCGGTCTTGTTTATATGAGAGATGTAGCTGATGTACTATTTGGTTTTAAAGAGAGAGAGAGTTTTGCACGATTACGGTCATATAAAGTAGATGAAAATGGCTTAAAGGTTGACGTTCCGGATGATGAGATCCAAGATTTTCAAGTCATCAGTTTAAACATTAAAAAACGTCCGGGAGTAAATATTCTGGATACTACATCGGATGTAAAAGAGATCATTGAGAGCTTTCCTTTTCCAGTCGGAACCAGTGTGGTGATAGCCGGAGATGAAAGTGAACAAATTACTCAACTCATATCAGACTTGGAGAATAGTATTATCAGCGGAATGCTGTTTGTTATTTTGGTCTTGGTATTTTTCCTTGGAGTTAGAAATGCTTTATTAGTGGGTACCGCTGTACCACTATCCATTTTAGTTGGGTTTATCGTACTGTTTTCTTTGGGCTATTCAGCGAACTTTATTATTCTTTTCAGTTTAATTATTGCATTAGGACTTCTTGTAGATAACTCGATTGTCGTTGTAGAAAATATATATCGATATCGGGAGATGGGATATGAAAGATTTGAAGCAGCAAAGCTTGCTACTGATGAAGTTGGATATGCATTGATTGCAGCCACTGCAACCCTGTTGGCTGCATTTATTCCTATGACATTTTGGCCCGGTATCATCGGTCAATTTATGGGATATCTTCCCGTAACACTTATCATCGTTCTTATCTGTTCGCTTTTTGTTGCACTCGTGTTATATCCGGTTCTGACTGCATATCTTGTAAAACTAGATGGTGAAGAGTCAAAACCGGTTCCGATCGTAATAAAAGGTGCAGGAATAGGGCTGTTAATTTTCCTGGCTGTTGCTGTCGGTTTTGCAAATATGACAACATTGGTCGTCTCAATATTAACCATTGTCTTTTTCTTCCTCTCTTACAGATATTTTATTAAACCGATATCGATCAGTTTCAATGAAAAAACACTTCCAAGAGCATTAAAGTTTTATAAAGTACTGCTCAGAGGTTTTCTAAAAAGAGATTATACTCCAAAATATGCCATGCTTAGAAATTCGCTAGCTTTGGGAAGTCTAACCCTGGCACTATCCCTGGCTATCTTGGGTGCTGTTATCAGCATATTTTCCCCCGCCTCAGTAGTACTCTATTATGCGGCCGGACTCTTTTTCGCAATTGGATTCGTTCTAGTGATCATTCACTTTTTTGAAGCGATGTTTCGAGGGAAGAAGGTCTCCATTATAAGCGGCATTTTACTGGGACTGTTTAATGGCGGTATTCTATTGATTGTATCATTTAGCCAATCGATTTCCATTGAGGTCTGGGCAGTTTTACTTGCAATCCCGGTCATGTTGATAATAGTCGGTTCTCTGGGACTTCTCAGGTCATCAGATAAACCATTGATTCTGACAGATAATAGAGCGTTGATGTTAAATTCTGTCATGGGAACTCTGTTTGCCATCTTTGCCATCTTTACCGTCGCCCCAACCGGGGTTGAGTTTTTTCCGGAGACGGATCCAAACAACGTTATTGTGGAGTTGGAAGGTCCGATTGGGATGAATGTAAATGCAACAAATGAAATTGCAAGAGATGTTCAAGAGAAGATTTATGAACTAATTGAGAGTGACCCCAATGTGAGGGCAAATGTTGAGAGTGTTCAAACAAATGTGGGTGTCGCCGGGGATCCGTTTTTTGGGGGAGGTGGTGAAAGCCCTGCATTATCACGTTTGAATATAAATCTGGTAGACTTTGCTGATCGGATTGAACCCTCATCCACGACTATTTCTAAAGTCAGAGACGTTGTAAGGGATATACCTGATGTAATCATAAGTATTGATGGAGAACAATTGGGGCCACCCACAGGTGCCCCCGTGAATATTGAAGTTTCAGGATTAGAGTTTGATGAAATAGTACGAATATCCGAAGAAGTGACTCAACTGCTGGTAGAGGCTTCAGTGACTCAAAGAATACCGGGTTTGGTCGATGTTAGAAATAATGTAAGCGGGGGGATCCCTGAATATCGAATTGAAGTAGATTATGAGAAAGCCAGTCGATTTGGTTTGAATATGGCCGACATTGCTCAAACAATTAGAATCGCTAATAATGGATTAGAAACCAGTAAATGGCGGGATGGAGAAGATGAGTATGATATCATCGTCAGATTACGTCCCGAAGATCGTCAGAATTTAGAGAGCCTTAGGAACTTAACAATTCGAACTGCAACGGGAGCTTCAGTTCCTCTGGTATCGGTTGCAACATTTGTGGAAGGATCCGGTTTGGGAAGCATAACCCGATTGAATCTCCAGAGAACAGCAACGATAGAAGGTCAATCTGCACCCGGGTTTAGTGGGCCGGAAGTGCTTGCTTCCACTCAAGAATTATTGTCAGAATACCAACAAAATTTACCAACCGGATATAGAATGGAATATACCGGTGAAAATGAAGATCAGGAAGAAGCGTTTGGCTTTCTAACAACTGCATTGCTTGTCGGTTTTGCTTTGATTTTTCTGGTGATGCTTGTAAAGTTTAATAGCATTGTCTCGCCCCTTATCATCATGACAGCAGTAGGGCTGAGTTTGATTGGTGTTTTACTTGGATTGATTTTAACCAGAACCCCTTTTGGTTTAATGACATTCATTGGAATCATATCACTGGCAGGCATTGTCTGTGTCAATAACATCGTACTATTGGATTATGTAAAACAGCTTACAGAATCCGGAATCGGGAAGAAGTATGCGATCATTGAGGCCGGGGTCATTCGTTTCAGGCCGGTACTATTAACAGCACTGACAACGATATTGGGTTTAGTTCCACTGACATTTGGAATCAATATAGATTTTGTTGAACTGTTCATAAGTTTTGATCCTCAACTGCAGTTTGGATCTGAGAATACGGCATTTTGGGGTCCGATGGGGATTGCAATTATTAGTGGACTCACGTTTGCAACATTTTTAACCCTTGTGGTAGTACCGGTATTGTATTCTGCTTTTGACTCTATTTCGAATCGGCTGATAAAACTTAAATAAAATTTCAGAAATTGTATTGAATAGAAACTTAAAGATTTAGTTCTATTCAATTTTTGTTATTTTTCCCAGACATGATTTTATCAACTTTAAAGAATTTATAAAAAGTGATACAACGACCACAAAGTTTGTACCTATTATTTGCCGTCAGTTGTAATTTAGCGGTTTTTTGGAATCCAATTTATCGTCAGGCCATGGCAGATCCATCGACATGGATTAGCTATGGATTTGCAATTATTGTAACGTTGGCAACCCTCATCGCTTTTGTATCCATATTTCTCTACAAAAACAGACCTATTCAGCTAAATGTTGTAAAGTTTGGCACCTATTTTCAAATTGCGGGATTTGGTTTTGCGGTTAGTATTCTTTTTTCAATGGGAAGTTTGGGAACCCATTTATGGAGAGAAAGTTTAGGAGTGTTGCTTTTAGTTATTTCACTTGGGCTCTACTGGTTGGCCGGAAAAGGTATCAAGAGTGATCAGGAGCTTGTGAAATCGATGGATCGTATTCGATAATAATTAATTTGAATTTACAGCCCACATCAGAAATACCTGTTTTAAAAGTAACGTTGTTGCTTATTGCAGGGTTGTTGACATTTGGTTTTGCACCCATTTTGGTTCGTTATGCCACGGATGTTGAGCCTCTGACACTAGCCGCTCTACGTACATTTTTTGCAATACTATTTTTAGTTCCTTTTTGGATTGCAAAAAAAAGTTCTTATCAAAAATTAAAGGCGGATGGTGCGAGGCCATTACTACTTATTGCTGCCGGCATCTGTTTGGGGCTCCATTTTACTTTGTGGATTGGTTCATTGCACTACACTTCTGTTGCATCAGCCTCTGTTTTAGTTACAATTCATCCGGTGATGCTGATTGTGGCTGAAAGTATTCTTTTTAAAAAGAGATTTAAAGCACTTGTCTGGATCGGTGTATGTATAGCTTTTTCAGGGTCTGTACTATTAGGAATATCAGACAATACGTATGCGGGACAATTCCCAAATGCGCTATTCGGTAACGCTCTGGCCTTTATGGCAGCAGTCATATTTGTAATCTATTTTTTGATTGGCCGCTCCATAAGACAGAATACAGAGTGGATAGATTATGTATTTAATGTCTATCTATATGCAGCTATTACTTGTATTATTTTGACATTGATCTGGGTAGGGGGAGTTCCATATATAAGCCTCTCTGCAATATGGATTGGAATAGCTCTTGCAATAGGACCTACCATTATGGGTCATGGAGCAATGAACTATGCAGTAAAGTATGTAACGCCGACACTATTGTCTACACTCATCTTAACTGAGGCAGTTATAGCGGCCATTGCAGCTTATTTTATATTTAGTGAAGTTCCATCAAATTTCTCAATCATAGCGATGCTAATCATTATGACGGGAGTAACAATAAGTTGGAGCAGAAGGCTTGTTAGAAGGAGAAAAGAGTGAATTATGTTCATTTAACGTAATAAAGCTATTGTTTGCTCGATTGAAACAAAAAAAGTAAATTGTTGTTAATAGTGGTTAGTTAAAGTTCAAATTTAGCAATGCTACCACTGTAATCTAAAACCATTTGCATCAGATTCGAGAGTTTTCAGGATTTTCATTAACTCTTACTAAGACGTTGAGGAGCCTGCTTAAACAGTAACGAAACTGTACTACATGGAAGTAAAATTACATACTCTTACGAAAGCTGTACTCCTGTCTTTGTTATTTTTTTCTATAGTATTTACTTCCTGTAAAGAAAAAAATCGAAATGGCAATCCCAACTCGAGTCAGTCAGTTACGAACTATGATCCTATAGAGCGTGATTTTCAAGATATCAGAAATGGGGGTGTTTTAAGGATGATCACTTATTACAGTTCAAATACCTATTTTCTGAATCAAGGAATAGAAGTTGGTTTTGAATATGAACTGATAAGAGAGTTTGCCAGAGAGAATGATCTGGCCCTAGAGGTTATAATCGTTGGGGCTGATGAGAATCCGTTTGATTTGTTGAATCAGGGAATTGGTGATGTGATTGCGGCTAATTATACAATTACCCCTGAGAGAAGAACAGCAGCCAATTTCACACGTCCATATAATATTGTTGATCAATTGGTAGTCTATTCTGCAGATCAATCAGAACGACCTAGAACAATTGAAGAGCTTTCAGAATCTGATATTCCTATATCCGTCAGGATTAATAGTTCTTACTATTTCAGGTTAATGGAATTGATAGAAGAAGGAAATGATATAGTAATTGATCCTATATTTGAAGGTGCTGATACGGAAGCGCTGCTGGTGCAGGTAGCAAATGGTAATTTAAGAGCTACTGTTGCAGATGATAATATGTTTAATGCTACAAATCGGTATATGGAAGGACTGGTATCGGGTCCCACGATTGCGGAGTCGGATACGATTGCGTGGGCAGTTAGAAGTAATGCGCCTGATTTAGAGGACAGGATGAATCGTTTTTTATACAAACATTTTCGATTTACTGAGGACAGAGAACAGCCCAGGAGATCAACATTTTTGAATATTCTTCGCAAGAAATATTTTGAAGAGAGCCCACAAATGGCTGAGTATTACAATCCCGAGTGGCAATATCAAACGATAGGTATCATCTCTCCGTATGATGAGATTATTAGGCAGGCTGCAAAAGCTGAGGAGTTAGATTGGCTGCTTTTAACTGCAATGATAGCTCAAGAATCCGGTTTTAATCCACAAAGTAAAAGTTGGGCAGGTGCTGTAGGACTCATGCAAATTATGCCTCAATTCGTTGAAACACCTTATGAAGAGTTATATGATGAGGTGACAAATATCCGTATAGGTGCGCGCATCTTAAGAGAGCATCTGGATCACTATGCCTATTTAGATAGTACGAATCAAATAGCATTCGCACTGGCAACCTATAACGTAGGTATAGGACATATGGCAGATGCAAGGAGAATTGTAATCGATAGAAATCGAAATCCGAATGAGTGGAGTGAAGTTTCGGAGGCATTGTTACGATTAATGCAACGAAGATTTTATGAAAATGCCAGATATGGCTTTGCCAGAGGGATAGAGCCGGTAAGATATGTAGAGGAGATCCTTAATCGCTATAGAACCTATGATGCGATCATGGCATTGGCTGAGCAACAACAAAACGGGTTTACAAATTTCATAAACCCGGGCATGATCAGACGGCCTTAATAACAAGCAGTGTCAGGTCATCGATTAAACAATGGTTTGAAAAAGCATTTACATCATCTACAATGCCTTCAATAATTTCATTTGAGGAGTTATCTCTAAGTTGCAGCATTCTCTTCTTCAGCCTGCCGACACCATAATCTTCACTGCCTTCGGGGTTTAATGCCTCATCAACACCATCCGTGTAACAGACCAGTAGGTCTCCCGGATTGAGTTGAACATCCGTCTGTTCGTAAGGTAACATCGTTTCAAGTGCTCCTAAAAGTAAGCCACCCTTATTCAATTCTTCAAAAAGATCTGAATTATTTCTTAGAAGCAGAGGTGGATTATGCCCTGCATTCACATAACGTAATATTTTATGTGTCGACAGATATTTAGCCCAAAAAAAGGTGATAAATTTATCGGAAGGTGTATTTCGATAGATTAAGTTATTGATTCTCTCAGTGGCTTCAGATAGAGTTATTTCTACAGGCAGCAAAACATGCAGCATGGACTGAAGGTTTGCCATCAATAGAGCCGCAGGGACTCCTTTACCTGTCACATCAGCAATGGCAAAAATAGTATTTTTATCTGGTGCAATCGCAACATCAAAATAATCACCTCCAACTTCTCTGGATGGGATGGTAATGGTAGCAAGATCGATCCCATCAACTTTTGGGATAGGATCCGGGAGTAATCCTTGTTGAATAGATTTAGCAATGGAGAGCTCCTCCTCCATTCTTTCCTTATCAATCTTATCTTCAAGAAAGTAGGTTTTCTGAATAGATATCACAGCGAGATTGGCAAGTGATTTTAAAAAATTGAAGTCAGCATCACTGAAGGGTACATTATTGGCTCTTTCACCTACACCTATCACGGCTACTTTTTCGCCCTGAATGGAGACACTGATGAGTGCAGCAATCTGGTTATCACAAATCCAATCATGACTATTCTTGAAATTTTTATCAATAATCAGAACATCTTGTTCTGTATGACAAAAGATCTCTTCAATTTGTTTGTTAGTAGGCATTTTTGCCACCCCGCTTGAAGCGAGCAACTGAGGTGTATTTTGGTTCTTATAGATCAGAATAAATGTTCTGATAAAAAGCTGACCCAGAAGTGCAAACTTAAAAATTCTGGAAATTTTATCTCTGTCGATAAGCAA
>Ga0222673_1000932_pt1 | contig 11019 bp, 11 predicted proteins | sample AntAcemetagen801_FD_179845 | JGI IMG/M metagenome (GOLD analysis project Ga0222673, IMG submission 179845) | Saline water microbial communities from Ace Lake, Antarctica - #801 | ecosystem: Environmental > Aquatic > Non-marine Saline and Alkaline > Saline | place: Antarctica: Ace Lake...
AAAACTTTCTATCACAATACATTTTGTGCTTGTTGGTACATCTGTTAAATATGTTGAAGTATCTATTGATAAAGTACCACCTCCCCCACTTGTTTTAACAAATCCATTACCTGTTAAATTAGATAAAGTGGTTATGTTTTGTGATACGTCTACACTTAAAGTATCATCAGTTAAAGTTATTCCAGTTCCACCTACTAAATTAGTATAAGTTCCTATATCAACTGCTGTCCCTTGCCAAACACCAGTTCCAATAGTTCCTACTGTTACTATACTTGATGAACCTGCTATTGGAGAATAAATAGATGCTAGTGTACTACCACTTATTGTAATATCATTAGTACTTTCTAAGTCTGTAAACCAACCTTCCAAAACTCTTGTTCCAGTGAGTCCTATTTTTCCTGTTGTTGTTAAATTTTCATTATCAAATGAAATTTCTCCACCTCCTGATTTTATTACTAAATCTCCATTGTCTCCTGCTTGAGTTTCTAATGTAACTATACCAGCAGCAGTTGAAACTTTTAAATAATCATTCACATCGCCAGAAGTTAAAAAATGGATTGCTCCCTCGTCATTTTCTAAAGTTGCTTCTCCTGCATCTTTTTTGGCAATAGCAAGGTATTTGTCATCTGCATCAATCCAATACGATACAGGCGAATTACCAACCCCATCGTCAAAATTTGTTGTTCCTCCGACTGTCAGTCCAGTAAGAGTTCCGAGTGATGTTATATTTGCCTGTGTTGATTGTGTAGTAGCTGTGTCAGGTGCTAAGCCTGTTATTGTTGTTACAGTTCCTGCATTACCTGTTACTGCTCCTGATATAGCATTAGTAACTGTTAAATCAGCAAACCATCCCTTTGTTATTCTTGATCCAGTTGAGCCTATATCACCAGTTAAAAGTAAATTAGTGCCATCATAAGTCAATCCTGTAGTACCCTCAATAGTAGTAGCATCAGTCCATACAGCAATTTGGTTATCTACTGGTGTCCCTGTATTTGATACATTTCCTCCTTCTGAGTCTGCCTGCCACTCGAAATCTCCAGTGGTTGATTCATAAGTTAAAACATATTCGTCAGTTGGAGTATTTACACTTTTAAGCATTGATTCTAATATCTTATCAGCTCCTATTGTAGTTGTAATTGATGTTGCTCCAGTTCCTGAAATATCACCACTTAAAGAGATTGACTCATTGGTTGTTAGATAAGTAGAAGTATCTATGCTTAAAGTTCCATTACCTCCTGTTGTTTTAACAAATCCATTATCTGTCAGATTGGATAGTGTAGTTATACTTTGAGATGTATCTACATTAAAAGTAGTACCAGCTAAAGTTAATCCTGTTCCTCCGAGATATGTAGTATCAACTGCATTTAATGTATTTTCTGACCAAGTCAAGTTAGTTCCATCTACTATTCTATCACTTGGAGTTTTATAAAAAGTATTCCAATCAGTAGTTGATGCTGTAGTAACCGCTGCATAACCTGCTGTATATATTAAAGCTAGTGTTCCTGCTGCAGTTATCGGAGTACCTGAAATTGAAAGACCTGTCGGCACTGTCATGGCGACTGATGTTACTGTACCTACTCCTGCTTCTGTAGTACATTGTATTCCAGTACCAGCTTCGTAAGTACAAATTTTTGTATCTGTCAAAGTTCCTTCGTTGATTGAAAGAGTATCTCCAGTTAAATCTAGTAAAGTTCCTGATACTGTATTATCTCCTGTGTTAGTATTACTTGTATTGCTTAATATAGTACGCTCTGCTGATGTTAATATTTTACTAGTGCCTTCAACCATATTGTCCATATCAAAGGCATCTCCCTCAACTTCTGTGGGGTCATAAACACTAGCTAACATATCTCCACTACCTGCTCCGAACTCTACCCAAGAACCTCCACTATCCTTATATTCAATAGTCCCACCATTATCCCTAATTCCATACCCTAAAATACCTGAAACTGTATTAAAGTTTAAGTATTTATTTATTCCTTTTATTAAAACATTAACACCAAGACTATTAGTAGGTTCTATATGTCCTGCTATATTAGTCCATTCTCCACCAGTTCTACCACCTACAACATCTTCATTCATGGGCGAAGATATTTTAGAATTAAGAGTACACCCCGTTATGGATATTGCTACAATAATAATTATAAATACTAATATTTTACGCATAATCTTGATATTCTTGTCCTAATCTTTCGAATAGATCTTTAATATACAACTCTTGATTATTCACATAGTCTTCTCTTGCTATTAAAGAAGCTTTGTTTACTAACAATTTACCAATTTCTTTTTCTTCAAGTTTTTTCTTTTTCTTTACATATCCTAATACTTCTTCTTCTTTTTTTATTTCTTTTTTTACTATATCCTTATCCTTTTCTATTTTTATAATAGAATCTTTTTTCTCTCCTATGATTTTTTCGACATTATCAACTTCATTTTTTCTTTGCTCGATTAACTCTTTTTGGTTTTCAACTTCCTCTTTCAATCTAACAACCTCTTCTTCTAATCCTTTACCTTCATTTTTAAGATCATTCAAACAAGATGAATAATTATTCATTTCTTTGTTTATTTTTTCTTTCTTAATTTCCAGAGCTTTTATTTGTTCATTTGTTAAAATTTCCTTTGTCATATATTTATATCTTAATAATAACGTTTATTAGCTTTTATATTAACTTCTACTGTTCCAGCTGTCCACGCTGTAATGACAGCAGAAAACCATCTTACATTGTCTTTATTCACAGCAAAATGTCTATTGTCATCAGACCCTGCTGGGGATAATCCTGTATCTCCAGTTATAGCTGAATCGCTATTGCTATCTTTTATGTTCACATATTCCCATTCATTAGTTGGACTTTGTACTGCATTAAAATCTGGAGCATCGTCTTGATATGATACTTGGAATTTAATTGTTAAGTTTGCATCATTCTCTGTATTAACTCCTAGCTCTAAATGTTCAAATCCATCAGTGAAAATTGCCTTACCTTTTAAATGAAAGGTATGAGTGCCTGTTCCAGTGTCTGTAATATCTACAGCTACGCCTCCTTTAGTCAATGATACTTTAAAAGTGTTAGCTGTAACATCTCTAACATAATAATCAGTGGATAAAGATAAACCTGCTGGAAGTGTTGTCGCTGTAGTGAATTGTAATAAGTCTTCGTTTTGGAGACCATGTGCTGTAGAAGTTATAATATCAGTTACCGCTGCTGTAAAGTCAGCTTGCAACTTTGATAAATAACTAAATACTTTTTGTTGTAAATTCATATTCTTTTATTAATTAAATTATTATATTTTCTAAACTCTCCAGTAAAATAGACTCTCTTTCAATCCCATTGATTTTTATTTTCTTTCTACTTAATACTTTCTTTCCTGCGTAAGTGTCTTGTTTTTCTTTGGCTATTACTGGATCATTACTCTCAACTTCCTCTTCCTCTATTGTTTCTTCTTCCACTTCGAACTCATCTAAGTCTAATTCCTCTAATTCTTTTTCTACTGCTTCAACACGTTCTTCTTCTTCTATTATTTCCGTATTAAAAAGTAAATCTTCCAATTCCTTTTTAGTTTTTCTTGAATTGAATTCAACTCCAAGGTCGTTTAATTTTTCAATAATTTTTTTCTTAGTCATATTTTTTTATTATGTTAATTAAATTCTTATAACTACCAATAAAATTTATTGGTAGATAAAAAATTTAAGCTGGAGTAACTGCGATACCTGATGTAGCTGCGGTTGGGATATTACCAGTAACCATAAATTGGTCAGCTGTAGTCGCGAAACTAGCAATATTAAATGTTGCTAAATTAGCAAAGTTAATAGTACCTTTAACAAGTGAACTAGCACTTGCTGCACCGACTGTTAAAGCAATACCTCCTGCAGTGTCAATAGAAGCCATCATTATCGGATTGATAAATAGGTTAGTGAATAATACATCTGTATTAGCTGCAACTTTCAAAAGAAGAGCATCAGCATCAGAAGAAGAAACCATAAAGATACAATCCTTTAAGATATTACTCTTAAATTCTTGACCTGATGTAACTTGATCGATAGTGAATACTGCTCTAGCTGCAGAAGTTAATAGTGTTTCAGTCCCAAACAAACAATTAATGAATGTTGCAGAATCAGATCCACAAAGAACCTCGGTAGCTGTTGCCTCATCAAGGTTATTAACTACTCCGAATACGAATGAACAGTTTTTATAAACTGAACCTTCAGCACCTTCCTCAAGAACATGTAGAGATGTCGCAGTTGTACCCGCTTGGATAAACTTAACGTTTCTAAATGTGTTTCTTGTTCCAGTAACTTTTATTACATAAGCGCTTGTTGAAGCACCTTGTACCTTAGAACCTTGTTGAACCAATCTATCACCGCCATCCATTCCAATAACATGGATTCTTGATTTAGTCCAAGCAATTCCAGCTGCAACTACATGAGTAGCATGACCAGCCAAAACAATTACATCATCTTGATTAGTAGTAGCTGCTGCGTAAGCTGCTTCTAATGTAGTATAGAATCTTATTTGAGTTCCATCTCCAGTAGAATCAGGTGTTACAAGTTGTGATAATCTTTTATAATTAGCATCCCCTGTAGCACAAACTACTAAGATTTTACCTAATACTGGAACTTGTACGTGCATACGTACCATTTCCAATAAACCATATCCTGCGTTAATATTTAACATTTATTTTTTATAGACCCACCTTCCTACCTAGAGGAGATATAATTAGATACCTCCCCATAGTCTATGTTTAGTTAGTTAGTTAGTTAAGTTTATGAAGTAGGACAACTCATGATCAAACCTCTGGCAGATACAATACACATACCATAAGACATTCTTGAACCATAAGTCCAGTTGTCATTATGTAAGTCTTCTCCGTTGTTTCCAGCACTAGGTGTTTTCAAGTTATTTTCTTCCCATACTCCGTAGTGAGCTTGAAGATTACCTTCTGACACGATTCCCCACCACCTTCTCTTTGTTGAGTCATAAGCTCCGTTTGCATCAGTTGCTAACTTTGGCAAGATAACATGTCTATACCCAGTATAGGTATTAACAACACCTGGGTTCTCTTGATCAATATCAGATGTACTTTCCATTACTTTTCTAATAGCTCTAATAGTTGAAGCATCTTTTCCAGAGAAAACGATACCGAAGTTCATTTCTCTAGTTTCTCCAAAGTTATTTAAGATATTAGTATTAGCTAAAGTTTCACCAAGCTCTTGAGCTCCCTGTGAATATATAGGGTCATTAGCTATTCTATTTCTCCAAGTAGCACTTGAATGCTTCAAAGTATGAGCTGAATAAACTGCAGCTAAACCATCTCCAGCAGTAACATCCACAGTGTTTCCATCCATATCAGTATAACTAGTAGAAGTCGCGAAAGTTAATCTATGAGTCAAATCCAATTCTTTTCTTTCTGGACAATAGTGGTTCAAAGAAGTTATTTTAGCAATAATTTCTCTGTCTTTACCAGTAGCTCTCATTTTGTATGTAATGTCAATTTCAGTTGCCCTTCTTGACCAGTACATAGTTTTTGAGTAGCCATGTGCTACGCTCACCTTATGAGCATCTTCCCCTTCCGCCATAGAACGTGCAAATGTTTCAGTATCCATTTCGTCCATACGACGTGAATCACCTGTTCCTGCTGGGATTGAATTTCTCATGAAAAGTTGTTCTGCATTTCGTGGTTCAAGTTCCATGAACCTCACATAACTTTTTTCAATTAAGTCAGTCAATTCACCAAAGGCAAGAGTACTTATTAATCTTGATTCCATATAGTTAAAGTTTATTAATTAATTAAATCTATCTAGTTTATTAAAACTAGGTAGTTGCTACGCGATATACGCTAGCTAATGCGTTAATCATAAAAATACCTTCAGTAGCTGAAATGTATTTTACAAGGGTAACAACATTCTTAGATGTAGCAGCTGCATTAACAGATTCTGCGTTAGAAAGATCCATAGTAGTTCCTTCCATAGCAGCTGTTAAAGTTCCGTCAACATCATCACATCTTACCAAATCTCCTGGACTTAATAAATCAACTGAGATTTCACCTACAGTTGTATATCTATCATCAGTTGATGGCAATTCCTCTGCGGCAATACCGTAATGGTCGCCAGATGTAGCATCTGCTGGGATGAACCCACTAGATCCATTTGAATAAACCAAATCTCCTAAGTTATAGTCAGTTGTAATAACGTTCTTTAAAGGAAATAAATTTGGTCTTCCTGTTTCTCTTTTAAACATATTGTTTTATATTTAAATTAATAAGATTTCGTTTAATAATTATTGTATAATTATTAAATAAAATATGAATTTTTAACTATGGCTCATTACCACGAAGTATGTTATCTTGACTCCGATAACGAGAGAATGAAGTGGCTGATAAGTTCAGCCACTCTATCTCTATTTATCTTTTTTCATTTTAGCATCTATATCTTGGATAGTTACTTCAAATGGATGTTTACCCCAGTAATTTTCCAAGGCAATATTTTTTGACAATTCCAGAGATGCCATTATTGAATTTTCAGCGATTGAGATAGCTTGTCTCATGAGTTGAAACAATAATTCAACCTCGCCATCTATTACATTTTTCTTATACAATCTATCAATTATTTTAGCAGAAACTTCTTTATAATTGACAGCTTCATTTTTTATATCCCTATCACCTAAACGAATATTAGACGTAGCAATAATCTTTAATAAATCTTTAGCTAATTTCGATTTATCTTCCGATATACTATTTTCTTTTACTATTTTTTTATCAGTCATATTTTTATAGATTAACGAAATTAATATTTATTTCTTTTTCTTCCTTATTCGGTAAAATAACTGTTACATAATCTTCACTTGATGTAACCTTTTGCATAACCTTATCTTTTTTCATAACAGTTTTATAATCAACAACTTCTCTTACTCTTATCAATCCTTTTTCATCAACCACTTTTTTCTTTCTTATTTTTTTAACTGGGACTTCTACGATTTTAGAATTATCATAGAACTCTGAACATTTAACAACTTTTCTTTTTTCATTTCCTTTCTCATCTATTAAAATTATTTCTTGCATTAAATTTTCTTCTCTTTTTTCCTTGTCATACTCGAACCATGTTCCTCTTTTTTCATCTAGTCCAACAACTAATTGGTCATTATATTCTCTAAGTCCGACAGTTACTGGCTCTTTACCCTCACTCTTTATTTCGTCATTTCCCATTAGGACTTCTTGTTTCTTTACTTTTGTTTGAAGTTCTTTTAATTCCTTCTGCATTTGTTCAAAAATACTTTCAGGGACTTCAATTTTTTTATCTTCAATAGTCATATTTTTAATAAATTAATTAATTATTTTTTAGGTTTTGGAATAAGCTGTTCTAACATTTTTTTACCTTCCTCTGTATCTGTAAATGTTTCCTTGCTTGGGTCTTGCCTTCTTGGTGCTCCTCCTGAAACACCATTATTAATAATTTTTACATTACTAATATCCCTATCAGGGAATGCAAGCCTCTCAGCTACTTTAATATTTTCTTCCAATGAACCTCCAGTAACTACTAATTTATCAAGATAATGTTCGACTAATTTCTTATCTTCTTCTTCATATTGCGATAATACATCTTTTCTTTTGTTAGACGAAAGAGTTTCCAATGTTTGCTCTTCGACTATTTTTTTAATTTCTTCTGCATTAATCTTTGTGTCCCCACTAACAATATTTCCTTCATCGTCAATTTGAACCCCTTTTTCTTTCGCTATTTTTTCAAGAGCATTAAATTTCTTTCTATACTTCCCAAAATTAGGATTAGCATTTTCTTTTAGTTCTTGAATTTTGTCTTCAACGCTTTGACCTTCTTCAAGTCCTAAATCTTCACCTAGTTTTGATAAACGTTCTTTTTGCTCTTCTGTTTTTTCTGACTTCTCTTTGTACTCATTTAACTCTTCTTCCGTGTAGACAGTTTCTTTTGAACCATCTTCTAACTCAATTTCTTTCGGCATAATTTTTTTATATCCTTTACACATTGCTTGCAAGCCAATGGAGCTGAGGATATTAAATTATTAATTAACTACTTATAATATCTAATTATAATGCTTATTGTATAGAACATCTAAACGATCTTCTTTTCTTTCTTTCTTATCGGACACTAAATTTATATCTTTAAACCTACTCTTCAATAATTCTAAACCATTTATCGTCATTCTAGCATCAAGTGTTTTATCGTGGTTCGATGATTCCTTTGCACAGAATTCAACACAGTCTGCTATTATAGCATTTACTTCATTATTAAATGCTTCGTTTTTTAAAATGTCATCTACTGACCTTTGATAAACCCTACGATGTTCCTCTGATTCAATCTGGTTTGTATCATAGAAGTTTATCCCCCTATCAAGAACTTTCCTAATAACCATCATAGGCTCACCTACCAACTCCTCTGTTTCTGATATATACACCTTGAGCTTTTTTATTTCCTCCTCAAGTTCCTTTGCTACCTTTACTGCTAATATAAATTTTTTAATCTTTTTTATCATACTTGATCTTGTATAGTATTAAGCGATGGCTTGTTTGTTTGACCTGCTATTGCACCTTCTTTAATTTGGTCTCCTGCTTGTGATTGGTCTAACCCCTCTATTTGACTATTTAAACTGTTCATATCCTGTGGTGAAACTTCACCTGCTCCACCACCTGGCTGTCCACCTTGTTGCGGTGGAGCTTGCTGGAACATGTTTTTAGCATTATATGTAGTTTCATAGTCTTCAATAAGTTTATCAGGATTTAACGGTCTTCCTGCAATTTGAGATATAGCGACTCCTTGGTTTAGTTTTTCAGTGAACATCACCTTCTCTAAGGCACTACCGTCTCTTTCCTTTTGCGATACAGTAACAAACCATAACATTGTTATCTTCCCCAATAGTTTAACATCTATATATTTAATCCTAACAGGTCTGCCCAATCTTTCTTCTCTTTGTTCATAATCGAAGATAGCATCCTTCTCGACTGGTTCCATTGGTCTATCCATAAACTGCATAATTTTCTTACCTCTTTTCCCATCTGGGAAAACACCTTTAACATTTGTGAATTTCCTAAATACATTAGAAACACTATCGGTCATCGGATTGTATTTTTTCTTTATAGGTTTAGTATAATTTTCCAATAGATTATAAAGCCTTTGGTATGTAGCTTCTCTCTTAGCCATCATTAACGCTACAACACTCATACCAAGCATTTTAATAAAGTTTCTTTGTTGTGCTGCAACCTCAGTGGCAGTCTGTTCACCTGATTGTTCTTGCCCTGGTGTTTGTCCACCTGCTATAAATTCCTCTGTTTTTTTTTCAATCAAATTAAATATTTGAAATTCAGCGTTTGTAACTCCAGCTTGGTTAGGGTCTATCCTAAATAAATCATCAGGCTTTATACCGTTAGTAACTGAACCTTCATCAAATATATCTTTACTAAATATTTTTTTACTCCTAGAACCCATTGGTGGTTGTATTGATTGGCGAAATTTCTTGATCATTAAACGGATAGTTTCTGAATTTAACCCCTGTAATGTTTTGGCTGATGCTACAAGTGATTTACCATAAGCGAAATCAGTACCCATTGATTTAATAGCAACCATAGACATATTATATCTACGGTCAGGTAATATTTCCCATGGACATGCAACAGGTTCGTCAAACATCATAACACCATTAATGATTATCATATACTCGTTATTCCAAGGGTCGATATAATGTATTTCCTCAACCTCTTCATTTTCCAAATCATTCATCCTATAAAAGTCAGGTCTTAGATTTGGTGTCTTAGAAGCAGCGCCCTTACTGACATACTTCCAATTTTCCCATGTTCCATATTGTGCCCTAGCATTATCATAACTCTTCCTAAAATATAAAACTATATATGGTTGTTCCTGAAAACGATAAAAAGGGATATTAATATCCCCTAAATAAACATTAAGACCGGATAGTAATTTTTTCCTTGGTCTATTATATGTCTCTCTACTACCTTCTTGATATTTTGTTTTTCCGTAATCAGACATCCTTGTGGGAGTTTTTTTAGTATAAGTGAGACATTCATCAACCTCTTGTACAAACACGCCTCTCTGCACCAACAGCTCACGAATAAACTCCTTCCAGAAATCATCATCTCTTTCAACTTGGTTTGTCCTGTCAATAATATCATTAAAGTCATCTCCTAATTCTCTAATCTCATTATCATCTTTATCGTAGGACATTATCTCCGATTGCAAGTTCATACTAATAAGTTCATTCCAAACAGTCTCCACTTTCTTTTCAGTAGTACCAGTAACAATACGAACTTCATTATCATTATTCCTAGGAGGTAAGTAAGCGTTACCAGCTCTTTTATTTAACTCATAATCATCATCATAAGTTAAACCATCAAACTCATCACGATTTTGGCTACGCTGAGTCTTAGCATCGTCAATTCTTTTTATATAATAAGCTAATGCTTCGACTTGGTCTTTGGAAAGTTTTTGCGTTTCCTTTTGCTCCAACTCCTTGTCTACATTTAACCCATCTGATTTTGTTTTTTCACTTGGCTTTGTTTTCATAACTATTTATATTAAAATACGCTATATCTATCAAATTGTTTATTACTATTTACATTGTGTGTGTGTGCAATCCTAGATGAAAACATTCCCTCATTATTATCATCCGAAAAGGTAAGCATTAAAGCATCGGCTTTGTTAGGACTCTTGTATCCATCCTTTATCATATCCCTTTTACTCATTAACTGAATTTTACCGGATAAACCCATCCTATATCTAATACATAACAATTCCTTTTTCCATTCTTCATCTTCTACTATCTCACCACCCTTTCTCAACCATTCCTTTAGTCTGAAGTAGAAGCAGGCTCTTTGATTAAGATAAATCAGAGCATCCTCCTTATCTTCTGGCTTATTACCAACATTAGGAGAATTAACATCCCATCCGGTTAGTGCTAATTCTTTCACAGTTTCAGCTCCTTCTCCAAACATATCAACTGATATGTCTGTCTCGCTGAGGTCTAACATGTGAGCAATGGTAAT
>Ga0222673_1000933_pt1 | contig 11019 bp, 9 predicted proteins | sample AntAcemetagen801_FD_179845 | JGI IMG/M metagenome (GOLD analysis project Ga0222673, IMG submission 179845) | Saline water microbial communities from Ace Lake, Antarctica - #801 | ecosystem: Environmental > Aquatic > Non-marine Saline and Alkaline > Saline | place: Antarctica: Ace Lake | collected...
CGTACTGTCCAAAGTCTACGAAAATCACCCTTTTTGTCTTTTCGGTGATCAAATGCACTTAGTTGCGCGTGGTAGATAGCTTCTCGGGCTGCTGCAACTTTTGTTGAGCGACCAAATCGATATCCTTTTGTTTGTTCGAGGATATTTTTTCGCCGTTTGTTTGGCGTTGTTCCTCCTTTTACTCGTGCCATACGTTAGTGGTTAGTGGTTAGTAATTAGCTATTAGGAATCAGTGTTGCTATGCGCCACTGCCTGGTAGAAATCGTCTGGTAACTCGTTTAGAGTAGTTTAATAGTTGTGTTCGCTTTCGTCGAAGACGGGATTGCCCTGTCTGCTTCGCGTTGAAGTGGTTTTGGCCAGGTCGACGCGCAACAAGTTTACCATTCTTGGTAACCTTGATTCGCTTTGTATATGACTTATTTGTTTTCATAATAATGTTCTTTTCATTAAGGTAAAAAGTGTTGCAAATATACCTTATTTTGGTTCTAAAGTAAAGGAAAAAAATGATTTATTTTACTCATTTAAACACTATAAATTGCTGTAGATTTTGGTGCGGATGAAGATTTATGGATGAGGTGTACTTGTTGTACAGCGATATCTATAAATCTGAAATCTAAGCCAAAAGATGCTGTGATTTAGAGTGTTTTAAAATAGGCCTCCTTCTATGTTGAGTAGGTCATCCAAAGACTTTTTCTTCGACTTTGAAACCTTTGAAACCTCTGAAACCTCTGAAACCTCTTTTTCTTCGACTTTTTCAGTCTTTTCGACTTCTTGCGTGATAATTTTAGGTCCTTTTATACTTTTGCCAACTCGTTCAATGGTACAAGTAAATCCTTTAGGGCTTTTTCGTAGTGTATCTGCCAGTTTGTAGTCTGCAGGGATAATTTTGAGAAATCGTTCAAGGCGTTCTTTTAGGAATGCTGGTTCCATGTATTTGTAGCGTCCCCATAAGAAGAGGTCTACCTTTACTCGATGACCTTCGTTCAGCCACTCTGCAGCTCGTTTCGCTTTAAGTGCTTGGTCATGTTCTCCGGTACCGATTTTCACTTGTACACTTTTTGTTTCTGTAACATGTGCCTTTGATTTTACTTCACTGGCTTTTCGCTTTGTTTCGTAACGGTATAAGCCAAAGTCCATAATTTTTGCTACTGGAGGTTTCGCATTTGGTGAGATTTCAATAAGATCAAGTTTTGCTTTATCAGCAGCTTTTAGTGCCTCGTCAATTGATAATACGCCAAGGTTTTCACCTTTAGCACCAACAACACGTAATTCCTTCGCATAAATAGCGTTGTTAATACGTGTTCTGTTTTTTGCAGTAAATTGTTTTTGTTGTTTTCTCAGATATATTGATCTTATTCTATAAGCGCATATTGTAGACGCGTTTGCAGTTCGGGGGAACCGCACGTTAGTTTATAGAGAATGGCCCTAACCCTCCTCACCAATGCACTAATCTTTGGTAGCAAAAATGTACCATGTTGATGATGCTATAGCAAGATTAGTTACCATAGTTTGTATAAAACAAAAAACCTGAGACTGTCTCAGGTTTTTTGTTTTATAACTTGATTATAGAATTGAGTTACATCCACTGAAGTGGGGTGCATCTACTGATGCAGCTTCTGTGCTGCAGGTGTTTGCTTCTGTAACACGGATACCTTCTCCTGAGGCTACACCTTTTTGAAATGCAGCTTGTGCTTGCTGAAACCCAAAGGCAATGAGTGAAATAACTCCCACTGCCAATAGTGCTATTGAAGCATTAAAACTTAATGTGAATTTTTGCATAAGTATATTATAGTACATACTGCAACGTATACAATTATTATTTGTCATAAACTGTTTACAAGTAGATAAAACAAAAAATCTGCCTCCTTTAGGAAGCAGATTTTTTGTTTTCCAAGTATTTTAAGACTCGAATATAACTGGGAGTACCTGCACTTCTTTTTGTACTGTTGTTCCTCCACAAGACACAGTGTATTGGTGTGGCCCTGTCACTTTAATGACCATTGTTCCAGTACTGTCATCATAAGGAACTGCACCTGGATTTCCACTGAACGTAAAGACTGTATTGCCAGCTGAGAAGGTTCCATTTGAGGTGTTAGAGACTACGTTCGCAGGTTGCATAGGGCCTGTGATATTACAATTAGGTGGGTAATTAGTCTTCAGGTCCCAATTAATAGTGATTTCGTCACCTATTCGCACGAGTTCAGGTGTAATGATTAGTGAGCCTGGATCATCTAGCGTGATGCCGCTACAGTTGGAATCAGGGGGGGCAGTAGCTGAGCAGATGCCGCCACATGATTGAATTCCTGCGTTGGTTTGACCGCACATGTTGGATAAACTAGGGCATGTAATTGGAGGGTATAAAGTAGAGTCAACATCACAGCTCGATCCATCACAGGATATTGTTCCGGGAACAGTATCTGTCGAACACCTTGGATCAACTCCAGGACAATAGTTACCATATGTGGCGACACATGTACCACCAGGAGTACCGGAATTATTAGGGGGGCAACCAAGACCACCAAGTAAACACACGATTGCTATATCAGCTGCTATTATTGCAAACGCAGTACCAATAGATAAAGGCGCCGCTGCAGAAAATGTAGCAATAAGAAGAATAATACCTTCGGACTGTCGTGGTGTTGCAGTAAATACCATCGCAAAAATCATCAAAGCAATGATTATTGATTTAAACCAAGGGGTTCTTGCTGAGTGGGAATACATATTTTTAAAAGTTACGGTTATATAGAGTTAATTATACATGCTTGGGAGTCACTTATAGATATTCTCCAAACATGATGTTGATTACTATTAAAGCAGCTAATACTAATGAGTACCCAATCACCGCAAAGTAAGAGACTGTTTTTCCACTACAGTATTCTTTTGAATATATGGTATACAACATCAAAATGATAAAAGGAATGGTTGATACACCAGAACTGACCATGAGACGCTCAAGGTTGAAATAAGGAAGGAGCAAAAAAGTATACAAAAGTGAATATCCTACATGGATACACAACAGGATAAGTATCCATCTACGGCAAAAAAGTAATCCATAACCCAGCAAGGATTGGATAAATATAAATATAAATATTATTGGATATAATAAAATTGGTAGTCCACTTTGTGTTAAAAGTATGGTAATACTTTTTAATACTGTAAAAAGACTACCTCCTAGAAAAAATAGTCCTGTCACAAAGTAAATGACATATATTATTTTACTTTTAATATTTTCTGCCGAACGTAACTTGTATAACGCAGAATTTTTAAACAGCTGAGTGTTCATAAAAAAGAACTAAAATACTAATGATAATGCTATCATTTTAGCATAGTAAGAATAGTTAATATTTGTTTATGCATAAAAAAATCACATACTCAGGAGTAGGATTTATTTCTGGCCTTGGTCTTACAATCATTGTGCTCATGTTCTTGGGTGCTGATTTTTCAGAACAAGAACAAGTTAATGAAAGTGTAGATTCAATAACTGTTTCGTATAAAGTACCCGATGCAGGAGGTATTGATTTGAATTCACTTGAGAAAGTGTTTCAGACACAAGAATTGCCAGAAACTGTGGTGATGTTACAAACAACTAACGCAGTCAGTCCAGAATACATGGTTGCTTTTAATGAGATGTTGAATAATGCTACTAAACTCGAAACACAGATGCGTCTGAATGTTCCCGCAGCCATGTTTGATGTCCAGAAAGAAGCAGAGGCAGCAAATTATCTTGTGATGTTTCAGAATATACTGAATGCAAAAGAAGTAAATAAAGTAGCTTATTCTTTAGCTTCTAATTTATCTACGAGCAATACTACATTTAAAAATGTTATAGCTGCAGAAGTTAGGTCTAATCATATCAAACTATCATCCATAACACTTACACAAGACGCTGATACTTTTGTATCTATATCTGTTGCTCTGCTTGATTCTCTTGAGGAGGCTCTCGCTGGTTCAGTACCAAGTCAGGCATTGATAGATAAGATTGACGCACAGTCTCTACAGCTTCTTGCTGCGGCAGAAGATTTCTCAAAAAGTATCTCTAACTTAAATACAAATATCCAACAAAGGTAGTTATAGTTTTTTACTCGATGGTACTTACCCAGTCTAGACCTGTGATGAATACTGCACTAAAAGACCTGTACGTTAGTACAGGTCTTTTAGTGCAGTATTAGTCTAAGTCGGATTGTGCATGGAGGCTATAGCAAACTCCTAGTGATAGTATAAATGCAGGACGACTTGGGTATCCACCGAGTGATCTCAATGAGAATCATTGGTATTCCTAAATACATTCTAGATTCTATAAATCGTTTTGCAATATATTGTTTAGATACGGTATACTTCCCGTATGATTCTTTGGGAGGATACAGAAAAACTTACAACACTTATGCAAGAAGTGTGTTCAAGCACCCACACCTCTTTTTATAAAGATAGACTTCCTGCTTTTGGCAGTGATTCGGTATCCACCATTGAGGACCTCCCATTCTTGGAAAGAAAGGATCTTACGAAGACCCATCCTTCTGACAGGTGTTTTGTAGATGAAGGTAAGGTAGACTTTGTTGCGTACACTTCGGGCACAACCGGAGGTGAGCCACTTCTTACGTACTTGGCTGAAGTTGATGACTATTTCGTCGATCCTTCTTGGGGGCTTGATGTTTCTAGGTTGCTGGTAGTTTTTCCTCCATTGAACAAAAGTTTTGGAGGTACATTTATTCAACAATGTCGACAGGCAACGAAACCACTGATGCCTGTTTTTGGGGACATTACTAACATGGCCACAAGTGCATACTTGGCTGCTTCTGTTGGGTGTGACGCAGTATACGCGACTCCATCATTAGCATTACAACTAGCTCCAGCTCTTAAAAAATATTATTCAACTGAAGCTATTAACTTTTTGGCTATTTCTGGGGAGACTATAGGAGAGTCGAAGCTCGAAATTCTGCAAGCACTATACCCAAATGCGTATATTGCTAATCTATATGCATCTTCCGAGATAGGACAATTTATTATGGGGCCGACAAGACAGATGATGCTGGACGGTGCTCAAGGTTTTCGCATCTTGCCCGAGGCGGTCGTTGCTGCTGAGCTCGTTGACGGAGAATTGGTTATCACCTATGGTCTAAACAGAGCCTTTCCATTGATACGCTACAAAACAGGTGATCATTTTGAAGTGTCAGAAAATTTAACTAAACAATACGGCGAGGGGCTACCAATACTTACATGGACAGGAAAGGGTGGAGTGGACGTGGTTCGTGTACATGGTATTGAAATTCGCGCAGGGAGCGTCGACGATTTTTTTGATTCCATACCACAGAGTATAGATGTGTATCAGCTACATGTATTACCTGGAGAAAAACCTGGAACACTCAGTCTGAAAATAGAGTATGTGATGGATAATGGGTCGGATATTATTTCTGACATTATACGAGGAATATTTATATCAGATTTTAAAATGAGTCAATCACACTCAGTTAAAGACGCCATGGAACAAGGGCTGGTCGATTTGGTGACTGTTGAGGCGGTTGCTGGTTTATCGCATGTGACACAAAAACGGAGAGTATTAGTGAATCATATAGTATGAGCAGAATAGTGAAACACTATCTTGATACATATAGTTGGGGCCTCCCTGTTTTATCGGCAGTCCTTCTTATTTTTTCAGTGCCCCCTATTAATATCTATGGCTTTGTTTTTATTGCCCTAGTGCCAATATTTCTTTTTACCTATCGTACTTCCTCAAAACTAAAGATATGCTTTGGATGGGGATTGTTTGCCTTTATTCATTCCGGGTATCTGACCTATAGTACTCTCTCAGGATTTCATTGGTTGGTTGACGCAGAACTTTTTGCGTTTTTTGTGCAACTGGGCGGTTTTTTTGCTGTTATGATCGTGGTATGTGTTTTCATGGTATATGCATACATTCTGGGTACAGTAAAAAAGTGTTTTAAGGAACCTTTTGATATATTTCCTGTCGCCATATGTTTTGTAAGTTATGTACTACTTGAGACTTTTTTCTACTGGCTTTTGTCGGGATTCAACTATGGTGCTCTTTTCTTTTCTGCACAAAATGTACCGTATCTCATTAATTTAGTAAAATTAGGCACTCCCGTGTTCATATCTATAGCTGTCGTGATTGTAAATATTTTTATATGGCTCTCAATCTTGTTTGTGATGAAATATATATCCAAGCGCACGTATGCTTTTGTAGTGGTACTCTTTATATTCCTTACCTGTATTCCTGCAGTTATTCCAAGAGCTGCGCAAACATTTAATAACGGTGAACATACTATTACCGTTGCTATTATTCAGGAAACTAGTCGTGACCCAGACCTGACTTTTGGGTATATTGTTGACGGTGAATTTTACTTTCCAGTATTAGAAGAACATATTGATAAAGCTATACAAAAAAATCCTGATTTTATAATCTATCCATTTGCTCCGTGGAGTGGAGTGTTGGGTGATACCCTGGATAATAGTCGATTTGACCGAGAAGTTATTACTATGGATGATGCTACCTTTTCTCGATGGTTACATGCCCACTTTCCTGAAGATGTCATTTTTGTTTCTTGGTATACCTCGTATCGTGACGGTAAGTATTATAACCAGATTGGTTTCTTCAAAAATGGAGCACTCATTTCCGAATACTCGAAAGAGAAACTTTTTCCTTTTTTCGACTACACACCACAGTGGGCTCTTGACGTTGGTATCGTGAGCCTGCCGTATGATGGCACGCCTGGAACTGATAACCAGTCATTTATATACGAAGGAATAAGTATAGGTGCATTAATTTGCTCAGAGATAGGCGATGTAGAAGCTACAAATAATAGTGCAGTTGGCAACGACATGATTTTTTCACTTGGCTCTGAAACGATGTTTTCGCATGAAATACCTGGTGAATATAACGCCCGTCAAGCACAACTAAGTGCAGTAAAACACAATATGCCAATTATCCGTGCGAATAAATTTGGACCGTCAGTCGTGTACGATGCAAGTGGAAAAAGTTTAGGGAGAATTGGCTACGAAGAGACCGGAATTTTGTATGTGGACGTTACTGTTGAGCAATAAAGATTTATATGTAGCTGTGTTATATGAAGAATGACACATGCTATACTTTTGCCACTATGATTGACAATTTTAAGGATGCAGTTCAGGAATTAGAAGATTTAAATAGCACATACCAGATGCCAAGTGACACGCAGGGGTATGAAGAAGTTTGGTTGCCACCGGACAATACCGTACGGATGTGGTCGGTTCCTCGTACAACTGCTGAATTTTTAAAAGAGTTTGTAGAAACACATAAACCAGGTTTGATTCTAGAACTCGGTACATCTTCAGGATACTCAACATTATTTTTAGCTGCAGGAGCGCGCACGTATGGTGGCAAGGTGGTTACTATTGAAATGGCACAGCCTAAAATTGATATTGCGCAAAAATATATAGATAAAGTTGGATTTACTGAAGATATCGAAATTATCCAAGGGAAGATCAATGATGTTTTGCAGACATGGGAAAGGAAGATTGATCTTGTTTTTCTTGATGCAGATAAGTTGAATTATTTAGAATACATAAAACGCATTGAACCTTACTTGAATGAAGGAGCAGTGATCATCGCTGATAATGCAATCGACTTTGGGCATCTTATGGAGGACTATATTTCGTATATGCAAGAGAGTGAAGCATATACAACTGAAATGCTTAAGCTTGATAACGGACTGCTTATTTCTAAAAAGGTGTAAAAATCCTATAGGATGTAACGAATTAAAGGAATTGTGTCACATGCCTCTAAATTGAGATGATATAATACATAGAGTGTGATGGATATTTATTCAAAAATAGTTTTTATTTCTCGGCCTCGTATTTGGTTGTACACACTTGGTTCTTTTTTATTTGGTGTTCAGATGGCTTTTTTACTTGGGTATGCCGTTAACCTCGCCCTTGTGCTGACTTTATGTGCGTTACTGACTGTTCCTGTGAACCTTTTTATTTATGCTCTAAACGATTATTTTGACGCCGATTCAGATGCACACAATCCTAAAAAAAATAAGTTTGAACATAGGTCCGATGCTACTAATACACATCTTCTGTATATGGCGGCAGTTGCCTTAGCTTTGATTAGCTTGGTGATGTTCAGTCAGGAAGTCCTTGTTGTGAAACTTTTTGTTCTATGGCTTATTACTATCTTAACTTATAATATTCCCCCTCTACGTTTTAAAGCACGTCCAGGATTAGATATGCTATTTTCAGCAAATTTTCCACTGTGGGGATTTATTGGATACGCTGTAGTTGCTCATACATTGCCAGATTTGTCTGTTGTGATACCAATTGCTTTCTTGTCAATTGTGTTTCATTTATACAGTGCAATCAACGATATTCCATATGATAAAAGTGCTGGGGTTATTACTAGTGCAGTGTATATAGGTAGCGTAAAAAAGAACATACTTCTTTGCGTATTGTTAACTATTTTTGCAATAGCTTCACTAGCGTACCTTGGATGGGTATGGGTTGGCATAGGATTAATTGTGTATGTTATTTTCTTCTTACTTCATTTGGGTGATACGCTTCTAAGTAGAGATCTTATGTCCGCATACCGATATTTTATCTGGATACATTACCTCATTGGAATACCTATTTCGATGTCTATTTTGCTGTATATATAAGTTATACAAGATAATTCTTTTTATAGTTCATGAAATTTTTATGTTGTTTGCTCTAGAGGTATACTATTTTAGTAGGTACTATTTTAAACATATAAACAAACACTGTGTATATATAATGATATGCACAGCATTTATTTAGGGTGATGGGTTACAATGTGTCTAATATATGAGTACAACACTTTCAAAGTTCGTTCGGGCGACAAATTATTTGTCTGCAGCCCAGATTTATTTAAAAGATAATTATTTATTAGAAGAGCCACTGCAACCAGAACATATAAAAGAACGCCTTCTTGGTCACTGGGGAACATGCCCTGGAATCAATTTCACATACGCACATCTCAATCGGGCAATCATTGAGCACGATCTCGATATGATGTTTGTCCTTGGTCCGGGGCATGGTTTCCCTGCAGTACAGGCCAACTTATTCATGGAGGGTTCTCTTTCTAAGTATTATCCAGAAGTGCCACGTAACGCTGACGGCATGGCGCACATGATGAAGAAATTTAGTTGGCCATATGGTTTCCCAAGCCACAGTAACCCAGAGGCACCAGGAGTAATTCTTGAAGGTGGAGAGCTCGGGTATTCTTTAGCGACATCGTATGGATCGATTTTAGATAATCCCAATTTAATCACCGCCTGTTTGGTGGGTGATGGTGAAGCTGAGACAGGTCCAACTGCAACCGCATGGCACCTGAACAAACTTATTGACCCAGCAACAAACGGAACAGTACTTCCTATTCTTCATCTTAATGGGTATAAAATCTCTGGCCCGACATTTTTTGGTCGCATGAGTGATGAAGAGCTGTTGAACCTTTTTAAGGGGTATGGATATGAACCACACATCGTTGATGCGTATGTTGAAGAAGATGTGCATGCACGAATGCAACATATTCTGGATAAAGCCATTGAGTCAATTCTCTGTACACGGAACCTTGCGCGTGGAGGCACGCTCACCGAGCCACCAAAGTGGCCGATGATTATTTTGCGGACCCCAAAGGGGTGGGACTCTATCAAGTACATTGGTGAAGATAGAGTTGAGGACAACCACTACTCACATCAAGTTATTGCAGGTGAAGCCCGAACAAATCCTGAGCAACTACGTTTGCTTGAGGAATGGTTGCGGTCGTATAAGTTTAACGAACTTTTTGATGGTGAGCACTTTGATGCAGATATCGAAACAATGATTCCTCGACCAGATCGACGCATGGGTGATAATCCAAACACTATGGGTGGACCCCCTGCCTATACACCATTGAAATTACCTGAAGTTACAGATCTTGCATATTCAGCCACCTGTCAATTGGAAGATCCGTCTTGTGGGGAAGTCAGTAGTATGGAAAAGATTGGCGAGTATCTTCGGGATGTGATGGTTGCAAATGGTGATGAGCGAAACTTCCGGCTCATGTCTCCAGATGAGACCTATTCAAATAAACTTGAAGCAGTCTTTCAAGTGACCAAGCGTGCGTTTGTGTGGCCACATCGAAAGTGGGACAAAGATATGGCGTGGGATGGGCGAGTGCTTGAAATGCTTTCTGAGCATAGCCTGCAAGGACTCTTACAAGGATATGTCTTAACTGGTCGTCATGGTCTGTTTGTTTCGTACGAAGCATTCGTGCAGATTGTCGCGAGTATGGTTGACCAGTATGCGAAGTACCTCGCAATTGCTCGAACAGTAGAATGGAGAGGAGACATTCCTTCACTAAACTACATCCTTACTTCATCAGGATGGAGACAGGAACATAATGGTTTTTCACACCAGAATCCAGGTTTCATTGATGACGTACTGCAACGACAAGGGTGTTTTAGTAACGTATATTTCCCAGCTGACGCGAATACGGCATTAGTTGTAATGCGACAGATGCTTGCTTCTCAAAAGCAAATCAACGTTATGGTGGCAGGAAAGCGACCTTTGCCGTGCTGGCGAACCGTACGACAAGCAGAAGAAGATTTGCGTGAAGGAATTAATATCTGGGACTTTGCAAGTGACGAGGATCCACACATGGTTTTTTCTGGTGTCGGCGATTATCTTACTGGTGAAACACTCGCAGCTATAAGCGTTATCAAAGAAGAAATTCCACAGATGCGGCTACGTTTTGTAAACATAACTTCGTTGTCTGCATTGGGTATGGGACACACAGGGTGTCAGATATTGCGTCATGATATTGACTATTACTTCACAAAAGACAAGCCAGTACTCATTAACTTCCATGGGTATCCACAAACGATTAAGCAAATTTTGTTTGATTATGAAGTGAGTGCTGATCGTTTTTCTGTGCATGGTTACATTGAGTCGGGCTCAACGACAACGCCTTTTGACATGATGGTTCGCAATAAAGTAGACCGGTACAGTCTAGCAATAGAAGCCTTTGTT
>Ga0222673_1000935_pt1 | contig 10984 bp, 19 predicted proteins | sample AntAcemetagen801_FD_179845 | JGI IMG/M metagenome (GOLD analysis project Ga0222673, IMG submission 179845) | Saline water microbial communities from Ace Lake, Antarctica - #801 | ecosystem: Environmental > Aquatic > Non-marine Saline and Alkaline > Saline | place: Antarctica: Ace Lake...
ATGTTCTCGTGTGGTATATATTGCTTTCTTAGACCAAATGTAAGCACTTGGTTAAAAGAACTCTCAACATCCCACAGTAGAATTTTTACTGGGTTTTTTTTCATAATTATTGTTTGGGTAATGTTAATGCTTTATCCAGAGACCAACCAGATACATAAATTCTTTTCCATAAAGTGTCATATTTTAACCCTAAACTATCAGCCCACTTTTTAAATGTCATAGTTTTATCATTAAATGTTAGTGATAAAGATACACTTCTATTATCATTCTGTTCTTGTATTGTAGCCCACACACAGTTATATTTATTATAATCTCCATCATTACAAACCCTTTCTAATGTCTTTCCTTCTGGTCTTTCCCCCATATCTTCATAGAAGTTATCAAATTTTAACCATTCATTACATATTTTTATTCCCCTACCTCCATAATTTTCATAATCTACAGAATTCTTATTTAAACATCTCGTTTTCATACCAGACCAACTATAATGTGTTGGTGTAAATGACATACCATGTTTTGTATTTGCTTTACGGACATTATCTGTACATAAACAGCCACAACTTTTAGTTCCACCATCTGTTAAGTGACTTCCTCTAACAATTGTTTGATCACCACACCTACATAAACACAACCAATACCATGTACCATTTCTTATCTCATGATGTCTTATTACAATTAATCTCCCGAATACTTTATTAGTTAAATCTTTTTTTGGTTTATTTTTCATGACCTATAAATATGTTTAAATCTCTTAAATATACGACCCATGTTTGGCATGTATCATCAACACAGCCACACGTTTGTCCAGTCATCCATTTATCAAATCTTTTGTATTGTTCTGGTGTAAGAATATACTTCTCTATATCGTTCCAAGTGATACCAAGTTCTCTACCACCTTTACTTATTATGTATTGAGAAATTAAATCTTTGATTTTATTTCCATCCTCTATTTTATTTTTCATTTATTTTTTCTTTAGTTGCTTCATAAGCATTAATATTAAATAAAATTGCCGATCCGTGGTCTTCATCCTCTTCACACTGCATCCAAGAAATAAAATGACGAAAAGCCGATGCTTTAAATCGGTTCATTTCCTCTATAGAATCAGCATTTTCCCAATTCCTTTCTCCATATTTAGCTACACCTCTAGCATGTAGTTCTGCAAGTCGTGTCAACATAGGTAAATAGATTAAATCATAACGAGGCTTCCCATCATCAGTATCTCTTCGCATCCCTGATTTGAAGTCTACTCTTTTACCAGAGTCCTTTGTTGTGTATTTTTTAGTCATGGTCGATAAATTGTTAGTGGATCTGGTGAGATTTGAACTCACATGTTTAATATTGGTCGTAATATTAAAATAACCTGTCAGACCCTTAATTAAAAACTCTCTTGTTTTTAACTTAATTAAAAACTCAATAGTGGAGTAGTGGGATTAGATTTCACCCACAAAAGGCATCCTTGCTTTAAAAAAGTTTTTTTTACTTTCTATCCTTGACAAGCCCACTTGTCTTGGAATTTCCCAACAAAGCCACAAAGAGAGGCAGGGAACGAACGAGGTGTCATTATTTTATTTGGACACAGCTCTTGACAAATATCATGTAATTTTGTTACCTTAACTTGCTACTACCAGCCCTATACTGGATTCACAATGCACTATCAGTTTGTCTTTCCTGATACGATACTCGGTTATGCATACCGAATACCAATTATGCGATACTCCACTATTCAATTTTCAATTAACTAATTAACCTGTGGGGAAGCCCTAAACAATTTAATGTTAGCACTCCTCCTGCAAGTCCCACCGAGTAGTAACTCCCCCACAGATTAACTAATACTCTCTATTCAACACAAGCCGTCCGCTTTAGAATAAGTTATCATTGGTGTTTCCGTAAAGTAGAGGAGGGTAAATCCCACTTAATCTTTACAGGCATATCTCCAACTTCGTGTTGCAACTGGCGGATACAAAGGGCGAACCCCACTTGTGCTGAATAGAGAGAACTAATACTTGTTGCGGGTCGCAGAATTGAACTGCGTTCTCCAAGTTATGAGCATGGCGACTTACCAGTTGTCTTACCCGCTATGTAGGGAGGTTGCCCTCCCAAGTCGATGTCCTATCTTCTAGACCAACAATGCTCTGACCATAACCACGGAGCAGAACCACTTTTGCTCAACAACCACATACCTGCTTCAATATTATCCTCTATATTGTAGATGTTCCAACCGTTTAATGCCATTATTTCCTGCCAGTAGTGTGAATTTAATTGGAATAATCCAACATCTTCCCCTACGACAGCCTTTGTATTAAGTGCATATGGTTTGAAACGACTCTCACAATAGATAATATCTCTAGCTAATTTCTCATTGACTTCATACTTTTCAGAATAAAGTGTTATGAGCTGGTTTATTGATAAAGGTCTAACTATCTTATCCTTATACATAACAAAATCAATTGTTGTGTTCTTGGATAAAACTATGTACGGTATAAGGATAGATAGTAATATTACTATTAGTATCCACCCCCACCGTTTGGGAAGTATGGTATCTTCCATATATATAGTATACTACTTCTTGTTCATTTTGTCAAGGAGTTTTTGTCTTTCTTTCTGGTCTTTATTTTTAATCTCTTTAGAAAATTCCTCGGCAAACCTCAATATCTTCTTATTATTTAGAAACTTAGCTAATTTCTTAGGTGTTACACCTACTGCCATAGATAGTCCAAATATAATATCATACATAGACTTATGGCTGTGTCTTTTCTTAAAGACTTGTCTTGTAGTTTTAATTTTCCACATATATTATTTTATGAATTAAATTGCATTAAGCGAGTTAATTCAATTTATAGTTAATAATTCCATTGGATAGTGTTTCCACTCATCCTCTAATACATATATATCAAGTCCCTCTACTGTCCAACCACTATTTTTTAATATTTCAGCATAGAAACTTAATTGTATTTGATATTTAGTTAGCTTATTCTTAGGTAATTCATTATAAGGAGCTTTAGCTTTCATATTAGAGCTTTCATCTTCTGCCCCAACATTAATCTTATAGTCCTGTACACGACATATCTTTTTATCTTGGTCGGTAATAAGTAATCTATCTATAATTCCACACCTTAGATTATTTACATCAGTGACTAATACCTCACACTCTATATCACCTTTAGACTTATCCATCTTAATAAAGTCTTCTATAATCTTTCTTAGAATAGGATGTTTAGGCATAGCTTTATCTTCACTATCATCTTTTGTTTCCATTATTGTATTAGCTGTACCCCTATGTGTAAAGTAATGTTCTAATGCTTTATGTACTGCTGTGCCAAAATCAGATGATACAGAACCATTTGAGCCCCACATATCTACAATGTCATCAGCATCTACACCCCATGATTTCTCACAGTTCTTTGCTATACCTTGTGCATCAAATTTAGGATAGAAACTTGAAGCAAATACAGAACCAGATACAAACTTTTTATCTTGATATGTATATTTGTGGTCGCCATCACGATCTAATTCAACATTCTCGTTCCAAGACTTAATCTTTATCCCATCTTGTATAGACTTAACAGTTTCATTTAAGTCTTTATCAGAGAAACGGTGATGTAAATCTTTGATATGGTTTAATCCAACCTCTTGCATTTCTTCTAAATCTTCACCCTCCAATTCAATTACAGGTTGTAGATTTCCGTACTGCACGGTGGGTATTACTGCTCCTATTTTATAGTTTTTAATTTTCATATAAAGTTGCGATAAATGATACAATCGTTATTATTCCCCAAGGAATAACTAACCAACCGTTCACTATATTCACACAAATTACCGATGTTAGAAATATACCACTATTTTTTGTTAACTGTTTATTCATAATTTTCTAAACCAAATTTACTAATAATTAAATGCCAAAAGCATTTTTAATATCTTCACTCTCTATATCATATACTCTTGTAAGTGCACCAGTTTGGTCACTCTTCTTCATAATGATATAGGTATATGTTCTATCTTCACTATTCTTTATATCGTATACTCTTTCTTTGAAATCTGCTTGTGATAGACTAACTGCTTCGTACAATAGTTCCTTAACATCTTCACTTTTTTCCATCTCTTTAACTACAGGAAGTAAATAATGTAGATTCTTAATAGGTACTTGTGCAATTTCATCTGGATTGAAACCTAGTCTGTGCACAAAATTCTCATATATTTGTACAAGTCTATTGGCTTCACCTCTGGATAATCCAATTTCAGGTTGTTTAACATAGTCTATCCATGTATCTATACCCTCACCTACAGCTTGTTGAAAGTTATCATCTGTCTTTAAGTGATAAAGTATCTCACCCATTACAATAAAGTTCTGTTTAGATTTCTTTATTAGTTCAATAAGTGCTTTATGATACTCGTATGGACTAATAGTTATAGCTGTCATTATGTTAGAATTGATTAGCTATTTCTTCATCTGTAGGTTGTGCAGTCGGTTGTTCTGGTTTATTCTCGTCTAGTTTAGCTTCAAGTTCTGCAATTTTTGCATCCTTTAAGTCCTCTTTCTTAGGAATACGGAATTTAAGTTGTGGTACTTCTGTTCCATCATCTTTCTTCCATACTTCTGTAGTAATATCTAGGTCAACTTGATCACCCTCCAACCATGTAGGTTCTTTAGAAGTAAAACCATTTAACCATTCATCACCATGTTCTTTTGTAATAAGTCCTACCCTCCAAAACTTACCATATTTACCTGTTAATTCACTACCATCTTTCTTTTTATCGGTAGCACTAACTCTTTCTACTGTCACTTTTTGAATACTCATATATTTATTTTAGTTATTATTAATAAAAATTTTTAATTCCTTGTACATAGTGTATCACATAGTAATACAAAAGTCAAGTGTTTTTATTGTTATAACACAATTATTTTAGTTTGTCAAGTCTATATAGTTTATTTGTTTTGGTAAATCTAAACCACTTGTAACCCAAATTGAATGAAATGGTGAACCTCCAACTTTCTCTCCTGCTAACATTTTTGGTGTTATGTAATTTATTCTCTTTTCTGGGATGATTATTGAAAAATCTAAATCTTTAAATAATCTCATAGCTTCAACACCACCTAAGTGTTCTAATCTAACAAGAAAAGCAAATGGTTTCCCTAATTCTATAGCCCTATTAATAAACTTTTTGTTTCCATTAAATGGTGGATTAGTTATTAGAAAATCCCAGCTTTCTTTTGGTTCATTTTCTAAACAATCTAAATTTTCATCTCCTATAACTTTAAATCCATTTTTAATTAATTCATCAGACATATGACCTTTTCCATAGCAAGCCTCCCAATAAATTAAATCTTTATTAAGAAATGGAATAATATACTCCATAGCTTTTGGTGGGGTATACATGTCATTAAAATTATGTAATTTTGGATATGTTATCATATATTTTTTAATTCTTCCATTGCTTCTTTAAAACTACACCCTGATTCAAGAACAAAGTCAATAGCCCCCTGTCCACTCCTAGAACATCCAAAGCAGTAATAGGAGTTAGTATCTGGGTAGATGACCATTGATGGGTTTGTGTCCCCATGAAATGGACATACTACATTCCTCCGCCTGCCCGTGTTCCTTAATCCAAGAATATCAGTAATAGGTATGTTCCTTAACTGTTCTAATTCTTTTTCGTTTAGCATTAGAATTCTTGTGATAACTCGTCAGAGTTCTTGCTCATGGCTTCCCATGTTTCATCTGCTTCACTAAGAGAAAAACGACCAGTAGTGGGGTTGAAATCAAAAGTCTGACACCCCATTTTCCCTTTATTTTTAGCTATACATACCTCTACACCCTCCTCTACTGGGTTAAGTAGCACCACACATTCGGGGTCTTGTGATAGACTAGAGCTACCCTTTAAATCATCCATATTAGGTTTCCTTTCAATAGATGACCCAGCTTGTTCAATCTTTCTAATATGGGTTACTATTATTATAACTATCTTGTGTTCTTCCGCTACCCTTTTAAGACCTTGTAGAGTATTTGCAATTTCTGCTTCACGATTTCCGCTAACATGCCTTATTAAATAGTCCAAGTGATCTACTATAACCACCTTGGTATTGAATAGTCTTTTAGATTTTATAATTGTGTCCACGATTTCATCTTTCTTAGGTACAGAGAAGTATAGTGGTTTGTCTATGCACTCATCAACTATATCAATCCAATCTGTGTCGTTTAGATATGAAAAGTCCTCACAAGACTTATCGTACATAACTGACATAAACCTTTTACCAACAGAATCTATACCTCTTTCAAAAGGCATAATTAATACAGGTTCGTCTTGTTTAACAAAATCATCTGCTACATTAAGAACATAAGCTGTCTTACCTACATTTGTCTTCCCTGATACTATCATTAACCAATCCTTTTCTATCTTGACATTTGGTATAAACTGTGTTGTTATGTCAGTATTAGTAGGTGTCCTCAAACTCTCTATTATATCACCCAAACCCCTGAATTGATAGTTATAGTAGGGTTTAGCACTCTTAATTAGTTCTCTAAACTCTTCTTTGGTATACGACTTAAAAAACTCATTCGCATCTTTAATATCTTCTGGGTAACATACTTCATAGGACTTGTCAATACCAAGTCGTTCAGCCATTTTCATAGCAGTATCTTTACCTCCCTTATCATTATCATAAGCAATATAAACCTTAGGAATATTGTCTATCCTTTCTATCCATATACCATAAGAGTCCTTACCTCCTGCTACAGATACTACATTCTTAATACCTGTCTGGTAAACTGACATAAGGTCAAATTCACCCTCTACAATAAGGACACCATCCTTTTTCATTCCAACATTAATACCATCATCATTGTAGAGCCATATTTCTGCCCCCCTTTCAGATGAATATTTAAACTTATTAGGTTTTAGAAAACGATATTTAATGTTTACTAATTCCCCATTTTTATAGATAGGTATTGATATAGCATCTCGCCTTGGATCGTAACCCAATTTGAAATGGCTTATAGTATCATCAGTCAGACCTCTTTCAGTCTTTAGATATTCAAGTGGTTCATGATTGTTGTTTAGATTCTCAACAAACTCATCAACCTTTGCTTTATCTGGGCGATTATACTCAACACCAATCTGTTCCCTTATAGAACGGATTATTGTCATTTATTTAATTGTATAAAAAAGACAAAGTCTTTTTCTTAACAAAGCATAGCTTTGTACTAGTTATTAAACAAATTGCAACCACGACTTTTTCATGGGTGCGATTGATTTTTAACTTAAAAAATTATTAATTTTTAATCTCTAAAATATGTATCTTCAATATTATCCCACATATCATCATTAGTGTCAATATCACTCAACTCACCAACCAATATAAAATTTTCTATAGGATTCTTAATTTGATTCCAGTTTCTAAGTGCTTCCCAAAATCTCTGTTCTGGATGATCCAAACAATACTTAGTAAAACTATCTAATTGTTTTTGATTTCTACTCATGATTATTTATTGCGATTAATTCTTTTTCTGCCTTTCTAACCTTTTTTAATAATTCTTCTGTATCATTACGAATATCAGATGTTGAGTTCTCTAATAGAGCATCAAGACCATCCTGTAATAATTCAAATGTTTCTTTTGTTAGTTTACTCATGGTTTATTTTATAGTTCATTATAGCATTAGAATAGGAGTTAAGGGTAGTGTTTCCAAGACCGACAGCAGTGTTGACCTCTAACACATATAACTCATTATCCTCACCTTTAATAATATCTACTGCCCCAAAATCAAGCCCTAAAGCCTTTACAGACTTAATTGCGACTCTACCTAGCTGTGGGTTAAATTTAATCCCTCCTCGGGCAAAATTCCATCCGTTTCTATGACTTTTAATCATAATCTCTTCTTCTGTTGGATCTGGTTCAAAGTCATCTTCATTTCTTACTTTCTTTGTTATATCAATAACATTACCATCAAATATATGTACTCTATACTCTGCCTTAGCAGGTATATATTCTGTATATAGTGGGGCAGTTGGTAAATTTTCATCTTGGTTATAAATTTCAACTCCATCACCACTATGACCTTTTAGTTTATGGCGAACAACTACTTTACCCCAAAATCTAACCATACTTTGATCATAAGACATATCTGTTTCAAACTGTGGTACTTTAATACCACTATTTTTTAACATTTGCAAGGCTATTAATTTATTAGAAGCATTAGCAATATACTGGGGTTTATTCAACCATTTAACATTATCATTATTCCAATCTGGTATATTAGAATTGCCCCAGTTTATAACTAGATCACCATCTCTATACCTATAAGCCCTATCAGGATATACCCTTAATGCACCTAGTTTATCTCTAAGAAATTCACTAGATTCTGACGACATCTTATAGGGAAGTATTATTAATCTTGACATAATTTTAGTTCTAAACTATCTGATAATATTTCTTCAATAGAATACTTTTTTAAATCTTCCTCTATTGACCTTAATAGGCAATAGATAGCATCTAATTTATCGTTGTTATTTTCTTCTATAATTAGTTCTCTCGTTTTCATTATGTTTCTAGTGTATCACACCATAAGACTAAAGTCAAGTTATTTAATAATACAACACTCTTACTTAGTTTTGTCAAGTAGTAACCTATCTGATTCTATTTCTCTTTCTAATTTCTCTATTCTTTTACTTACCTCATCAAGTTCTTCATCAGCACTGGTGCTTCCAAAATCACTATTCTCATCAACATTAAACTTACTTTCCTCATATTCTAAATCAAACTCCTTAGCGATTCTTTTCCATTTCTTATTATAACTAGCACTCGCATTTACTATTATATTTAATCCACCACATTTTGCAACATCCATAATAATCTTCTTCTGACGACTAAACAATTCACTTATCTTAATATTATTAAAACTTGCAATCTTTACAGTATCGGAGTTAAGAAAGTTACTACCAACAGAATCTATAATGTTATCAATATACTCGTCTTTTTCTTGACACTTTTTACCAGTTACTATTATTAATTTGTATTTCTTTTTTTTAGGCATAAGCATTATAGTTCTAAGTCTTGTTCAGTTAAACCTTTTTCGTCTGTAGGAGGGTGGTGTTTTCTTCTTCTCTCTTGTGAATCTGGGTGATCTAAAGCAAGTTTATCTATAGTCTTGGGATCTTTACCCATAGCCCTATATTCTTCTTCCATACGGATTCTTGTAAACTTATTATCTACAAATTTATCAAGTTTTACTTTCTTTTCATATCTCTTAATGTCATTTCTTGTTGCTAACTGTAGTAGATCTTGATTAAACTGCCTACCACAAATATCTTCATATATTAGATTAGACTTATCTTTCTTTTCACTGTTATCATAAATCATTCTCACTTGAAAAACAAGTCCCTCTTTCCAGTGATAGTTAGACACAGGTCTATTAGACTTGACACAGATGACATAATCACCAACTTTAAATTTTGATTCTTTCTCTAATTCTTTCGTTGAATTAACTTTTGAATTTTCCCTGTCAATCGTTCTCTGTCTTACTCTTCTAACTTCTTCTTCAAAATTTATAGGCATCTCGTAACCCATTGATGAAAAACCCATTGATCCACTTGTTGTTACTTCTTGTTCATCATCCATAATATTATTTTAAAATTAGATTATTAATTTGAATTTAATCTTTATTTAAAAGATTAAATATATGCTCATCAATTTCATCTTCTTTATCTAAGTCTATCTTTAATACATTCTTTGTATATGCCCGAATAGGGTCAATTTCATTCTTAAATAAGAATATACTATGGGTTGAGTTCTCTAGTTTCTTTTCTATAAATCTATCACTACCACTCGCACCTTTCCACTCAAAGTATATTATAAGTAAAAATGCTATCTGTTTTTCAGTAAAATGTTCTATAAGTTCTTTAGCAATCTTCCCAACAATAGGATATGATACAACAGGTTTTAACCCATATTTCTTTTCCCATAATTTGGTATATATAGAATATAATCTATCTATATAATTCTTACCTAAATCACTATTTAATTGTCCGACAATTTCATTTTCCATAATTTTATTACATTTATTTAATCCTTAAAAGATTAAATTCATTATACCTCATTATACCTAATGATAAGGGGGTTTCCCATCCCCCTCTATCAGGGAGTAGAATTAAAAGAACTCCCTTTTATAAGTACCTTAATAAGCAGTTAGATCTATTAATATTTTTCCTGCTACGATAAGGTTTCGCCCAGAAGTCCCTCTAGTTACCTGTTTTGAGTAATAACTTATGTAACAAGTTTTCCGTCAAAACACACATTAACTACTCGGATAAATTATACTGTGTATAATCGTAACCCCCAGCTTAATTTATAAAGAGCAAAAGAGCTTTTGGCATTTATAATAGAGCAATTACTCTATGACGGCTTTAGATCAATCTTTTAATGCTTCCGTCAATCCTTTATCCTTGCAAGGTATGGGATTTTGTGCAACCGATACTCTAGCCTTTACTCTTTGGTACTTTCCCTTTCAACAATTCTATAATTAATATCTTTCATTTCATCAATTACATCTTCTAATTCAACATTCATTTCTTCCAACCATTCATCTGCTTCTTCTTGATCTTCATATACACCACTTTCTATCTGTAATTTTAGAACATCAAGATCTGCCTTTATATTAATTTGTGATTCCTCTAGTTCTTGGTATCTCTCATATAATTCATCTACATATTCAGTTCTAAACTCTGCTTTATCACCATTGTTGTATTTATCGTTATAATATTTTTCAATTTCATCATCATCTCTATAATCATCCATACCTGTAAACCCTATTTGTTTTCTCTTTCCATTATACCCGTCATAATTATCTACAGGTTTAGACCACCTATAATCATCACCAATATTAACTTCTCTTTCAATAAGTTCATTACTGGTATAATTCAAAGAGTATAAGGTATCAATTTCAGTATCTTCACCCTTACCCTCTGATTTTAATATAAGCATACCATCACTC
>Ga0222673_1000937_pt1 | contig 10972 bp, 11 predicted proteins | sample AntAcemetagen801_FD_179845 | JGI IMG/M metagenome (GOLD analysis project Ga0222673, IMG submission 179845) | Saline water microbial communities from Ace Lake, Antarctica - #801 | ecosystem: Environmental > Aquatic > Non-marine Saline and Alkaline > Saline | place: Antarctica: Ace Lake...
CTTCATTAGTGTGTCTGGAGTCTACTTCTTCTTGCATTTTCAAACGAGCTTCAAGGGCAGGGTCTAGCTCATCCTGCACCTCTTTATCCAAAATAAGCGGAGAAAACGCCCACCACAGAAAAGCCCCAAGCATTAATAAGACCAAATAAAGCAAAAACTTTTTCATAATCTACTCATATTAACATTCTTAGCGAAGAACGTTTTATCCCAAATTTGATTTGACAAGTTAAGTTATTTGTGATACGTTTCGCGGCAGAAGAGTAGCAGTAAAAACGTTGCTCTTAATTGAAACATTGAAATAGGAGGAAGCGCTATGCTTCAGATAAAGAAAGTGCTGGCGCTTTTGGCGCTGGCTTTGACAACGGCGGCGGCCGTTCCGGCCGCCGCCTTCGAATTTCCGGTCAAGCCGGAAATCGTCACCCTCACGGGGTCCAAGACCAGTGCCAACTGGTCCAAAGCTGTAGTCCAGTCCGGCGACGTCGTCTGGAATCACTGCGGTCGCGTACTCTACAACGAGGACGGTCTGTTGGTACCTAAGGCACTTGTGGTCTGCGAAGTCGAAGTAGCTGTTGCGAATAACCGCTCGACTGACTCATTGGACCATATTTCGCCGGGCGATGTGTTGATGTTGCCACTTACCAAGTGGCAGCTGGCAATCTACGCCGGTCAAAACGTTATCGCCCCAGACTTCAGTGTCATCAACGAGCGTTTCGCGACTTTGCGGAGAGAAATCGGTGACGATTTGTTTATACTTCGTGCGCAAGCACGGGGTGAGCTCTCTGAGCTCAAGTTACGTGTCGCCGAACTCACCAGTGAGGTTGCCACGAACACCGACCACATCGCCGCCAATACCAACTGGCTGAGTGCTGCCGAAGGTCGTCTTGACGATCAGGGCAATCAACTGTCCGCGTTGACCGACAAGGTCAACAAGTTGTCGGTCGGTGAATCAGTCACGAAGTCGGTGTCGGCGTTTACTCTGCCGGCAACTTACGACGCGGCGGGTTTAAAGTCTTGGGTCAGTGTCTACTGGCCCTGGATAGTTGTCATACTGTCCTTCATCCTCGTGATGTTGGCTATATGGGGACTTAGCCGCAGGTCGCACCGCCAAAGTGCTGTGCAGTTTTCATATTCCGAAAGACTGGCTACCGCCGAAAGTCGTCTCGACGACCAAAGCAGTCTGATTGATGATCTGTATGAAAGGGTTGGTGAGGTCGAAATCCGACTGATCGCTGGCCAGTTCAAGGCATCGACAAGCTGCACGGAAGCGAAGCTGAACCGGCTTGCTGTTGGAGAGTATATCAGGCTGTCGGTCAGCACTTCGGGGCACGGTGCGGCCGTGCCGTTGGTTAATGTCCGTAGGGACGTGGCCGGGAATGGTAAGGCTGTCCTTGTCCTTGACGGAGTTAAGGAAGGATCAAACCTGATCCATCCCAAACTCCGAAAAGGACAGGAGACTTTCACTTGGGGGCAGGTATTCAAACTTGTCTCCCAAGCTGAAAATTCTGGTGAGATTATTGGTCTCACTGCTGCTGCTAAAAAGCAGTCGGCTCGTAAGGAGGAAAAGGCGACTCCGGCTCGCAAGAGTCGTTCAGTCAAGCCTTCTCCTCCAGACGAACCGGCAGCCAATGTCACTGCCTGAAAACAAGTACCTGGGCCAGAATAATCGGCCCGGGTGCAACCTTCAATCTTTATGTACTTTTGTAAATCTTTGTCCCAAGCGGACACAAGCATTGCTTCACTTTGCTGGCAACTAAGTTGACCAGTTGGAGATAGGAGTGGGTGTTTGTAGCGATTTGATTGAATGGGTCGAGTACTCCAACGGAAGTTGTAGTAGGAAAGATCGTCAACAAATATAGTTAGCGAAAAATTTCTGTTCTTCTAAAATAAGAACAGAAATATGTGGCCTTGTACAATTTTGTATGAGGCCTTTATGTTTTATAACCTTTCAATTAATAAAAAGGTTATTTATATATTCTAGTGCCGATGAAGTCTTCTCCGTTTAGGTATTTTCCTAATTCTTCTAGGAGGGCGCCGTTTATGTTGGCAACTTCAATTTCTAGGGCCTCTGCTTCTTTGGCAGCAATTGGGTCGAATGGGGAGGAAAGGCCTGGGTCCCATTTTTCTGGTATCAGCTTCCTAAAATCTGACCAAGGAATAGACTCTATTTTTTTAGCTTCGGGGTTTTTGTTTGGATCATCTGTGTATACGTAGTCTGTATTAGAAAGATTTATTACTTTCTTTGCCCCTACATTGTTCGCTATCTGTATAGCTCGCAAATCTGTAGATGAACCAGGGCGGTAACCAGCAGCGATTACAACTTTAACATCGGCTGGAGCGTCTAGTATTTCATCTGGATTAGTAATCATTGTTTGGTAAGCTAAATCTTTAAAAAGCGTTTTCAAAAGGTGACCGTTTAGTCTGGTGGAATGAAGTCCCAACCAGTCTAAGTCTTCGTCTGTAAGCTCTGTGACGGCACTAGCTGCATCCTGATAGCGACGGGCAGTTTTGCCACCGCCAGCGATAATAATAAAACGTCGCCCACTATTGGCGATTTCACTCTCGATAAACTGTTTTAATTTTTTAAGAAATACGGTATCTATCTCACCGGGAACGATGAGAGAACCGCCAACTGACATTACGATTGTTTCCATAGTTACTATTGTAGCGCAAACTCGAAAGCATATAAAATTTACTATGATATTTTCCACACCCATAACGGAGAGTTCTGTTCTATAATAATAAGAATGGAACTTAAGGAGTCTACACTTTATATTATTGAAGGACTTTTGTTTTTGGTTGTTTTGTCAGGAATAATTTTTGGTATTTTATTTTTTGCAGGGGAAGGGAGTTTGCTTGGGCAAGGAGCTGATGCTGAAAGAAAAACTCAATTGGGTAGACTGCAAGCATCTGCCGCTACTTACCATAGCCGCTTGCGGTATTTTGATGGTGTATGTTCTGATATTGGCGTGCCAGACAACTTTGTTTGTAACGATACTGAAGATGCCTACGCGGTTTCGATTAGTCTCACAAAAGGTGGTTTTTATTGTGCTGACAGCACAGGTTTTCGCGGCGAAACGACATATCCAATTGAGAATTCTGTGCGTTGCGCGCGTTAGTTAAGGAATACCCACTAAGCGGTTGCTATTTTTTTATCTATCTGTATAATACTGGCACTGTTTAGGGATTGTTGTGACGCTTTTTTTGAGCGTCAAGAAACGGGTAAGTTTCTAAAAAATTCCAAAAAGAAACAGTGAATTTTGACAACATCTTGCGTGCGAAAGTCAGACAGAAAATTATTTTTGTATGACTTTCGTGCGTGAGGGCTATACGCTTCGAAAGTATAATTGGAGAACCGTATAGTTTGAATAAATCCAAATCAACTACCTTTAGGTTGGTTTGGATACGTACAGTTAAGTGAACATAGTTCATTTGACGGTACGCATCAGTCTCGTTAGAAGTTCCCACATATTATTTGTGAGAATCTGATTAGCTCTCTAGTAACATTAACTTGTTGCTTCTAACGGGAATAACAAATAAGACAATTGATTATGTTTTATGCATTCTCTTTTGTCTTATCCTTGGATTGTTTCAAGTTTAGTACGCGCTTAGTACAGTGCGGAAATATAAATTTGAACACAGGTAAGTCGAGAAGGTCTTTGATCTTCTCAACTCCTGTCTTTAATTAGAGTTTGATCCTAGCTCAGGGTGAACGCTGGCGGCGCGGTTGAGGCATGCAAGTCGAATGGGTTTAGACCCATGGCAGACGAGGTAGGAACACGTAGGTACATACCCCAAAGTCGAGGATAATCTGGAGAAATCCAGGATAATACTCGATAGTCTCTTCGGAGTAAAGATTTATTGCTTTGGGAATGGCCTGCGGTCTATCAGCTTGATGGTAAGGTAACGGCTTACCATGGCTACGACGGATAGGGGAGGTGAGAGCCTGACCCCCACCGACGGAACTGCGACACGGTCCGTACTCCTACGGGAGGCAGCAGTCGCGAATCTTCCGCAATGGACGAAAGTCTGACGGAGCGACGCCGCGTGGTGGATGAAGCCTTTAGGGGCGTAAACACCTTTTATGGAGGAGGAATTTTATTGACGTTACTCCATGAATAAGGGGCTCCCAATTCTGTGCCAGCAGGAGCGGTAATACAGAAGCCCCAAGCGTTACCCGGATTTACTGGGCGTAAAGGGTGCGTAGGCGGTCATATTAGTCGGGTGTTAAATCCTGGGGCTCAACCCCAGGCTCGCATTCGAAACGGTATGACTAGAAGAAGTGAGAGGTGTACAGAACTCACGGTGTAGGGGTGAAATCCGTTGATATCGTGAGGAATACCAAATGCGAAGGCAGTACACTGGCACTTTCTTGACGCTGAGGCACGAAAGCGTGGGTAGCGAACGGGATTAGATACCCCGGTAGTCCACGCCCTAAACGCTGTCTGCTAGCTTTCGAGAGTATCGACCCTCCCGGAGGCGAAGGTAACCCGTTAAGCAGACCGCCTGGGTAGTACGATCGCAAGATTAAAACTCAAAGGAATAGACGGGGGCTCGCACAAGCGGTGGAGCGCGTGGCTTAATTCGTAGCTAAGCGAAAAACCTTACCGAGGCTAGAAACTATACTGCACGCTCTGGGAAACCAGAGAAGCCTTCGAGGGTGTATAGCAGGTGATGCATGGCCGTCGTCAGTTCGTGCTTTGAAGTGTTCCCTTAAGTGGGGAAACGAACGCAACCCTCGTTGTGTGTTATACGTATCACACGAGACTGCCCCCTCACGGGGGAGGAAGGTGAGGATGACGCCAGGTCAGCATGTCCCTTGATGCCTCGGGCTGCACACACGCTACAATGGAACGCACAACGGGACGCAATATCGTAAGATGGAGCAAATCCTTATAAAACGTTCCCCAGTTCGGATTGAGGTCTGCAACTCGACCTCATGAAGTCGGAATCGCTAGTAATCGCGGATCAGCACGCCGCGGTGAATACGTTCCCGAGCCTTGTACTCACCGCCCGTCAAGTCAGGGGAGTCGGGAGTGCCCGAAGTACCACCTCGCGTGGTCCTACGGTAAGCTCGATAACAATGACTAAGTCGTAACAAGGCAGCTCTAGCGGAAGCTGGTGCTGGATTAATTCCAATTGGACAACGTCGTCGTGAAAGCTGGTAACAGATTTCACACATGATGGCTAATTGGTCGATGTTATGTGCCTCAATTGAGCACATAATGGGAAATGATACTCACCATCCCTAACTGGTATCAGACACTTAGGAAAGACTAAGCCAGGATAAGACAAAAGAGAGTGAATAAATTTAATACTGATGTGTACTGAAAAGGCTGGGAATTTCATTCCCAGCCTTTTCTAGTGTTTAAATATCGTAATAATCCCGCTCATTATAATTGGGCTGTCTTTCCAATTCTCTGTCTATATTAGGGTCAGGTATTATTTAGAAAGGATAACTTTCAGAAGTATAGGGTCTATTGGTCGGTGTGGGTACTTTGTTGCAAGGTAATCCAGTATCGTATTGGTTTCCAAAGTAATCTGGTTCTAGGGTTCCACTGTAGCAAAGTCCAAAGCTAGTTGTTAAGAGATTAACAATTCCCCAGATACTAATCATTAATACAAAAGCACTTATGCTCCAGATTGCATATTTTTTTGCCTTTTCTTGTTCGGTTTGGTTTGAACCACCAATAATAAAGTATCTAGCTACATTAACTGTAAAAAACACAAAAGCTAATATAAATAGAAAGGGAACCAGGGTGGTATTAAGAAAAATTGTAATATTTATGATGTATTCCTGAAGATTGCTCATGTCTAAATAATAGCTTATTTAGCTCAAAATATAGCATTAGATACAAACACTTGACAGGTTGTATATACGATGTTTTTACTAAAGCAGCAGCTAGGCCTTTACTTTTCTAATAAAAAGGGTATAATTTGAATAGGAAGAGAGGAAAAAATAAATGGGAAAATATAAAAAAGAGCAGACAAAGGGATTCGAGGAATCCCTGTCTGCCCGCAGTAGGGCAGAAGCTAACGTGAACATTATATTTTTCGCAGTGGTAGCTGCGGCCCTGGTGCTCGCAATAGTGGCAACTTTTCTTCGGTTTTAGGGTTGCCAAGAAAAATAACCCGGACGCATCGCGCCCGGGTTATATTTATATCAAAGCCTTACATTTTCGTACATTTTTTGCTATAGTATCGGCCACGGATTTTAGTTAGTGGTTAGATCACTAAAACCCTGTGTGCGGGCGTAGCTCAGTTGGTAGAGCATTCGACTGATACTCGAAAGGTCCTAGGTTCGAACCCTAGTGCCCGCACACAGGGTTTTATTTGTGCTTGAGAGTTGAGCTTCCTGATATGCTTCAGGAAGCTCTTGTTTTATAAATTAGTGCTCGCAAAGTGTGCGCTACTGCGTAAAAGAATTAATCTTAATATTTAATCTCACCATGGCTCAGGTCACTGTCTATTGCTTCTACTAAGTCTGTGCTACCTATTTCCATTTCATAAATCCTATCGGCAGTTGTGTTTGTCAGAATATATAAAGAAAAAGCCCCGATAAAAACTGCTGTCCAAGCTAAGTATGGGAAAACCTGAGAGCCTTCAAGTGTTTTCATATATCATATTCTATACATTGACTTGTTTTAGATTAGCTATTTACAAACAAATACTTCAGTCACTGGTAGGAGATTTATAAAATCAACAAAACCTTTACTTATTATCCATTTTCCGTATGATTGCTTCGTAAACAGTTCTTGACACAAAATAAGCGGAGGACAATATATGTCTAATCTAGTTACCAGAATACCAGGCGCAACCCTCAGGCATAATCTTGAAGAGGTGGAAATAGGTTATAAATTGATGGCCAAGTGGGCCACTCGAGTGATCAATGAAAGTAGTAGGCCTACAATGTTGATTGGCCCAATGCAGGGAGCCATGCTGGTTACTGCTGAAATGGTAAGGAGAATCCGTGCCCCCAAATGTTACCGGATGGTAACGGTGAGTCTTTACGATGCGTCGAATGAAGCTGGAGAAAATGCTACGTTCGACTATTGGCCGATTACAGATGAGGAGTTGGAAAAATACGACTTCATTGTGGTCGACGATGTGGCCGAGAGTCTTCGGACTTTTGTGGCTATGAGAGATCGTCTCGCTGTGCGAGGTGCAGCGGTTAGACTGACCACCTTAGTCGACAAACCAACTTCAAAACGCGTTCCAAATTTACGTCCAGATTTTATATCGTTGACAGCTGGACCTGTTGCGTGGCTTATTGGTGAAGGAATGAACGACGGACCTTCTTTCGAAGGTGAGGCTGCTCGATGTGTTCCCGGCGTTTGGGAAAAAATATCTAAAAAGGCTGACGGAGGTTTGACTTCCGTCAGCCTTCGTTTGTATCTGGCTTTTTGGGCTTATTTCTAATAGTATGTAGCGATGGATTTTAAAGACTATTTCAAAGGCAAGAAGGTTACGGTAATGGGTCTGGGGCTGTTGGGTCGGGGTGTAGGTGATGCAGCTTTTCTGGCTGAATGTGGGGCAGTAGTGACTGTGACGGATATTAAGAGTGAGTCTGATCTAAAGGAATCAGTTGATAAGTTAAGTGAGTTTGAAAATATTCGTTTTGTTCTAGGGGGACATGATAAGAAGGACTTTGAAAATGTAGATATGGTTTTGGTGGCAGCTGGGGTACCGATGGATTCTGAGTATTTGTTGCACGCCCGCGAAGCGGGCGTGCAACTTGTCCAAAGCGCAGCACTTTTTGCTGAGATTTCCAAGGTGCCAATAATTGGTATTACTGGTACTCGTGGCAAATCGACTGTGGCCGCTATGATTCAGCATGTACTCAGTGTTGTAACTGGCGAGACAATTATCATGGGCGGTAATGTGAGAGGGGTATCGAATTTGCAGTTATTTAAAGAAGTAGGTGAAGATTCATTAGCAGTAATGGAGTTGGATTCTTGGCAGCTGCAGGGTTTTGGTTGGGCTGGTATAAGCCCACAGGTCGCTGTGTTTACTAATTTTATGGAAGACCATACTAATTATTATCATGGTGATATGGACGCATATTTTGCTGATAAAGCTAATATATTTGTAAATCAGGATGAAGACGGAATGCTGGTGACTACTCCTGAAGTATTTGAATTGGCAAAACAGTATGCAATTGGAAAAAATATTACCCTAGGACAAGAAGTTGTATTGGCTGATTCTTCTCTTATTCCGGAAGACAGTTTGTTGTCTCTACCAGGTGAGCATAATCGTTTAAACGCAGCCTTAGCGTATTCTGCCCTCAAAGCCATTAGTCTCACTGATGAGGAAATATTTGAAGGACTGGCTAGTTTCCCTGGAGTTGAAGGAAGGTTGCAGTATTTAAGTGAAATAAATGGAGTGAAGATATATAACGACAATAATTCCACCACCCCACAGGCAACCATTGCTGGCTTGAAAGCTTTAGGAGAAAGTAAGAAAGTTGTATTGATTGCTGGTGGAACTGATAAAAATATTGAATTGGATGATTTGCCAGCCGCTATTCTAAAATATTGTGATCATTTAGTTTTATACAGCGGTACTGGTACAGAAAAATTAAAGGAAATACTCCCTCCGGAATTGTCTTTTGAGGAACACGATACTCTAGAAGAGTGTGTTAAAGCCTCTGTAGCAACAGCTACTATGGATAATGTAATTTTGTTCAGTCCAGGCTTTGCCTCTTTTAACAAAGAATTCAAAAATGAGTACGAACGTAATGACACGTTTGTGTCGTTGGTGAATGAGTTATGATCGGCATCTTTGACTCTGGGGTAGGAGGTCTTACAGTAATGAAGGCAATCCGTGAAGAATTGCCTTCATCCGACATACTTTATTTTGGCGACATAAAAAATGCTCCTTATGGAGAACGTTCGCGAGAAGAGCTTTCTGTTTTAACTATGCAGGCAATTGAGCTTTTGCGAGCGCGTGGTGCAGATAGAATGGTCAGTGCTTGTAATAGTTTGTCAGCATCTTTGGCGGTATCTCTTTTTGATGCTTTCGAAATGACACCAGACAGGCTTATAGAGATGGTTGGTCCTACTGTGTCATATTTTCGTGGAACTAGCGTTAAAGTCACTCTGGTGGCCACTCCAGCTACTGTACAGTCCGGTATGTACCAAAATGCCTTCCGTATGATAGGTAAAGATGTGGAAGCTATAGCTATGCCCGGTTTGGCGGGAGCTATAGAATTTGGGAGAAATGAAAAGGAAATTGAGGACATGATACGCGAGGAGATGCAAAATCATTCTGTGGGAGACGTGCTTATTTTGGCTTGTACACACTATCCGTTGGTTAGAGAAGTTTTTCAAAAAGTGGTTGGTGAAAAAGTGGAAGTGTTTGATCCAGCCGAGGCGGTGGCGGAGAGGGCTAAAAAGTTGTTTTGGCCACAAGAAGTAAAAAGTGGTCATACTCAATTTATTATCAGCAAGGACTCAGAAACTTTTCGTAAGTTAGTGGCTAAGAATTTTACTGATAGTGCCTATGAAATTGAAGTGCTAAAATGAACCTATGGAGTTAGAGAATATTAAGAAAGTGCATTTTATAGGTATTGGCGGAATTGGTATGTCTGGCTTGGCGAGACTTTTTTTGCATGAAGACAAGATTGTAAGTGGTTCAGATAGGGTAGCTTCTGAAATTACTAAATCCTTAGAGAAAGAAGGGGTAGAATTTTTTGCCACACAAGAGGCTTCTAATATTAAAGAAGGGACGGATCTGATTATTTACACTGAGGCCATGGATGCGGATCATCCAGAAATGATTGCAGCTAGAAAGTTGGAGGTGCCGATGGTTAATTATTTTGAGGCTTTGGCTTTTGTGGCCAATAAATATTATTTGATAGCGATTGCTGGGACTCATGGAAAAACAACTACTACCGCCATGCTCATTGATATCTTTGAAGAGGCCAGTTATGACCCGACCGCTATTGTTGGATCTCTCCGTAGTAAAACTGGAAGTAATTTTCGCGCAGGTAAGAGCAAGTATTTTATAGTGGAAGCGTGTGAGTATAAAGAAGACTTTAAGTATTTAAAACCCGACGTGTTAGTAATTACAAATATTGAGCATGAACATGTCGATTATTATAAAGATATAGAGGCAGTACAGGGGGCCTTTAGGCGATTGGCAGAATCTGTTCCTGAAGATGGCGCGATAATAGCGCAGTCCACCAATCTACAGGTCCGACCTGTTGTGGAAGATTTAGCCTGCGTGGTGATTGATTATGCCAAAGAAGTAAATTTGAATTTGCAGCTTAAGCAGCCTGGGTTGCACAATAGAATGAATGCTGCTGCCGCTGCAAGTGCTGCAAAATTTGTTGGCATTGAAAAGTCAGTCATTCAAGAAACACTGGAGAATTTTGCAGGAACTTGGCGCCGATTTGAATTCAAGGGATATGTTAACGGTGCGCCAGTGTACGATGATTACGCACATCACCCAACTGAGATAGAAGCAGCTATTGAGGGCGTTCGAGAGCTTTATCCAGATAAGAAACTGACGGTTGTTTTTCAATCACACACTTACTCACGTACTCGAGAGCTATTCTCTGATTTTGTTACTGCCTTAAGTAAGTCTGATCGAGTGTTGATGTTGCCCATTTATCCGGCAAGGAAGGAAGATACTACGGGAGTAAGTGCTGAGCAATTACTAGAAGAGGTAAGTAAGACTGGGGTTGAAACAAATTTTTTTCAAACTTTAGAAGCAGCAGCGTTGGCGGTGAGAGAATCAGTTGGTTCAGGGGATGTGGTAGTGATTATGGGTGCAGGTGAAGTGACAAAGGTGGCCAGTTTGTTGACAGAGTAATTTTTGTAGGTATAGTTTCTACTGAAACAGTAGCCTAAATTCACCCCTCAATTAGGACACTCTAATCCTCTAATAATACACCACCAGCTTTAGCCACTGCTAAAGCCGACCGATAGCCCAGGATCTTCCTGGGCTTTTGGTTAATACACTGCGCAATCAA
>Ga0222673_1000940_pt1 | contig 10954 bp, 14 predicted proteins | sample AntAcemetagen801_FD_179845 | JGI IMG/M metagenome (GOLD analysis project Ga0222673, IMG submission 179845) | Saline water microbial communities from Ace Lake, Antarctica - #801 | ecosystem: Environmental > Aquatic > Non-marine Saline and Alkaline > Saline | place: Antarctica: Ace Lake...
TCTTTTTACATTGTTTGCAAGTTATTTCTACCATTTTATCTTTTCATTTTTGCGATTGTATCTTCAATCTCTCCTTCTCGGATTCTTTTGTTATTGATTGCCTCGTCCATATCCATTATATCTTGGATGTCCCTTACTTGACATTTTTTGAACTCTTCTGGCCCAATGCCTTTCTCCCAAAACTTATGTTTAAGCCATAGCAACATTTCAGCTTTTCCCTCGATTTGGAATCCCTGTTTGCTTGCTGTTTGGATCTTAAAAATCAGTTTTTTTTTACATCAACATTCGAGTTATCGATTCCACTAATTTTGATAATTATCTTATCAAAAGTTCCTGGCTTCAATTTTGAGAGTAGTTCCCATTTGTCTTTATCGTTTAAATCTTTCCAAACTTTATTTATCCCAGTTATCTTCTGAATCATTTCTTGATCATAGGGTACTTCAACTAAGTTTCTTATTTTGCATTCATTTAACTTTGCTAAGTTCTGAACTGGTTTACTATCTACAACTTCGATGTACTCATTAATCCAAGCGTTTTCATCTCCGGCTGTTGTTGGTTTGTATTTAAACTTTCTTCCTTCTATCTCAAACTCTACGACTTCCTCGTTTACAAAATCTTCTTCAAATTCCATGTTTTACCTCCACTTAATAGTCTGTTAGTGCATCGTTTGCAACTATGGCGACTGATTTAATTGTTCCTACTAAGTCAACGTTTGTTATCCCGTCCAAATTGGTCGGACTCGTTGCTTGTTGTAAGTATAAATCTGTGAATGTGAATGTTATGTCATCTGCGGGGCCTGTTCCTCGAGTTAAAGCCAAAGTGTTTGTACTTGGTACAACTACCTGGTCATTCCAATCATCATAGTAGGTATCGTCCTTTTGATTTATATTAAATCTGCAAGTATACCTTCTTACTTTTGGAATTGGTTCTCCGATCTCCTGGTCAAGTGTTGAATTACAATATCTTGAATCTTCTTCGTCGATTCCATTGTCAATTGTTAATTCTCCCGAATTTACTTCAGTTATTTCACTTCCTGCATATGTTAATTTTGCCATTCTGAATTGAAATGCATCAGCTGTTTCAGCTGAGATTGTTGTTATACTTGTTCCGGCACTTGCCGATTTAGCCAAACATTCAGCTGTCACAGTTACTAATCCTTCAGTTGGACCTGTTCCGCTTGCGAAGTTTATTGTTAAATTTGTAATTATACATCCTGTCAAAGTGATCACGTGGTCTGTGGATCCTCGTTTTGCCCATTCTAATGTAAAAGATTTTACAACATCTGTTGCTGTGAAAGTATGTACTGTTGGTGCTGTACTTGTATTCGATACAGTTCCATGCGCACAATATCTCAAAAACTTCCAATTTACTGGTGCAAACTCTAAACTAAATTTATAAGTTTTTGGTCCCTTTTCCATTGAATCAATATCTCGACTATCAGCTCCTGCATTTAATATCTCTTGCCAATTAGGAGAAAAGTCTGGAGTTATCTTCGTGTTCTTCCCTACAATATAACCATCGGCACTCATCGTACTTGTTCCCAAAGTTGCCCATGTATCTTCTTCACACATTGCGATTTGTTCTCTCTTTCCAATCATATATTCTGTCATTATTTTTTAACCTCCATGATTTAATTACTCTCCGACACGTTAATGCCTTTTAGTTCTACTTCAACTATCGAATGAAAACACTCCAACTCTGTGCTGAATCCCATGTCTCTTGGTATACCTATTGGGGTGTAATTATATAATTCTGGGTGCAAGTCATTTTCGTATGATCTAAAAGCTGCCATCACTTGATGTGCAAAATATTCAGCGAGCTTATCTCCTTCGTACTTTACTCCACTAATTGTTTGAGGTTGATTTTCTTTGGTCCAGATATCAATTTGAAAATGGATCGCGCTTTCTATGTCTGAATTATATTGGCCTAATCTTCCACCTGTTCCGCCTACCACCAACACATTTAATCTTGGAAATGCTGTTTTGCTTAAAGAAACCTTTGCCTTGTCCGGGTATATCCAATTTGAAGTTCCCCGTTTGTAAGTAATATCCACATTGTCTGTTCCACTTGTGGTGTTTGAATAAAAAATAACCTTTTGATTTTGCCAATCAATCCAATAATGTTTATATTTTACTTGAGCAGTTCCTCCAACTGTCACAGAAGTAATGCAGGACATTGTTCCTGCTGTTGGTGTTAATTGAAAATCTGTACTTCCTCCATCAAATTCTTCAGTTTGTGAAGTTTCTGCTCTACTACGTGGGTCTGTTAATCTATGTCTGAGAAAATCTACTACTACATTTTTTGGGCTTATGAATACCATCTTTGGTTTTTGTCCTCCCTCTTGGGATATTTAGGATTCCAATGCGCTGACATTGTGCCGACATCATCACTGCCGCAACCCTAACAGTTCAAACCCTTTTAATTATTTAAATCTATTTGCCTTTTTTCATAACTTGATTAAAATAACGTGGGACCCATATTTGTTTAACTTGATCTAACGCAGGACGCATGAATGGCTGGGCTTCCTGTCCTGGATGCATTACACTCTTTCCAAAAATTAACCCTTTCTTTTCATTTGCCAAAACTTTTTTATTTTTTACTTTGATTACATGTGGATCCACACCATATTCGATTGCCTCTGCATATTCAACATTATTATATAATAAATATTTATTATATCCGATTGTTGTTGGGGCTATTTTTATATTCCAACTTAATAATCCTGTATCTACAGGACAATTGATTACTGCCAGTTCTTGCATTTTAATCATACTCCGAAAAAGTACCTTTTTTAATTGGTCAATAGCAAGATTCTTGTCTACTTTTGCTGTTATATTAAAGTTTATGTTCATTGTGAGTTGCCCGTAGGCTTGTTTTAAGGGGTCCTGAGTGTATTCTCTTTACTTTTGTGGCTTATTCCTTGTCTAAGTCTATTTTCTTCAAAACACACGATTTAAATATCTCTTTTGATTGGGCTTTTCTCTTCCCAATAATCTGTTCGATTCTCCACCAAGTTCCACTTTTGTCTTTTATCATATCTCCCACTTGAACTTCTAGATCTCCGTTTCCTGTTATTGCATCCAAGTATTTCCAATAAAAAAAGGCCTTGACATTTCCCGGGATTGCTAGACCCATCTCTTGAATCTGTCTGTCTTTTTTGGTGATATCTTGCATTATAAATTGCACTGTCCAACCTGTTGGTTCTAATGCTTTCACATCTCCCATAGATCCATTATTCTCTGCTTGCCGGATTAAAGTTCCTTGTTGCCCATGCGTTTGAATTATTCCCTGGAAGTCATTTCTAATTGTTGTTAAGCTCATTGATTTAGGTCCACCTTTTTAATTATCACACTCTTGAAGATTTCTGATCCATCCATCTCATGCTCAGCAGTTATCTCTTCAACTCTCCAATTAATATCCTCATCGTCTTTTATTAAATCTCCCACTTGTGGAACCAACACTCCGTTTCCTGTTATTGAGTCCGGGTAAGAGTGAAACATAAAGACTCGTTCTGTTCCTGGGATTGCCACTCCCATATCTCTGATTTGACGATCGCTTCTTAAAATGTCCTGGGCCGCCATATAAATTGTGTACTCTTCTTCTGAGACTGCTGTGACTCCTCCCATTTCGTCGATTGATCCTGTTTGTCTGATTAAGGTTGCGATTATTCCTTGTTCTTGGATAATTGATTGAACGTCTGTTCTGACTCCATCTGATGTCATCCAGTTGGTTATCATCTTAATAAATTTGTCTGATATGCTTAAACTTTCACTATAAATTCTTAAAAAATCAACTATTCTATCAAAATCATCCACTAATCCCAAACTTTCTAATAAAATTTGAACTTTAACTTTTATAACTTCTTTCCAATCAGTTAAATTCATTGATTCAGAAAATATCTTTTGATTTTCTTTTTCAATAGTTTCACTAAAACTAAATTCTTGAGAAAAATCCCTTTGAATTTCTTTATTAATTAATCCATTTATATTTGTAGATTCATTAAAAATTCTTATAATATTTCTTGCATCTCCATCAGATAAAAGTATATTTTCTATTAGATTTTTACCTGGTTTGATTGTTCTTGTCTCACTTAATAAAACATTCTCGGTCATTAATCTCATTAATGATTTTGTTAAGGTCTCATTTAGATTTCCTTGTTCAGACAAGTCCCTTTCAATGGATTTTAAAAATTCTTCAGTTAATCCATAATTTTCTGAAAGGATTACATAAATAAAAATATCTGTCAAAACTTCATCTGTCAAATTTAAATCTTCGGATATAAGTTTGATTATCTCTTTTGTTTTTTCATCTGTCAAATCTAAAGATTCAGCATACTCTCTCATCAAACTCCAAGCTTTTGAATACTCATCTGATGCTGAAATTTCTTCTAGAATAGATCTTTGAATTGCATTTGTTTTTATATCTACTAAGGAGATGTTTTCTGTTTTCTCTCTATCGATATTCCAAACCCTTTCATAACTTGGAGAAAAATTAAAACTATTTGAAAGGATTCTATAAAATTGTTTACTATCCCCATCAGATAAAATAATATTTTCATTAAGACTTCTACCTATTTCTTTATTAATTTCTTCTGAAAAACTTAAACTTTCATTATAGATTCTTATTACTTCTCTTAACCTTTCTAATGTGTCCGAGAGGTTTATTATTTCTCCTGGATAATCAAATATTGATCTTAATTCTAATTTTGGAACTTCAAACTCAAACTCTTCCAAAATATTCCTATTAATTTCTTTTAATTGAATCTCTGTTAAATTAATTTGTTCTGTCTTTTTTCTTTCTAAATTCCAGACTCTTTCATAAACTTCGGATAAATAAAAACTATTTGAAAGGATTTTAATAAATTCTTTAAAATCTCCGTCGGATAAAGTTGTGCTCTCACTAAATATTCTTTCTAAAACTTTTGTAATTTCTTCAGATAAAGCAATGTTTTCACTAAATATTTTTCCAAACAATTTATTTAATTCCTCGGATAAAGAAAGATTCTCATTAAAAGTTCTTTCTAATAATTTATTTAATTCCTCTGAAAAACTAAGACTTTCCGAAATAGATCTGCCCATCTCTTTTGTCTTTTCATCTGTTAAATTAATTTGTTCTGTTTTGTCTCGATTAAGATTCCACAATTTTTGATAATCTGGAGAAAGATTAATATTTTCTAAAATTAATCTCTCAATTTCTTTTAATTTAATATCTGTTAATCCAATTTGTTCTGTTTTGTCTCGATTAAGATTCCACAATTTTTGATAATCTGGAGAAAGATTAAAGCTATCTGAAAGAGTTCTGATAAATTGTTTAAAGTCTCCATCATTCAAAGTAAGGTTTTCACTTATGGATCTTAATATTTCTTTTGTTTTTTCATCTGATAAAGTTGTATTCTCACTAAGAAGTTTCTCAATTGTTTTAATAATTTCATCTGATAAAGTTGTATTTTCACTCAAACTTTTTACTAGTAATTTACTAGTTTCATCGGAAAAATTGAAGCCCTCAGTAAATTCTTTAAATAAAATTTTTAATATTTCTAAATCTTCAGATAGATTAATTGTTTCTCCTGGGTGAGTTATTGTCTGAGTTAATTTTATTTGTGGTTCTCTAAACTCAAAATCTTCTGAGATAAGTCGATCAATCTCTTTTAATTTAATGTCTACCAATCCGAATTGTTCAGTTTTTATTCTATTGACTCCCCATGCCTTTTCGTAATCTGGGGAAAAACTGAAACTATTTGAAAGTGTTTTATAAAATTGTTTGGAGTCTCCATCTGAAAAATTAAGATCTTCAGCTATTGCCCTATTGGTATTTTTTCCTACCCATGCAACTGATGAAAATTCTTCAGAACATGTTTGATAATAATCTGTTGCTGTTGAGAATGGATATGTAAAACCATCTCCGCTGTTGTACAATTCTGCGACTTCTCCTGTTGCTGTATTACCAACTGCCACCCCTCCATCTGTTAAAGCTCTTGACCAAATTCCAGCTTCATCTATATCCCCTTCAAAAAAGGCATAAAAACCATTCCTATCAACAACACCAATAGAAAAAGTATCTAATCCTGCTGTATTATCATCTATCCAACTATTAGCACTTCCAACAGCAACACTGGTTGATTGACGAATACCATTAATATAGAATTTATTTGTTGTTCCGTCGTGTGTCATAATTATATGATACCAATTATTAGCTGTCATAGTAGTAGTCCCTGTATTTTCAACACCAATCCAAGCTGCTCCATAATTAGCATAAGAAATATGTCCATCTGCAACTGCTATATACCAAAAAGGAGTTCCAGCAGAAGAATCATCTCCAACACCCCAAATAACATGAGCACCAGAAACAGTAGTAGGATAAATCCAAGCAGAAAGACTACCTTGTGTAGAAGTTAAGAATGATGTATCTGATAAAGAAATATAATCATTTGTTGTGAATCCAATAGAAGTTCCAATCTTTCCAGTTTGTGAATATAAAGCACCGTTATAAGTACCCGTATTACTTCCTACCTCATCAGTAATATTCCCACTACCTTCATCTAATTTCCAATAATAAGATAAGTTAGTTGTCAAAGCCATTATCCAAAATTGACTTCAAAGACCTTAGTCACAATCCCTTGAAGTTCCCTCCCAAAAAGGTCTATCATTGAAAATGATTCAGAGAATGTTTCAGTATAATCATTGGCTATTGGTCTATATCCATCTCCGCTGTTGTACAAACTTGTAACCTCTGCTTGAGTTATTGCTCGCGACCAAATTCCTATCTCATCAATTTCTCCATCCCAGGGTGCATAATCTCCATTTCTATCCACTGCACCTATTGCAAATGTGTCTGTCCCAGTTACATCTCCAAACCAGTATCCCGCACTTCCAGTAACTAATGTTAAAGCTCCTTGATCAGTTCCATTCAAATAAACTTTATTTGTACTACCATCATTTGTCCAAACTACATGATACCAAGTGTTTGTTGCGGTGATAACATTTCCTGTTGCTTCCACATTATTAGTTCCGGTGTGACCACTTAACATTATCTCTTGGTTATTAATTGCTAAAAAGAAATAAGGGTACCCCGAAGAAGTTGTATCTCCTGCTGCCATTAAAACTTTCTGTACTGAAATCGTATTCGTGTTTAACCATAAACTAACACTTCCAGATGTCTGGTCCTTCAAAGTGTCTGAACCATCTGCGATTGAAACATAATCATTTGTTCCGTCAAATCCCAAAGAGGTACCTATTTTTCCGGTCTGAGAATATAATGCTCCATTATAAGTTCCAGTATAACTTGCAACCGAATCTGCTATTGATCCAGAACTCTCATCAAATCTCCAGTAGGCAAGTAAGTTGTCTGCGATTGCCATTATTCCTCCATCAAGGACATAATTTTATTTTTCTTTTCTTCTGATCCTTCAAAGTGTCCTGGATGGATATCCTCTGCTCCAAATGACACTGAACAGAAAACTTTTGCCCCTGGCTTTTTTAAACTTCTAATTAATTCAATAGTCTCATCAAACTTCTCATCTGGGATATGCTCTAAAACATCGAAACACATTATAACATCAAACTTATTTTTAAATCCTGGGTGAATTGGCATTGGGATTCTTTTAATTTTTTGCCTTCGTTTTGTGAATCTAAAACTCATAAAATCATTTGCATTTTTGCTTGGATCACAAGCTGACACAATATATTTTTCTTTTGCTAACATATAAGACATTTGCCCGGCCCCACATCCGAAGTCCAGTATCTCTGTTGCTCTATCTGGGAAATCCGTTTTAATTTCATTCAATAATTTTTTATCAAAGTTTCTTCTTCCCTTAAAATGCCATTCTAAGTGGTCATAAATTTCATAATGGTTCTCCTGGTAATACTTAAAATTCTCTTTTGGATCCTTCATATCATATTTCTTCATTTCTTCAGCCCTTAGTTCGAACTTATGCAAGAAGTTGCTCATGATCTCTTCTTTCGTCAATTTTTCAAACTCCATCATATCCTCTACCATTTCATTTCTGTCAATTTTATCTTCTTTTAAATTTTGTTTATATGGTTCAAAATGTTCAGGCCCCACTTCGATTCCATAATGAGTACAAACTACTCCTGTGTTCAAATAAACTTTACTTCCGTTCTTAATCGCTTCATCACAAAAATATAAATCCTCTGCTATTTGATAGTCCACACCATCGTGTTTTCTCCATTCTAATTTGAAATAAGGAAATTCCATATTTTTAAAAACAGAAGTTTTAATCAGGCAACAGCCCATCCCTACCCCTTGAACTTCCATTATATCATTATAATCAAAATCCTCGAGATAAAAATGTCTTTCGCCTTCTGCCAGTCTTACAACTGGTAAATAGGGTTTCCCCTTTGAGAAATATAACCCGGATGCAATATCTACATCCATCGCTAACAATGCGTTTAATGCACCATTAGGAATTAAGGTATCGGAATCAATAAAAAAAACATAATCACAATTATCTTTGAGTGCCATTTTTACGAGATCATTCCTCGCTTTATCCACGATCGTTGATGCCTTCATATAAATTTGTACGTCGTACTTTTCCTGGGTTTGAAACTCGTGAAGTCTATTGACAAAGTTTACGAAAAAACTCGCCGGAACTACATTATATAAAGGCACGCAAATGCCAATTTTCATCTTAGTTCTTATGCAACTGTAACCTTCCAAGTTATCTGTAGAGTATCTCCATCTGCAACATTAATTGCGCTGAATGTTTGTCTACATAACATTGTTCCTGCACTTGAAGCATTTAAGACCGCGGATTCTGTTACTGCTACACTTCCTGAGCACGAAAAACTCTTTAAGATTTGACATGTATCATCTGTCACGTTCACTGTTACCAATGTTCCTGTTCCAGCTGCTCGTGCCAAACCGCTTTCTGTTTCCTCTGTCTCAAGTGTTGTATCTGTAGCTGTAGCTGCAGTTGTTCCTGTTCCAACAGCGATATAATCAAAAGCTGTGTAAGAAGCACTTGTATCACTACAAAATAAACCTGCTACTTCTTTAAATCCTAGATTCATTAATGCGTTTGGTGTTTCTACTGTTTCAATAAGTCCACCTTTTGCATCAAAACGATCTATCTTAATAAATCCTTTCAAATTTGCTCCTTGTTCTGTTATTTTTTGTTCCATTATTTTACCTCCCTGAATTTAATTCGAGTTTGCTTTTATGACTTTTGCATCACATGAGTCTGAGAGACCCATCTTCTCATCTGATTTCTCTTTGTCCTTCTCCTTTTTAGCCATCATCTCTTTGGCCTCAGACAAATGAAGCAGTCTATGAAATACCTTAAATAAATCAAGCATCTTTTTAGGATCATCTAATATCTTCAGTATTTCTTTATCTTCCATCTTGCTCATCTTTTAATTTATTTATTTTGACTTGTTTGCCTTTTGCAGTTCTCTCGACGGACAAATCTTGTTTAATTTTACCTTCCCGGTCCTTTGCGATTATTTCTATTCCTGCCATATTATATTTTAGTCTCCATTATATTTAAAGTTATTTATCAAATTATGTAAGGACGAATCATGATCCTTGACATTAGATCATCCCTCTCTTTAATAAATTGATTTGCAGTTTCTCTCCACTGCGTATAAGGTTCTCCTTTCTGAATGCTTAACTCTCCAAGTGAATATCCTGTGTTCTCATCATAAGATTGCCCTATGATTCTCGCAACCAATGCAATGCTTGCAACCAAATTCATTATTTTTGTAAAATTAATATTTATCTGCAGTTTTGTGATCGTACTTCCTGATTCATGTGTCTGAACTAATTGATCTAAAATTAAAATCCCTGTATCTGTTGAGCTCACTTTTGCAGTTTCTCTGTGTCCATCCATTCCTAAAATCTCTACCCAGTCATTCTCCGCGAAGTCTGTTATGCTTGCTACGGCCACACTTACTGCTGTTCCCGCAACTTCTGCAGCTGAACTTGTTGTACTTGTGCTTGAATTTTCTACCGTCCCATAAAGATATTTAATCACTACAGAATTCTTTTTAGATATAAATGTTGAAGTGTCAGCCCCGGCTCCTAAAAAGATATAACCTGATTCTTTGTAAATTACTAAATTTGCAGGATCCTCGGTTGTTCCATCAATCTTTAATTCTCTAACATTCAATAATGGATTTTGATTTAATAAAAGTCTATTTGTTCCGTCTCCATCTAAAATCTCGATCTTCTCTGTTGGTGCAAAATGAGTATTAAAATATCTTGGGACCTGGGCTTCTATCTCTGCGATTGTTGCTCCAACATCTACATCGTTTATTTCATTGGATCCAATTCCACAAGTCCTTCGAACTGACTCCACTGAGATATAAGTTCCGTCATAATCTCCCATTATCTAAAGGCCACCCCTATAAGCCCACCAATTATTGCTGTTAAGATTGCAATCGTAACAGTCGCCCAAGTTGGAAGTCTGCCAGATTGATGATTAAATAACTTTGTTATGTTTGTATCTGTTTCATCAAAACGAGATCCAATTATATCGATTTTCTTAACCAAAAAATCCATATCTTTTTTTATCATTCTTCCAAATTCGCAGCCGTGATCGTTTAGTGTTTTAGGAGCCATATTTATACCTCTTTATAAGTGCTACACAAGCATCTTCCCTGAATGGAAGTGCGTTTTTATTGGAATTAAGCCTGATTTTTTTAATTAGTTCTTCTCTATCAGGGAATATCTTTGTGATATCATCGGCCGTTTTTTTACCGATGCCTCTAATTGAACATAATTCTTTGAAGAAGTCGTTTTGTACTGATTTTTGTGGTACCGAAATCTGTTTCGTCTCTACTTTCTTATTCCCGATTTGACCTTCGGTAGTTTTAATGGAGAATCCATAACTTAATCCCATCTCTGCTGATAAGTCTACGACTTCTCCTTTTCCTATTGTGGCCCAGTAGCAATTGCTTGGTTCTCCTATTCGAATCTTAACTGGCCCACCATTATT
>Ga0222673_1000941_pt1 | contig 10943 bp, 15 predicted proteins | sample AntAcemetagen801_FD_179845 | JGI IMG/M metagenome (GOLD analysis project Ga0222673, IMG submission 179845) | Saline water microbial communities from Ace Lake, Antarctica - #801 | ecosystem: Environmental > Aquatic > Non-marine Saline and Alkaline > Saline | place: Antarctica: Ace Lake...
TCACCATGCAAATAAGAGCGGTATTTTTCTTTATCTTCTTCTGATAGTTTATAGTTTCGAGTCAATCCTTTTAAAAAGCTTAACTCATTTGAATCTTGAAGCTCTATTTCTTCAAGTTCTGTATTTAAAATAAATTCTTTCATGTTTAGTTTTTTAGCAGTAATTTAATGTTTTTCATTTTTATAGGAAGAAGCTCCTCAGTCATTTTTGGGTTAATATTTAAGCAGAGTTGCTTAAACTTTAAACAAGCATTTTCTAAAGAGCAGTTTTCTTCTTTAGCTATTTCAAAAACCTCTTCCTTTATCTCTTCGTCATCAAAAATTTCATAATATTCTGTCTCATCTTGTCTTACAATATCTAACCCAGTTATATCGTTGCAATAATAATCTTTCTCTCCAATTATAATCTCTTCGTCATCAAAAATTTCAGGAAGGGAATTTAATAACTCTTTTAGTTCTTTTACTTTCATATCTTTTGAAAAACATACCAGTTTCCTTGGTACTTAGGTTTATACTCGTACTGTGACATTGATTCTATATTTAGAAACCATGTGTTATTTTTATGAGACTTAAAAAAGAAGCCGTCTTTATTTATTGTATCCAGAGTGATATTCATTGAAGACACTAAGATGAAATCACCAATACGTTTCATTGTTGGTGGATTCATTGCTGTGATCTCTGGGAACAAGAAGTCTTCTAAATCATTTCTTGGCGCTGCCATAGGCTGAACAGCAAGAAGATCATAGGAAATAGTTTTAGCAAAAACTTCTTTAGCTAAAGGGAAATTTAAATCATTCTCATCTCCACCATTTATAATCCTCTTTATTTTATCCTTGTAGTATTTTTCAATACGCTCTCTCTCATTTTTTTCTCTCTCTTGAAGCCAGTTGTTTTGAGCAGTATATAAATCAAGCCACTCCAGTTCTGTTTGAGGTTCATAAGTAAAACCTCTTTTGAATTGAACAACTTTTTTCCAAACACCCTCTCCTTGGTATTGAAATGTTTGACCGTTAAATGAAAACAAATAATCTCCTTTGTTTTCATTATCATCTAAAGTCTCATAAAAAGACTCCCAACTCTTGATAACATTGATCTCAGGATGACCTTCTACTTTATAATGCTCATAAAAACCATGAAGAAAACTGTGACCTCTTTTTGTTGTGATTATCTTCCCACCGCTTAAAGGGCATCTAAAAAGATCATCTTGCCTTTTTCTTTCTGCAATCTCTTTTTTCTTTTTTTCCACCAATTTTTCAATAGCAGAAATACGAGGTCTATTTTGGTAAATTTTCTTGACATCTATTCGACCTCCAGAAGAAGTTGTTCTACCTTTTTTTTCTTCACCAATAGAATGAACCTTAACCACCTTATGGTCAATATAAACCCTATTTGCATGACCACGATCTGGTTCATGCGATTCCAAAACAAATTGACCGATGTAGACATTTAAATTTTCATCAATATCTAAATCATAATAGACATTTCTTACTTTAAGATTTTCTTTCTTCATTATCTAATTTTACATAAGTCAATTTTACGCCAGCCTCAGAAAGCATGTCTTTGGTGATTTTAAAATCATCACCCCATCTCTCATGTTCCCAGTCAGGCATTTCAACCACAACTTCTTTAATACCTGTTTGGATGATTGCTCTTGAGCAGTCAGCGCAAGGAAACATGGTTACATAACAAGAAGACCCTTTTAAAGAAGAATCTGAATTATATATGGCATTTCTTTCTGCGTGTTCCGCAAATTTGTATTTCAAAGGTCTTTCGTGACGCTCCTCAAGATCATCATTAATTCCTCTTGGAAATCCATTGTACCCCAAAGATAATATCCGATTATCATTGGACACAATCACGCAGCCAACTTTTGTTGATCGGTCTTTTGACCAAAGAGAAACATGATTTGCAAGTTCCAAATATCTTTTATGCCATTTATTGCTCAATCCCATTTAGTTGTAAAGTCTAAAACGTTTGGTTATTTTTTGGATTTCATCAAACGAGGCAGGTCCTATCGCTACGCAAGTTGTGTTTTCGCCCTCCAACTCAGTCAACCCCAAATCCGTAATCAAAGAACAAGGCAGTCCAGTTTCTTTTGCTTTTTCATAAGCCGATAGAAGTTGAGATTCATTCTTGACCTCTTTTAGAATTTTGGTTTTACCTTCTTGATGCCACCTATAATCTTCATCTCCCAAAGATATGTTTGCATACAATGAAGTGTATTCCAGTTTGTTAAAAAAAACTTCCATAGAAGTGTGAGCAACCTGAACGGCTACTTTTCCAGCAGACATATTCAAATCCTTTCGGATTAAAATAACTTGCTTAATATTGGATGGGTTTTTTGACATTTAATAAAGTGTTGGGTTTTCTGGAAATTCAGTCCAAAAAACAACGTCTTTACTCAAAGCGTTACTTGACCACTTACCTTCCCAAGTAACCTCTGGGTTATAAGCGCAGTTCCATTGGTAGTAAGATGTACCTAAATCGTTTACATCCCTAACTATACACCAATACCTCCCACCTTCTTTAGGTGGCTCTTTTTCTGCTGATTTCCAAGTTAATGTAAACGTCATTTTATCCTGATCCATAAAACAAATTTAAAACAAAAAAAGGAGACAACCAAACAATGCCTTGCTCGATTATCTCCTTAAGTTTATTTGAAAGATGATGGTCAGACTCCACACTGACACTTGAGAACCTATTCCCTGCCTATTTTCTCATCCCAAAAGAAGAGGTTAGCTACATCCACAGGCAGTACTAATTCCTGCTTTATTGCTTTCAAATATGTCAAAATAACATTTTTTTGGAGGTCAGGGATAGACTTGAACTATCGTAACAGGTTTTGCCAACCTGCGGCTATTCACTCACCCACCTGACCGTAAATAGATAAGAGCGCTATGTTGACCTGTTCAATGGTCAACATAGCTTTCTCTCATCAGATATGAAGGAACGAGTAAACCCGCTCAATCGTATCTTTGTACTCAACAATAACACTTGAATTAGAATCAGCTTTCAACAGAGTCTCCAGCGAATCATAATAAGTAACATCGTTTTCGCACATTTCTTCCCACTCATAGCATGAGCAGTGGTATCCTTCAACAGCAACCCATCTACCATCGGCAGTGACCCCATATTGAGTTACCCACTCTTCATACCATTGATCTAAACCCTCTGTGTTTGCGATGCATACCCAGACGGTTTCGCCAATAGAGAATTGAATTAAATCTAACACATCAACCCCTGTTTTCACAGTGCGGATGTCGTTTCCACCTAATCTCTTTCCCTTTTCATGAGTTTGGAAGATAAATGCCTCTTCAAATGTTTTAAAGTCTTTCATTTTAGTAATCTTTTAAGGTTAACAATAGCGTCTCGCCTTTCAAGCATTACCTCCATTCAGAGATTAAAATATTTAATTCGACATGTCAAAGATCGTTTGTACTTTCTTTAACGCAAAGAAAAGATAAATGTTGCACTTAACCAAATTAATATTTGATTTTGATGTCAAATTTATCTTCCACAAAAGCAATTATCAGCCCAAAATGCTCAGCTTTCTCTACTGATGTCATTTCAATTGATGTGTTATAGTTAAGCATCCTAAACCTTCCTCTTCCTAAAGGAAAATAAATTACATTTTCAATTGGGAGGCTGTTGCCTTGTGTCAACACTTTTTCTTGAGCAACTCGTAATTTACCATTGGAAATAAAAATGAAAAAATAAGAATCTTTGTCCCCGTGAGTGACCTTCATTTGAATTTGACTTTCAATATCATTTTCAGGTTTTAAAAGAACAATTTCCCCAATAACAAGGGAGTCTTCTGCGCAAAAAAGAACTGTATCCATTGAAGAATAAACTTCGCTATAAAGGAAGTCTGAAGTTACCTGCCCAGTTACACTACCGATGGCAGTGAATATCATTGACAACGAAAACGCTGCCATTAAAATTAATTTTTTCATCTATTTTTATTTATTTCATTTATCCAATCGAATATATTATTCGTAAAATTTATGAAGCTTTCCTTTTAATACTTCTTTTATTTTAACACGAACTCCTGTCTGGTGATCTAAAGCATAACCTTCGTTCATCTGATAGGTTCGTTTAATGTTGAACTCATCTATTTGTTCGTTTCGATAAACAACATGCTTCTTGTTAGCTTTTTGCTGATACTGTTCGTTTACTCTTTTTTTAAGCTCCAACATAGCAATCTCTTCGTTTTTAGTCTTACTCTTTGTGTCCTTACACACCACCTGAATACCTGTAGGTAAATGATGAATAGAAACACAGTTTTCATTCTTATTGGCATTTTGCCCACCTTTACTTGAGGCTTTAGAATAATACCTTCTAATCTCATTTGGAGAAATAGATACCTCACCTTTTGGTTTCTCTCGCATTACAGCAACAGAAACAGTAGAAGTGTGTACACGACCCCTTTTTTCAGTTGGAGGTATTCGAATCCATTTATGAATACCAGATTCCTTTTGGTAAAATTTAAGAACTTTGTTACCCGTTAGTCAAAGCACAACAAAACCTTCTCTTCAGTGATCAACGCCACAGGAGAATCCATTTAACTTAGCTGATCTTTGAAAGATATCAGCCATCTCATCGACTAAAAGTTTAGCATCTCGCCCACCTTTAGCATCTCTAATTTCAATGTAAGTTTTCATAACTTAGCAAATATATGGTTTTTAATTTAAAAATTTCTTGGAATATGATTTAAAAAACTCATTCACAATGATTGTGTCATCTAAACCAACATCCATATACTTTACGTAAAATTCAAGGTAGTCATATCAACTACTGATACCGCATCCACTCTTAACTGAGGTATTTTTATGTACAATACTTTAATAGCATCGACAGAAGAATGAAGTACAGGTTGAAATAATTCTTTGTTCCCAAGGATACAATACAAGGTCATGTCAAGCGAATCACAAACGCTGTCGTGCATCTTTGGATGCACGTCATCTAAGTAACCGCTATCTAACCAATTGCTATTTCTATCCTTTTTGCTCACTTTGTGTCCTGAAAATTCTGATGAAGTACATCAGACCCATACCAAGAGCGACCCCTGCTAAAAACTTTGAACCTGCTAAAAGCATAACACCTGTTGCCCCGCCAAATAAAGCAGCGTTAAACCACCACTTATCAAATATTGCGTCTATCTTATCTTTGCTCATTGTTTACTTTTTTACAATTAGACCCCTAACTCCTTCGTACTCATCTACAAGAAGTTCAACAATCAAATCATCTGTTAAATCCTCGTCTGAAAGATTTCCGTATTTAAAGGACTTATACACCACTCCATCCATAAAGCCGTACTTACGACCATCTTGATTGTCAATACCTTTACCGAACATTTCAAACAATTCGTATGCACGAACTTTGATAGCTTCGTGAGACAAATCCTTCCATTCAGGTTGTTCAGACAAAACATAATAGATTACCTTAACCAAGAATGATTTATTTTCAGAAGCAACCTCTTGAAGCTCCTCTACAGTTTTATAATATTTAGAAACTTTCGTTCCTTTAGCAGCTTCAAGCAATCCTGCGTATCCGCTTACAATCTGTGTTTCAATTTTTGTTAATTCTTTCATATTGTTGTTTTCATTTGTTTCATCAACCTCTTCTGGTTGATCTATAATTTCTTCAGTTGGAATCTCAGTGATCTCATCTACTTCAGGGTCTTCAGTTGGAATCTCAGTGATCTCATCTACTTCAGGGTCTTCAGTTGGAATCTCAGTGATCTCATCTACTTCAGGCTCTACCATCTCAACCGTTTCAAGCTCATTGGTTAATTCCAAAGAATTTAAAAAAACGTCTTCTGACACAATTTGGTTACCAAGGAAAGTTTTGATTTCAAAAATATCACTAAATGGGTCTGGTATAGAAACTCCTTCAACATCTTTAATTTCAGACCACACTAAACCGCCTTCTCTAATTAGAGAGACTGTGTTTGTCTTGCTATTTAATTCTCCGCTGAAATCAATATCCAAACTTTGCTTGTTTGATATAGACTCAATCCTAAAACCTTTCTTTGAAAGATAAATAGAAATATCTTGACCCTGACATAGAATAAATTCTTTCTCTGGAACGGAGAGGGTAAGTGTGATTCTAAAGTCACTTTCTATTAAAATTGCTGGCTTAAAATTAAAAAGCAACTTTGATCCACTTGGGATCAACAATCTCCCATCCTTATGTTGAGCAAGCTGATCTCCAGTGATAATAGCTTTTACCTCACTATCCTCGCTTCTAAATCCCGATACCTCATCACCATAAAAAGTGATGCGAGAAAGGTCGGAAAAATCAAATATTAACTTCATGGGAATTCTTTTCTATATCTATCTTAGAATTTATGTAAAATATACCAGAAAGTCAAAAATGTTGAAATAAAAAACCCCTCACCCGTCAGAACCGAAGTTCATCATGATGAGGGGAAAATCTTTGCTTCTAATCACCACCCGACAGGTGGTGTTCAAAACAGAGATAGTATTTTATAAAGCCTGAGATTACAGCTTTAGTACCGATCTTTTAAGAACCTTATGGTTTAGTTCTTGTATCCACAAACATTGCTGCTTGTACTCGGTAACCTCAGCTCCTTACGGGAGCTAAATCGATTTCATTAGGGCTTACTCAGCAAACTTTTAAACAACGACCAACCGCTAAATCGATCACCGCCCTACTAATTATACCAACACACCAAAGATTGCGTCTTCAATGCACCACACTTTCTCCGAGGAGAGCGGGATTAGAGGTTTTTTAGCTTCCTAATGCTCCAGCACTTTTGCTTTTATTTGATTGTTCATATACAACCATCCTTGGAAGGGATGAGTACATAAAAAGTGGTTTTGAGCCACATTTTTATGGCGACTGAGAGACATGGCTGGAGTTGCTGCTCCGTAACTTTCGTCACAGAATACTAACACACCTCTCTACTACGTTTTGAAACGTAGATTAGGAATACAAACACTGAAACTTTCACAACCTTTCAGCTGCTTCTGTAACTTTACGCATTTACACTACTATAGATTAAACGCTTGCTTTTCACACTTGCATTATAACCTCTGGTTTTCTTGTTAAGTGCATTCTACACACCTCGGCTTTTAAACCTCACCCTCCTTTCCCAAGAAGGGGCTTTCTTGATTTCAGCATTTGCCATTATCAATTAAGCATACTAACCATTTTATGGTTGATCCCCAACCACCCGAAGATGACCAAAGACGAAGAAGGTGTCAACCCCTCTCCTTTACATGCCTTGCGACACTTATTTTCTTAACACCCGAAGATGCAAGCTATTCAATTCCCGAAGGAAACGAACCAGACTCCATACAGCCTGAAAATATCATTATTCAAAGAACGTTTTTTCGTTTGAGAAGGCAAATATAAGAAACCTTTTTTAAAAACCAAAACAAAAATGGAAAAAAAATATTTTTGTTTTTTTTTGGCTGCTTTCAACCTGTCTTCCTTCTCTTTAACGGTACAAATATATAAAATGTTGTGTTAACTCCAAAAAAAAACAACTATTTATGGAAAAAGATTTTATACCATCATGAAAAGTCAGGAAACAAAGGCAAACTATGCCAATCTTCAAAAGAGAAAAAAAGAGATCGAAGGTCAACTTCAGACTCTTCTTCCAAATGAATTCCATAATCCCAAACAATCTATCCAAGAAAATGCGCAGTTTGGTGAAGCGTCAAGAAAGAAAATGCTCGATGGATATTTAGAAGCAGCTCTTTGGGCTGAGGGAGATGATGGTGAATTTGATGGTAAATCGATTTATATCGATATAGCTCCTGAATCTTTAGCTAAAGCTAAGGGTGATATTGATAAGTTCATTGAACTTGCAAACAACGATATCTATGAAGCCCTTTGGGGAGAATTTTTCTCTGGGGACAACGCAATGACACCAGAACAAATTGGACACGACCTGCTTCTAACAAGAAACGGACACGGAGCTGGGTTTTGGGATCGAGGTCTTGATGAAATTGGAGACCAACTAACTGCGGTTTGTGAAAAAATGGGAGAAGTAAACGTCTACGAGGGTGATGACGGCATGATTTATATTGATGGCGGAATGAGTGATATTGATGAATCAGGAATTGGAGCTGTCGCTAACTGGGCAGGGAACGCAGTTGGAAACTGGGGAAGAAAAAAAGCAGATAAGGTTCGCCAAGCTGGTCAGGCTGTAACCAATAAAGTAAACCAAGCTGGACAAGCAGTTGCAAACAAAGTAAACCAAGCTGGACAAGCAGTTTCAAACACAGTTGATACTGCCAAGCAAAAATACCAAGCTGGACAACGTGCATCTAATATCGCAAATATTAAAAAACAAAAAGACGCACAGTACACAGTTAATCAAGAAAAACTGATTAACATAAAACAAAAAATAGATTCTTTATCTCAACAGTATAAACAAATCACAGGTAAACCTTATAAAGGTGGAGCTATCGCCAACCCTGTTCGAGAAGAAATCATCTCAATGGATGAAACAGTTGATGATTATTTGGATGCTTTAAGCGCAAGAGATTACGCTTCTGATGATATGGGTCAAAACCTTGATATGGGTTATGATGAATTTTCAGATATTTGGGATACAGCAGAAAATGAGCCAGAAGATTCAGATGAAATGAAGAAAGCTCGAATGAACCATTTGGCTCATATCCAGAAATTAAAAGCAGACAAGCTTTCTGAAATTGAATCACTGGAAGAGTTTGATCTTTTTGGAATGAAGAAAAAAAAGCCCAAAAAGAAGAGGTGTCTAAAATAGAAGCGGCTATTGAACAAGTAGAAAAGTATAATTTCGTAAGACTCGTTAAAGAGTATAGTCCTAAAAAAGAAGAGAAGACCCAAGTGATAAGCACAACGACCCTAAGTATTTAATGGGTTTCAACATTGTGACTGTAAGAGATGAATTAAATAAAGTAGTTGAGGTTCTTCCTGAAATTTTACCAAGTTATGAAGATTATGCAACAGGTCGATACAACTATAAAGGTAGTATGATGAATGTTGTAGTTCCTTCAACCATTAAAGGATTTGAAGGACATGAATTCTCTCCAGATAAAGCAAAAGAATATGTTCTCGAACTTCTTAATAGAAAGATGGAAGAATTAATGCAATAAAGACACGAGCCAAGGACTGTTATATTTACGGCTAATAGAACCCAGATCACATTCGCTACGTGATCTGGGTTCGCTTTTTTACACTATTTAATAAAAAAGAAATTCCAATGATCAATTTTGACACCTATAAAGAGAGTGCTAAGAAGTGGTACTCCGAAAACAGACCTGAAAAAAACTGCCCTTCAGATAAAAAACTTTTGGAGTGGTTCAACGATTTTTCTATGAACGAAAAAGCTGTTTCTGATAAGCAACGTGCATTTTTCAATGTCGTTCATGACATGAAAACTGGAGATAAAAAACCTTCAGGCGAAGCTGGTAAGGCTGCAAAAGATATGTCAACAAAAGATATTGAAGATTTTGCTTTTACTTCAGATGAAGAAATGGCAGACGAAAAGCAAAAAGACGAAGGGAACAACAAAACCATTACCAATAAGAAAGGTAAAAATGCCAAACCACAAAATTTAAGAGCTGACGAAGGAACTGGGATTTCTAAGACCGTCAAAAATGGTGTTAATGGTAAAACTCAAAACTACAAACAAAGAAGTGTCGATTTTGTTCGTGAATCTAACGAATCTACTTTAACTGTGCAGCAAATTGTTCAAGACTTTGATTTAAGACATGACCATTTTGAAAATGAACACGGTAAATTCATGTATAACCCAGCAACCCCAGATGAGTTTGAGTTTATTGAACTCTTAAAACCTGATGGAACAGATATAACTTTTGCTGATCCTATTAATCTTCAAAACAGACCATCTTCTAAAGTTCAACCTATCTCTAACATTACTCAGTTCCTTGATTATCTTGATGAGGGAAACAACCTTTCTCTTGCTAATCGAAACGGAGCAAACATAAAACCAAAAAATCGAAAAAAGAGAATGAACGAAGCTCAGCTTCGAGATTATATCTCAAACCGCTTGCAGTCTTTAGATCGTCTATCCAAATTAGAAGATCAAAAAAAAAAGATAGTAGAAGGAATAACAGCTGAAGAAATGAAAAACCTCTTTATGGTGATTGATGCAGACGATGAATCCTTAATTGGAAAAAGTTTCATGAACCCACCAGAAGGGACTTCTTACGTACCTGTACAAAAAGATGACGAAGAAGCTGCTGATTTTGGAGTAGCTGCTGAATCTTCAAATTTACCAGCTGGAGCAGAATTTGATTCTAACGCTCCTTGGAATCAAGAAGACAATGTACATCACGGAAAAACTTCAGTTAAGAACAATTTAACATTAGTTGCGGGTAATCCTAAAACAGAAATGATTGTTCAAGACGACAATAAATATTTTATCATCAATAGAGAAAATTTGGAAATGAACACAGATGAGTTCAATAATCTTGCTTTTGATTATGGTGAAGTTCCGATTGTAGATCAATATCAAGATGAAGACGGTGATACAAGTACTGATTATAATTGGGAAGAAGCTGTACTTGATACTGATGACTTGTTAAATGCTGCCGCTGATCATATTTTAAGAGGCGATACTGGTTCTCCGCAAGAGTATGGGGCTGGTGAGCATTTTGTTTATGAACTTACTCCTGAATTAGCTGAAGAGCTTTGGTCGCAAGGTTCTGAATTAGAGAGCAACGAGTTTGTTCGACCTATGATTGATTATAACAAACTGAAAGCAAACTATCCGCAATCATTCTAAATGAAGTTACAAGAGCAAATAAGATTTAAAGTCTTCGAACAGTTAATATTAAAAGAAGAAAAGAAACCTAATTTTCACAAGATACTTCGTGGTCTACTTTTGACAATAGATAACAAATATGATTGGAGAAGAGGTTCTATTGATGTTGAATGGTATAATATCAAAGATATCCCAAA
>Ga0222673_1000943_pt1 | contig 10931 bp, 10 predicted proteins | sample AntAcemetagen801_FD_179845 | JGI IMG/M metagenome (GOLD analysis project Ga0222673, IMG submission 179845) | Saline water microbial communities from Ace Lake, Antarctica - #801 | ecosystem: Environmental > Aquatic > Non-marine Saline and Alkaline > Saline | place: Antarctica: Ace Lake...
ATTGTCCCTGTCCCCATTTCTGTTTTTTATTGTCCCTGTCCCCATTTCTGTTTTTATGCCACGAGTTTCAGATTTTTATTGTCCCTGTCCCCATTTCTGCTTACAGATTTTTATTGTCCCTGTCCCCATTTCTGCTTATGCCCTTCGTGTGGTACACAATTTGCTCGCGACGGGAAGATTGGCAATCGTCCCATTCTCAAAATTATTCAAGGTCGCGTAAACGTGAAGGGTAATACCGGAAAGAAATAGCGAAATTGAATACAGCCATCCCTGGCAGCAGGGGTGGCTTTTATATGTTAAATGTATCGTTGAAGTAGGTTTCTGACTCTAGGTTCGCATCGTATATTGTATTTGCTTCTTTATTTAATAGCTCGATATAAGCAAAATACTCTGTATCAGAATAACTAACAAGATTTAAATCATCCAGCACTTCCCTGAGCTTTGATTGTGCATTTTCAGTTCCCTCTTCTTCTGCTAACTCAATTTCTACCTCAAAGAAATATGAATGGCCTGGCACTTCTACTAACGCAATTTCAATGCCTTGATAATTATAAACGTCAATGTTACGTACACACAAAACACCTTTATTTAGACCAAGAAGTTTATAGACTTGGACTAATGTATCAAAAGAATCATTTGTTTTAACACTATATTCTCGTCGACTATCACTCCCTCCCCATGCACCAGTTTTTAAAATGATTTCAGATGCTTTATTAGTATTTCTAAGTCGAATATCAAGCTTACGACCCTCTATACCCTGTTCAGGTAAACAAGTACTATAATCAATCAAGACTCTCTCTTTACGCTCGACAAACTCACCGTCCACTTTGAGTTTACTTATTAATACATCCTTTTGTATCTCAGTAAGAGGTCCGCGCATTTCAACTTCAATTGTTTTTGACATAATTATAATTCTTTTAATTTATTTAAAATATTCTGATTCTTTAAAAAAGTGCTAGTTGGTAGTGTAAGATCACTAGGTAAATCATGCAATTTGTACCAACCATATCGCTGTCCTTCGTCGGTCAATACTACCTTAGTATCAGCAACTTTTGTAGCAAAAAGATGCCATTCATGAATATCTGCCCCTCTTGAACAAGAATCTCTCTCTAATCTGCGAGTGCAAATGTCGTGTAATTTTTTTGATTTGATACCAGTCTCTTCTTCCAACTCTCTGATAGCTGCCATCTTGGGATCTTCTTTACTGTCTATATGTCCAGCAGGAATAGTATAAGAAACTGGATATTTATTTCTGTAAAAAAGTAAAACCTTATGATCTTTGTTTAAAACAATCACCCCAGCACTTTCATGAATTAAATATCCTGAATCATCAAAAGACTGTTTTAAGGACTGGTCCCAAAGTAAAATTCTCTCCTGTTTTTTACCGCAAGCAGTACATTGATAATCTTTAGAAAAACTTCCTTCTTTTGAAAAAAAATAATCTGGTAGTTGTGTCTTACAAGAAAAACAATAACCTGTACGTACATCTGGCAATACATCTGGAAAATCATTTCTTATTGTGTATTTAAAAGAGTTCATATTATTTCTTAACGCAGTATGCAATATATTTCTTATTAAAAGAGGACAGCTTCATACAGTAAGAATACATAGATTATTGGAGTAAAGCAAAAACACCCATTTGGGTGCTTTTGCTTTCTGATTACTGCTCTCAGTAGGTGTGCGATTACGGAATAGTTTTTATGTGATTTTAGCTGAGTCTCGTGTCCATGAGCGGTTCTCAACTTAAGTTGAAGAAATTAGCTCATTTCACGACCTCGGTCTGTCTCACATACTCGCTGGCGGACAGGGACTCGAAGCCTACAGCTTCAGTAGACCATTTGGATAGATTTTTCTTTCAGTAAAATCTATCTCAAAAGCTTTTCGAGTTCCAAGGACTCGTCCCGCTTTTTCTAATTCCTTTCAGTCATAAGAACGCTGGACGCGGCTCGCTCGTAAACATCGCTCCGCCGTTCGAGTCCCTGTCGAAAGCTTTGCTTTCTTCCGCCAGCACGAGAAAAAGCGCACAAAGGCGCTTGTAACTCTCGTGCTGGCGGACAGGGACTCGAACCCCGATAGCTGGCACCAAAAGCCAGAGTCCTACCATTAGACGATCCGCCATTTATAAGATTGTGTGTGATAGATTACCACAATTCAACTAGATTTTCAGCTCTATTTGGAAACAGGCCCTTTTTCCGAATAAGCAGCTTTAACAAAAGCTGTAAAAAGTGGGTGTGGGTTTAGTGGACGAGCATGAAATTCTGGATGGAACTGAACACCAAGAAAAAAAGGATGGTCTTTCTTTGGCAATTCTGCAATTTCCATCAGCTTCTTATTTGGTGATTTTCCAGAAAAAACCAAACCTTTCTCTTGGAGCTTTGCAACATAATCAGAATTAACTTCATAGCGATGCCGGTGGCGTTCACTTATCTTGGACTGTTTATAGGCGCTGTAAGCTACTGTTTTTTTATCAATACAAGAAGGATACTCTCCTAATCTCATAGTTCCTCCCATATTATTATTTTTTAGTATATCTTTTTGTTCAGGGAGAATATCTATAATTAAGTTCCTAGCGGTTGCGTCTATTTCTGCAGTACTAACATCTTTCATCTTAAGTACATTTTTTGCGTACTCCAATACCATCAACTGCATCCCGTAACAAATGCCAAAATATGGAATTTTGTTTTTGCGAACAAATTCAATCACATTCAACTTACCTTCAACTCCTGTCGTACCAAAACCACCAGGAATAAGAACTCCATCATATTCCTTAAGAAGGCTACATTTTTTCTTGTCTGAAAAATCGACTGATGATAAATAGTGAATTTCAGGCTTCAGTGAGAGCTTATAAGCTGAGTATTTGATTGCTTCTAAAACAGACAAATAAACATCAGAGAGTGTGAAATCACCGGAATTAAAATATTTCCCTACTACTGCAATTTTCACAACTTTTTTACCAGTCTTTGATTTTTTAACAAAGGCTTTCCACTTTGAAAGATCAGACTTACTATCACACTTGAGTGACAGTTGTTTACAAATTTTCAATGACAGATTGTCATTTTCGAAAAGCATCGGTATATCGTAGACACTTTCAACGTCAGGAGAAGCAATAACATTTTCTGGCGTAACGTTACAGAAGTTTGAAATTTTCTCTCTCCTTTTTTGATCGATAGAATATGACGAACGTGCAATAATAAAATCTGCAAACACGCCAGCACTGTTGAGCATACGGACAGCTGTTTGAGTTGGTTTAGTTTTCATTTCACCAAGTCCCGCTGGCACCAACAAGTAACTGACCATCGCCACACTAACGTGTTCTGGCATTTTTGACTTCATCATACGAACAGCCTCTAGAAAGAGTACATTTTGATACTCTCCTACTGTTCCTCCAATCTCAATTATGGTCACGTCGGCATCAGCTTTTTCCGCAGCTCTTTCAATACGACCAATTACCTCCTTCGGAATATCTGGAACCACCTCAACGTTCTTGCCACCGTATTCTAGATTGCGCTCTTTTTGAATTACTGATTGATACACACTACCTGTTGTCATGTAGTTGATATCAGGAATATCTTTATTTAAAAACCTTTCGTAGTTACCCATGTCTTGATCTGTTTCTAGACCATTCTTTAGAACAAAAACTTCCCCGTGTTCAGTCGGATTCATTGTTCCGGCATCAATATTTATATATGGGTCAATTTTAAGGGCAGTAACTACCAAACCGCGTGCCTGTAGTATTTGAGCAATTGAAGATGCTGCCACCCCTTTACCAACACCACTCATAACACCGCCGACGACAAATAAGTACTTCCTATTTTTCTTTTTATTTGAACTTCTTTTGGTTTTAACAGTCATTGGTGGAAGTTATTCAGCTTTAAACACGTAAATATCTTGAGACGGCCATAATACTTGAGACTAGACCCAGAGCAATACCAGTCCCTACTATCACTGCAAACATTGAAACAAAATCACTAACAAAATAATCAAATAGATTGTACTGGAAGAAAGTGGCGGTTTTAGGACCAAGCCAAAGCACAATTGGATAGAGTATTAATATTGCAATAACTCCCGATACTAGACCGTACATAACTCCTTGCAACATAAAAGGTCCTCGAATAAAAGTATTACTAGCTCCTACCAAGCGCATAACTGATATCTCTTCACGTGAAGTATAGATAGCCAATCTAAGAGTATTGAAGGTAATAAGAATAGAAACAGCAACCAAAACAATCATCACGATGAAACTAGAACTATCCACAGCATCTATAATGCTAGTTAATTTTTCTATGGACTCTTTATTGTCTAGATAATTAACTCGGTATATAACTGAGTTTTGTGCACCCTCTCCTGTCTGTTGTTCATCGAGAAAATCTGAGATTCCTTGATACTGAGAAGTATTGCCAGCCCTAACTGCCAAAGAAGCCCCTAGCGGATTTTCTCCAAGCTCTTCAAGAGCTTGGATGGTCGGCTCATCTTCAACGTGTCTGTCTTTGAACTGTTGTAGGGCTTCTTCGCGGGTAGTAAGAGCAACTGATTCTACCTCTGACAGTGACTCAAGTGAGGTCTTAAGTGAGTTTATGTCGTCGTCAGATGCCTCTGTAACAAAGTAGACATTGATATCAACCTTATTCTTAATGTTATCCAAAGAAACCTCTAACAACTGACCTAGAAGCATTGTGGAACCAATCACAAACAAAGCTACTGTCATAACAAAAATAGACGCTAACGACACAAAGGTGTTACGCCAGAAGCCCACAAAGCCAGATCGAACGATACGTTTAAAACCAGTCCACATAAATAAATTTAACTAAATTATTGTAACACTTACAGCCTGAGATGCGCTGTGGAAAGCACTAAGAAGTCGTGTTTTATTACAAAACATAACGACCATCTTCATCATCTCTAACAATTCTTCCTTCATCCATAGTAAGAACTCTCTTTCCTAGCTCATCAATCACACCCTTATTGTGAGTAGTCATAATAACAGTCGTTCCTAAGTCGTTAATTTTCTTCAAAATCTGAACCACTTCATAAGTCGCAATTGGATCAAGATTACCTGTAGGCTCGTCGGCAATAATAATATCTGGCTGATTAACAATCGCACGAGCGATTGCCACTCTCTGTTTTTCTCCACCTGATAGTTCATGTGGAAAATTCCAAGCCTTATCAGCCAAGTCCACTAACTCTAAAGCCTGGGGAACATTTTCTGCAATCTCTTCATCAGTACGACCATTGGCCTCCATAGCAAAAGAAATATTTTCAAATGCTGTTTTATGAGGGAGTAATTTAAAATCCTGAAAGACAGTACCGATACGTCGACGAAACTTTGGCAGCTTGCCACGCGGAATACTGTGGATGTTTAGTGATTCAAAAAAAACTTGACCGTCGGTTGGAGCATCCTCAGCGATAAGCATTTTTAGGAGAGTTGATTTACCGGCTCCTGAATGTCCGACGATAGACACAAACTCTTTAGGTGCAACTTGAAATGTTATTTCTCTAAGAGCAGTCGATTGCCCTCCGTTATACACTTTAGAAACCTTGTCAAAATAGATCATAAATATTTATACCTAGTATTTTAACCTACCTGATGCATAGCGTCTATGAAGGGCTGTACATCACCACCTAAAACGGCGTCAATGTTACGTATTTCAACATTGGTTCGATGATCCTTTACCAGCTGATAAGGATGAAGGACATACGAACGAATCTGACTCCCCCATTCTATCTTCAAAGATTTTTCTACTGACAAACCATTTATTTCACGCTTATGTTGTTCTTCTAGAAAAGCAAAAACTTTACCGGCCAGAAGTGCGGTCGCTTTTTCTCTATTTTGCTGCTGACTTCTTTCACTAGAAATATGCACAGAAATATTTGTGGGCTTATGTGTGATACGCACCGCTGTCTCACGCTTGTTTACATTTTGTCCGCCAGCCCCACCAGAACGTGCGAACGAGATATCCAAATCTTCTTCCTTTAAATCAATAGAGCTTACATCTTCAATTTGTGGAGACACCTCAATTAGCACAAAAGATGTTTGCCTTTTACCATTGGAATTAAAAGGCGAAATTCTAACCAATCGATGTACACCTGACTCAGTCTGCAATGTACCGTACGCATCCTTGCCTATTACTTCAAAAACTATGTTTCGGTATCCTCCAAGATCATTTTGATTACAATCAAGAATTACAGTTCGCCAGTCTTTGCTTTCAGCATAGCGTTGATACATTTCCAGAAGCATGCGAGCAAAATCTTCCGCATCATCACCACCAGCACCAGCCACAATAGTAATTATGGCATTATTCTTATCATATTTACCTTTACCTTCAGATTCATCTTTAAGTGACTGAAGCTCCTTAATCATTGCCTGCGCTTTTTGTGAGTCATTCCAAAAATCGTGCTCCAGCATTGCCGCCTCTATTTCTTCAATACGCTTCTGGATATCTGTCATAGACTGAGTATAGCAATAAACAAAGACCAAAAATAGCATAGCTATTTTTGGTCTTTGTTTATTGAGCCAACGCGCGGAATCGAACCGCGGACCTCATCCTTCGCTTACACCCTTTTTTAATCGTATGTAGAAATAAAGGGGCTAGACTGTATCTTATACCAAATTTGGCACTCCCTTGTCAGTCGTTCGAGCGATATCAATTAAAATAATAACGCTACGGTCTTGACCACTACATTGGCTATTAACCGTTATTCGGGATTCATCTCACGAGTCTCCTCGCAAGCGGGCAGGGATCTTGCGACCCACCATGGATGCGCTCTACCGACTGAGCTACATTGGCATGTATGCTTACTTACGCAATTCATCTATTGCGGACAAGATAATATCACGAAGCTTGGTGTTTGAAAAATAAATAGTCAGTACTCCAAGCTTATTTTTATTTATATAAGTACCTTTCTTTTTTGATTTAGTAATTATTATTTTGTAAAAACTGCTTGGTGGCACACTATTAACATATTTGTCACATAGCAAAACCCCTGGAAGCTTTGCTTCCAGGGGTTTTGCTATTATTAGGATTTACCTAATCTCTATTTTTTTCACTTCAATACCAGCTTCTGACATTTGTCCTTGGACATGTACTTTCTGGGTATCAGTAAACATACTATCGCTACATAATTCCTCGACTCCCTCTGAACTCACACACACACTTTCATTTCCAAGTAAGAGCGGTGCTGTATGACCAAACACGCCATCTTGTTCAAATACAATGTGCCAATATTGTGAATCAAGTGGCGGAGGTACATTCTTAAGCAAGAGACCTTCTTTATCAAAACTAAACTCGCCTTGATTAGGATCCTGTTCTCCTGAACCACATGTAATTTTTGTAATCATCCATAAGTCACCATTCTTCCTCAAAGAAACCGAAGCTTGACCATCTAGACCTTTGGTCGCAGACAAAACTAAGAATTGTGCTGCCTCATCATTACTAAAACTTGGAACAGTGCGAAGTGATTCTGGTACTGACATTTGACAAAGTACCGGGTCTCGACCATCTACCAAGTCACCTTCTTTATCAGAAAGTTGTTGACTAAGCTCCGCACTCAAAGAAATATCTTCATCAAGATTAAGAGAATACGGATTACTATCCTCTGACTGTCGGGCAATTAACCACTTTTCATAAAACTCTAGAGTAACATCAATTGGCTCACCTTCGACCCCTCGCCCTTTATCTGGATCACTATCCATTCCTCCACCGATAAGCAAGAAGAGCCACCAGACTACCCCAACCACAACAACAGCTGCTGCCGCTACCATCAAGTAAAAATTTCTATTCGTATTCATATAAAGTATATTTAATATTTCTGAACTATAATATCATAATCTAGCAACAGTAATTAAGTATATTCAGGATAATTAAACAAAAAGACGCCAGACGGCGTCTTTTTGTATTTGTTGCGGGGCCCGGAATCGAGGGTCAAGTTTCTAAGTGGAATCTTCTTTCTTCAAACTCAATTCCACTAAGAACTTCCTCCCCGGGACTCGCTGGTGGCAAAGCCACATTCTCTGTCCGTTCGATTCCGACGCAAGTCAAACTGTTGACTTGCTGGCTCCACAGAAGTAAAAAATAAAATACCTAATCTCCACGATTAGGTATTTTATTTATTTGTTGCGGGGCCCGGAATCGAACCGGGGTCTGGAGGTTATGAGCCTCCCGAGGTACCTCTCCTCTACCCCGCGATGTTTTATAGTGTCGATGAGTTTACCACTGTTGTAATGATGTGTCTAGAATTATTGTGACTTTTTTGTTATTGTACTCACCACTTGTGTTTAATTATGTTAAACATAGGAAATGTCGATGTAGCTCAGGTGGTTAGAGCACAGCACTCATAAAGCTGGGGTCGGAGGTTCAAGTCCTCCCATCGACACCAGAACAAGAAGCCGGCCATTTTGGCTGGTTTTTGTTTTGGTGAGGAGGAGTTGAAAAGGTTGCCTGCGATTTTGAAGTATGAAAAATCGTGACAACCTGTACAGAAACAGTTGTTTCAAGTCCTCCCATCGACACAAACATCTTGCCCTTACGGGAAAAAATGTATATACTCTTGCCACTGTATTTGCAACGCATCTGCGGTCGTAGCTCAACTGGTTAGAGCATCCGCCTGTCACGCGGAAGGTTGCCGGTTCAAGTCCGGTCGACCGCGCAGTATTAATAAAATCACGTTTCATAATGAAACGTGATTTTATTTTTTTGTCACCTCCGTTCTACAAAACCCTTTAACTATTTAAATTAAGCCAAATTCTTTAAAAACCATTTTGTATTGAGAGATAGTTTCTTGCGCCATTTTTTTAGTAAGGACAAAATCTGAGCCTTGGTGAGCTATTTGATTACGTACTTGATGAGCTCGCCAAGCTTGGTTTATATTTTGAAAAGCTGTAGGGGAAGCACTTTTTAATTTGTCTCCAATGGTTACTCCAGCAAAACCAGCTGCTTCTAATAACTCATCTAACATTATGTCAGCTTCAATAATAGATAATTTCCAGTCATTGGGGACGTCACTGTTTATGTGTTTTTCAACATCTAGCCATCGTCTATTTTGACTGTCACTCTTTCGATACATTTCATCGTATAAAAGTTCGGCGTTCCTTAAGCCTTCTGCCTCAATCTCAGACAACCTACCATATCTCATATAAGCATAAATAATTCCGAAGATAAGCATGAGGGAGGAAAATATTCCAAACACTATCAATAGCTGCCAAGTGGAAACTAGCCATTCAAATGTATTATTAGCAAAGTCAGAAAAAGCACCAGTGGGATCGGTACTAATTCGACCGTCTCCACTAGCACGAATAAAGAGAGTCTGAAGGACTCTAAATATATCAAAAGTGTATTCAATGTCGTTCTCGTCGGGCATAAAATAGAGTGCCCAGATATGTTATTTAAAGCTTATTATCGTAAATACGCTTTCCAATATCAAACAGCCAGGCTTCACCACCGTGTGGTGCTATATATTGTACCCCAACTGGCAAACTCTTGCCGTCTTCTTCTACACGCCCCATAGGTATTGAAATAGCTGGAACACCGGTTAGGTTTACTGGCACAGTGAAAATATCTTGTCGATACATTGAAAGTGGGTTAGCCTTCTCTCCCAACTTAAACGCCGGAGTTGGTGCAGTTGGTGTAATAATAAAATCAACATTTTTAAATTTTTCATTAAGCTCTTCTCGCATTAGCACTCTAGTGGCTTCGGCTTTACCATAATAAGCATCGTAATACCCAGCAGACAATACATAAGTACCAAGTAAAATACGTCGCTTTACCTCATCACCAAATAGCGCCCGGGAGTTTAAATATTCAGCCAGCAAATCTTTTCCTTCTACCCTTGTTCCGTAACGCATGCCGTCAAAACGAGCAAGGTTGGAAGAAACTTCAGCTGGCATCACAACATAGTAGGCAGCCAAACCTTTTTCAAACATTGGCAACTCAATGTCCACGATTTTATGTCCATCTGTTTTTAGATTTTCTACATGCTGATTAAAAGCATCCATAACTCCCTTGTCCACACCATCTGTTAGAAAACCTCGAGGTATACCAAAGGTATACTTTTCTTTTACCTCCACCTCTGGATAGGTGTCATCACTGATGGTCGTCATGTCATTCTTATCAGTACCTGACATAATATTATGCAAAAGTTCGGAATCTTCTACTGAATTTGTAAGTGATCCAGCTTGATCTAGTGATGAACCCATGGCAATCAATCCATAACGAGAAACTGCTCCGTAAGTAGGCTTGAAACCAACAACACCACAATAGCTGGCTGGCTGCCGAACAGAACCACCAGTGTCAGTACCAATAGCTGCCGGCACAGCTGACATTGCAACTGATGCCGCTGAACCCCCTGAAGAACCCCCAGGCACTCTAGATGTATCATGGGGATTTTTTGTAGGACCAAAGGCAGAATTCTCCGTTGAAGAACCCATAGCAAATTCGTCCATGTTAGTACTACCAACAAAAATAGCACCAGCTTCTTTTAGTTTTTTAATAATAGTTGCATCGTAGCTCGCTACATAATTTTCCAAAACTCTTGAAGAAGCTGTGGTTTTTTTATCTTTAATAAGAATGTTGTTTTTGATAGCCAGAGGAATACCCAGCAATAAAGGAGTCTCAGCGCCTTCTTTCTTAAATCGTTCGGTTGCTTCCTTAGACTGCTCCTCGGCATCTGCGAACACTTCTAAAAAAGCGTGTACTTCTCCGTCTTTCTCTTCAATAACAGACTTAAAGTCCTGCCAAGCCTGAAAGGGAGTATATTCTCCAGTTATGAATTTTTTTCTTAGTTCGCTGATTGTCATTTTATAGTATTTTCTTTACTTTAAGATATCGGTCAGATTTTTCTGGAAAAGCTTCAATAAGTTCATCGGGATTGGTTACTTTTTCTTCTACTTCATCTTCTCTGAACACATTATAAACCGCTCCAACCTGCTTAGTCAGGTC
>Ga0222673_1000945_pt1 | contig 10922 bp, 17 predicted proteins | sample AntAcemetagen801_FD_179845 | JGI IMG/M metagenome (GOLD analysis project Ga0222673, IMG submission 179845) | Saline water microbial communities from Ace Lake, Antarctica - #801 | ecosystem: Environmental > Aquatic > Non-marine Saline and Alkaline > Saline | place: Antarctica: Ace Lake...
GTGAAATGGCTTGGACTTCTTTTAAGAAAGGCGCTAAAATTTACAGAAAAACAGCAATGCAACAAAACAGAATCCACCCAACCCAAAAGCCAGTCCAGCTATACCGTTGGCTCTTGGACAACTACACTCAGGAGGGCGACAAGATACTAGACACGCATCTAGGGAGTATGTCTATTGCTATTGCTTGTCATTACATGGGAAGAGATTTAACGGGCTATGAGATTGATGCTGAGTATTACGCGGACGGGGTGAAAAGATTTAAAGCTCAGACGTCGCAGATTAATATGAAATTTTAGTATCTTTGCAGGGCTCGGGCATGAGCAGTACAAAATTATTGAAGCCTCATTAAGTTAGTAGGAATGCCCTCCGAACGCTTAACGGGGCTTTCTCATTTAATAGTTTTCGGACTTATAACCGAGCGAAATTATGGCAAGAGTGAAAGAGGTTTTTTTAGGTATTGAGGACGGTTTTTGTGATAACGTTTATTTAGAGTGCTATCGGAATAATGGTGGAAATCTATTTATTAGCATTGAGGCGTATGGGGAGACTCAATCAACGGCACTGGACAGAGACACCGCAATCGCATTAATTAATAAGATGGGAGCGGAATTGAACTTTGACACATTGATCGAACCTGAGGAATAAAGCATTATATTTGTATTTGAGTTACGGTCCAAACCAAAGGTAACTTAACGGAGTTTTAATCAATCCTCAAAATGAAAGTGTCTTGGACCACACTGGATTTTTGAGGATTTTTTATTAAGTATTAATATGCTAAAGCCAACTAAAAGAATGGCATTTAACTTTCTGAGAAGTTACTTTGATGTTCTGAATGAATTAGAAAACGATGCGGATAGGCTTGCTTTTCTAACCTCGATAATAAACAAACAGTTTTTAAATGAAGACCCAAAAGGGCTTTCATACATATCCAAGCTCTGTTATGATAGTCAGAGGCACGCAGTAGAAAAGAGCGTAAAGGGTTGGATTAAAGCATCTAATGAAGATATAACTCCACCCCCTACACTTGACCCCCCCTCACTCATACCCTCACCCCCACCACTTGACCCACCCTCACCCCCCAAGGAAGAGGAAGAGAAAGAAGAAGTAAAAGAAGAAGAGAAAGTAAAAGAAACTCTTGACGGAAAAAAGAGGGAGAAAGAGATTTTAACGAATCAAGCAGAAGAACTTTACAAGCTCTACCCATCACAATGCGAAGTGAAAAATAGACCGACGGGCAAATCTTCCTCAGACAAAGAGAAGTTAAAGAGGTTAATCTATACACACGGATTTGATAAAGTAAAGGGATCAATCAATTACTACATTGAAAGCTCAAAGAAAAGTGGTTCATTTATAAGCAACTTTAAGACTTTATTAAACAACTTGCCCGAAGTCCCCGAAGCCGAGGAGCTGAAAAGGAACGCGAAAAAGTGGGGGCAGTCATCCGGTAAAGAAGAAGATTATTCAATGCCTAAAAAAACAAAAGTAAACTATGCAAACTGAAGGCACACCCGAAGAGGTGGTAATAGGCGACCTAATAACCTCGCCTAAATACGTTCATCTGGTAACAGACATTATAGAACCTCATATGTTTGAAGATTCAAAGTGCAAAATCATATACACTGAAATTTTCAATCTAGCGATGAAGGGCGAACCGTTTGATTTAATCATCATAAGCGCCAACCTAATTGCAAAGGGTTTTAAATTTGATCGAGAACTCATCGCCATGAGCAACTTAGGCAAGGGTGCAATTCATTTGGCTAACCACGCGGTTATCATAAGAGACAACTACAAGCGAAGGGAGTTTAAAAAGATCACAGCTAAAGCATACAGCACAATAGACCTCACAGAGATAGATGTAGAGATTCAAACGTCAATAGGCTTATTAGAAAAGATCATTGAACCACCCGCGAATCTAGCTGAGGCAACCAAAGAGGAAGCAATAGACGAAGCGATGGCCCAAGTGGTGACGGCTACGAAAGGAGGGAGTGAGATGGTAGGAATCCCAACCGGCGTAAGTGGATTGGATCAACACATCAAAGGCTGGCGTAATGGAATGCTGTTTATAATTGCGGCGCGTCCAGGAATGGGAAAGACGAACATGGTTATCACGGGAATAATGGCAGCAATAAGAGCAAAGAAAAAGGTGGCGTTCTTCTCCCTAGAGATGCCCAGCCCTGAAATTTACAAGCGACAAGCAACTTGCGGCACGGCAATCACTTCTGAAATGGTAGACGGAAAGACCAATGCCAACGGACTAGGAGAAATTGAGCGGCAGTTTGAGGAAATGAAGAAATGGGATTTGATTATAAAAGATCAGATCACTACCATCGAGGAAATTGAGGTGTACTCTTTAGGTCAAGCCGCTAGAGGAAAGCCAATACAAATAATTTTCATTGACTACTTGCAATTGATGAGGTCCAGGGGTAAACATGAAAGCATGACGGCAATGGTAGGCGACCTAGCGAAAAGGTGTAAAGCCTTAGCAAAAAGATTATCCGTTCCCGTTATACTACTCTCACAGCTCAGTAGAGGCGTAGAAGAGCGATCTAACAAACGACCTATACTTTCTGACCTAAGACAGTCAGGCGAAATAGAAGAGGCAGCAGATATGATCTTATTCCCTTTTAGACCTTCGTACTATGATTTTGATGTAGACAACGAAAGCCAACCCGATATACTAGACATTGCGAAGTGGCGACACGGACAGCCAAACGTTGAAATACCTTGCTACATGGACTACCGACACGCCCAATGGATGGACATTAAAAAACCCGTTTACACGCAACCAATGGAGGGCGGCGAAAAGAAAATGATTCCCGCTTCGGAGAATGAAGCGCCTTTTTGATTATATTAGCAGAACAAACAAACTAGACTATGAGCGAAGTAAAAAAAGATCAAGACACCACGCATTTTATAGGATGTACATTCTTTGCGACATTTAGAACGGGCGCATCCAGTATGCACGATAGAATGCAGTTTATTGAATTTGGCACTACTGATAATGGTTTTTTATTATGGGTTCAAGACGCAAGAGTTAAGATAGAATTAAAGAAAGGTACAGATTGCCTTGTTACAAGTTGTCAAGTTATACCACCTTACCCACCGACCAAATGAAAGACCCAAACATCAAAGTAGAAATTAAGCATAGCGAAAGTAAAAGCGCATGGAATATAATAGGCACGGTGCTTGGAGGAATGTATAAAATTGCGAGAGTTCCTTACAGCTCGGAAACAGGGTGTCAAATAACAGATGCGACTTTAAAATTTGAATCTCTAGAAAACGCTCAGTTTATTGCGTTCTGCTTTAACCATTCAAAAGAAATAACTGACCATTTCACAATGACCAAATGAAAAAACTATTACTAAACATTTCAAAAGCATTCTTCCACCTTTCCAGATGGGCGGTGAAAATTTCCATCAAAGCAAAAGCAAAGCACGACACTATAGGCAATGACGATGAGAAGGAGAAGCAACGCAAGGGTGCTCTTCTAATCCACTGGCAAGAGTTAGCACACAGCGAAGGGATGAACTTATTTGTTGTGGAAGGTTCGCCGATAATCGCCAACCATGCGCGGCACTCGAAGCGAAAGTACATGCACAATAAAAAAAATAATCAGTTAGAAGATTGGCACGATAGATAATGTACCTTTACCACTTGGGGGAGTTGGTTTGTTTGTTTACTCCTTAGGCTTCCCCACAAGTCCCGTTTGATTAATTTCGCGGGACTTTCTTTTTTAGTTGTATATTGCACTAAACAAACGAATCATGGACTATTTTAAGATTGACATGGACTACTTTAAGATTGACATCCGCAGGGATAGCGACAATGCGGTTATAACTATTAATAGTACTGACAAGTTTTTTGAAAAGAAAATAGCGGATTTTTGCAATGGGTCAGATTAATAAAGTAGAGCCTCGATAATTTCCGTATATTAGCAGTCATATTTTTGTTTTTTTGTTTAGTAATATTTAATTAGCTAAGGGAGATGGCTGTCACTATCTCCCTTTACAACACAATTTAACCACCAAAAATAAAACGCTCATGAAGTAATTCAATTCCTCTTTGAACATCCTGCCCGCTAACTTGCCACTAGACATTGCATTCAAGCGCGTAACGGGTTCAAATCAAATTTTAAGAGAGCCACCTGATAAAACAGAGTGGCTTTTTTTATGAGGTAATGTCGAGGGCTAGGATTAATTGTGTACATTTGAGTAAACAAACAATACCATGAGTAACTTTAAGAATGAGCACGTTGTCCTAGATCAAGACAATAAGGAAGCACACTACCAGCAAATCGTTAAGATCATAGAAGCTGAGGGTCTAACTTTTTATAATATCGACCCTTTACCTATACAAGACGCTTTACGAGTGGAATTGTACAAAGAAGGAACGTATTGGCTATCAGGCGAAGAGAGAACGACATACGACCCAGAGCGCCATATACCTTTTGTACCAGAGGTAAAGCAGTTTAAAGACGAGTACATAATGCTCGACCTCGACAACAAAGATGCTCACTACGAACAAGTAGTTAAGGTTCTTAAGTCGGAAGGCAAAAAGGATTATTGGAGACCTACATTCTCTAATGACGCAAGCCATATACGTTGCTTTCGAGATGGTGAGTTTGCTCATTACCAAGGATTATTGTCAGTTGCCGACGGCGAAGAACGGAAGCTCCCCTACATACCCACTCCCGAACGTTTAACGCTTACAGACAACATACTAACCGTAGATGGCAAAGTGCGCTACACACTCACAGAGATCGAGGAAGTGGAAGAGGTGGAGCCAGAAGAAAAGGAGTTTACGATTAGGCAGGTTTTTTCAGCAGTAAATCATTTTTCAAATAATATAATTTGGATAGAGGATGTGCGCAAATTCCTTAACGACTTAGATGCATGAGCGAGACGATCACAATAACAGCGAACCGAACCGACGTAGAAAGAATGGTAAGAGGTACGCACCCGCCAGAGGGATTGAAGCAAGATCTTATAAATTTAGGTTTTGGAATCAGTTTAAGTCTCGATTGCTGGGAGTGGAATGAGGACAAACTCCAAACGCAATCCATCTCAGACCTTTACATTCTTTACAAGCTTATCAGCACCTCTGACAAGGACAAAGGATAATCCCTAACTTTACCAAATGACAATAGAGCAATTCAATACCATCTGCGAACACATCGAAGGCGGGCTTTCTCTTAGAGAAGCGTCCATTAAAGAAGGCTTTAAATCAGCGGGTAGCTTTTCAAACTTCCTAGCAGAGAAAGAGTCGCCAACATTGAATGAACACTATGCGCGGGCGTGTGCCGAAAGGGTGATGGTCTATGCTGATAAAATAATAGAGGTTGCCTTTTGTCAGGAGGACGATGTAAGCACAGGGCCCAACGGCGAGAAGGTAATTAATCACAATGTTATCCAGCGAAATACGCTACAAGTAAACACCTTAAAATGGATGCTGTCTAAAATGAACCCTAAGAAGTATGGCGACAAGGTAGACGTTACCAGCGAAGGCGAGAAGATTCAAAGCATACCCGCGATTCATTGGGTAAAAGATGCTGATGGCGATACAAATAAATGAACGGTTTAAGCCTCTCTATTCTTCGGACTCGGATATATTCATACTGACAGGGGGACGAGGGGGAGGTAAAACATTCGCGGTGACAGACGCGGGATTGCGCCTAAGTTATGAGAAGGGGCAAAAGATACTTGCTACCAGGTACTCGATGAACTCGGCAAAGAAGTCTATCATTCCTGAGTACACGCTGATGATGGAACGCCACGGAATAGAGGGCGCGTTCACTACGGTAGACAATGACATTACAAATACCAAGATAGGCACTGAGATTATATTCTCAGGTATCAAAACCCAGAGCGGCAACCAGACGGCGCGGCTAAAGGGGATACCAGATTTAACAACTTGGATATACGATGAGTTTGAAGAAGACCCAGACGAAACCACTTTCGACACGATCAACAATACCGTAAGGAGCAAGAATGCAAAGAACAGAATCATTCTTATTCTCAATCCTTCCTTTAAGAGCCGTTGGTTTTACAAGCGGTGGTTTGAACCTCACAACTTGCCGAACGAGTTTAACGGCACGATTGGAAACGTCACGTACATACACCAGAACTACCCCGACAATAAGGAGAATCTATCCGAGAAGTTTTTAAGAGATGCCGAACAAGCGCGACTGACCAACTACCAAAAGTACAGGCACGTATTTCTAGGCCACTGGCTAGAGAGCAGCGAGGGGCTACTTTGGAATATGGATTTGATCGACAAGTTTAGGGTAACAGAAGCGCCAATACTAAAGCGGGTGATTGTAGCGGTCGACCCAGCCATTACAGCTAAGGCGGGAAGTGATGAGACAGGAATTATAGTTGTTGGCTTAAGCATTGATAATAGAGGCTATGTCCTGGAGGATGGTTCTGGAACCTACTCACCTAACGAATGGGCGACGAAAGCGGTTCAACTTTACAAGAAGTGGAATGCAAAAGAAATAGTTGCTGAGGTGAACCAGGGCGGTGACATGGTAGAGAATACTATTAAGGTTGTGGACCCATTGATTCACGTTCACAAGGTCCACGCAACGAAAGGTAAGTTTGTGCGAGCCGAACCTGTTTATGCTCTCTACCAAATGGGGCGCGTGTCTCATCTAGGCTACTTCGGTAAGCTAGAGAGTCAAATGGTGACTTGGAATCCAGATGACAACCATACCAGCCCTGATAGGATGGATGCTTTAGTCTGGGGTTTAAGCCGTTTGATGCTAGTGGACAATACAAGCAGCAGGGCAAACGGGAAAGGGCGGCGGCATAAGAGTAACAGCCTTTAGAATTTATTTGTACATTGCATAAACAAACTAACGATGATAAAAGTAGAAGTAGGCGGTTTCCCGTTCATGATCAAGCAGCGATGGAGCGAGGTAAACTTTAGCGAGGCACTAAGACTATTCAACACGAAGACACCTTTCGATGTGGTGCGCATCCTCAGCATCCCAAATATGCCCGATATCAAAGTGATCCCAGACATGGCACTAGCCCTTTACGAGCTATGTTCATTCGTAGAGGAAAGCCCAGACGCAGAAGGTAAGCCAATGGAAATAAGCGAATGGAGCTACCGACAATTTGAACTAATACGCAAGGCAGTTGGAAAGCACTCAAACGCGCTGCCCTTGACCTTTGGGCGAATTGCCTACATCCTAAACAGTGAGAGCCTGAATGATGGTGTACGGGCAATGATCGCCTTACAGAACTTTGTCGAGGAATGGAAGGACACTTCTTTGTTTGATTCAAGCGAACCAACTCCAGAAGAAAGGGCGGCGGGAATAGAGCGCCTTCAAGCGTTTGGAACGTATGGCATATTGGAATCAGTCGCGGCGAAGTATGGCAAACTACCTAGAGAGATAGAGGAAGAGAGCTGTGTATGGGTGCTTACTGAGTGGCTGTATCAGAATGAAAAACGAACCTTTGAAAACAATTTGAAATGAGAGAATTTAGAAACGAGTGTGCGGAGGTAGACACGGACAATAGGGAAGCCCACAGCAAACAAATACTAGCACATTTAGCCTTGAATGGTTACGTTTACGAAGAAACTGATGTAGATAATAAAGATGCAAATGTCGTTAAGTGGTCTTCCCAAGGAGCGTGTTGGCTATCCAAGAACTTTAATGGCAGCCCTTTCTACAATCCAGTATTAGTAAGGCTTCCTTTCAGTACGAAGGAAGAGGACAAGTACCCGAACAAAGTGCTAGATTCGATTAATGATAGTGTCGGTGGTCAGGGTCGGATATACACTCAGGCAGACGTGGACAAGCTAAAGGACGAGTATTACAATAAGGGGTGGAGAAACGGAGTGAGTACGGAGTTTGACATCCAACCAAAGGTGCTAGAGATCAACGCAGCTCTAGCCGCCGCAAAGGAGGAGGGGCGAAAGGAAGAGCGAGAGGAACGCCAATTAGACATGGACAAAGCAAATGCAGAATTTTACAATAAGGGGCGAGAGGAAGGTCGACAAACTAATTTAAGTTCTGTAATTAGAGTTATTAATAGTTTGAAATGATGTACACCGTCTCCGACCTCAGCAACAACTCAACAGAGATTGAGGCGATATCCTTTGCACACGCCAACGCGCAAGGGCGGCAGCTATACGGAGAACGTCACAACCCTAAGTTAACGGGCAGGCTATCAATGAAGATAGAGGTGGACAATGACGACATGAATAAGGTGATAAAAGTAACTGATTACGATGCCATAAATTTTAATTAAATTTGTCGTATGAGTTCATACGCAAAAATTAACGGATGGGTACGAGGGGTAAGTGAATCTCTTTTCCCGTCCGTTTTGTATTTGTCTGCTACTTGGGACGAGATGAGCCAAGAAAGCATAGGCAGTACTTCCGACTTAATCATAGGGTTAAACCAAGGCTACCAGATCAGCCGCGCCAATCCAGATGCAAACTCTGAGACGGCGAGTGTCATAATCGACATTGGAATGAAGGATCAATTTGATTCAAACTCAGTCCAGCAAATGAACCTATTGACCACTTGCGAGGTGTTCGCAGATGCTTTGATAGACAAGTTAGTGACGGCTGGAATTCCTGAGTACATCCAGATCACGGCTATTACAAAGATTCCATATTACAAAAAGTGGTCTATGACTGCATCGGGAATAGGCATTCAATTATCCGTTACCGTTTCTGGTTGTGGTAATTTCAGCTACCCAGATATGGCTACTTACATGAAGGCAATAGGGCGCGACATCAACCCTATTGACTGGCAAGGGAGCCTACCCACATGAGCGAAATGAACTTTTCACTTCAATTAGTGGTAAGGAACATAGCCCTAAAGGTTATCGCAGATTTGCAGGAGAACATCCGAACAATGGCGCCGACCTCTTACGGGCCAATGAACAACACGGAACAGGCGTTAAATTCTTTGCGCTACAAATGGGAGGGAGGTCATATGATAATCTATTCGACAATGGTCGGTTGGAATCACATCTTAACTTTGGAGACTGGAAGAAAGCCAGGAGCGCCACCGCCAACCGATCCAATTCTCTCATGGTTACAATTCAGAGGAATAAACCCACCCGATATTTCACAAGACAGCCTAGCTTATTTGATCGCTCGAAAGATCGGAAGGGAAGGCTCAATGGTTTGGCGTGAATACACCAAGAATGGAAAGGGAACAGGCATCCTTTCAAGTGTGACAAAAGACCCTGAGTACTACCGAAAGAACATTTTAGAACCAATGCGCGACGAGCTGGCAATGACACTGAGAAGAGAACTACAATTGATTTAATATGGCAATAGCACTAATCGCAGTACCGACAACACCCGACAATCTTTATTCAGATGGCGCGGGTATTTTTGAGTTTAAAGATGAGTACGCGGTCACCAGCGTAAGTGATAGCTCAGACGACTTACAACTAAATATAGGCGGCATTGGGGCGGTTGTATCTGTTGGAGAATACGTTTACTACTCACCTTTGGAGACTGCGGACAATGTAGAAAGCGCGGTTGTTCTGGTCACATCAATAGATACAAATGCAATCGTTGTTTTTTCTGCTTACGTGAATTATGGTAGCAGCGGAGTGATGCGGAGAATGATACCTACAGCGTTTACAATTAGAACGGGTATAGCAAGCCAGACGGCACAGCCTGTACGTTCTACTCAAACATTAGAAGTTAGGCCAGATAAAACGGGTATCTATTCCATCAATGCGACAAGGGCGGGTAGGACTCGATTGAACTTTGGGGCTATGGCGGTGACGACTGCGAGCGATTACCAGCATCAGGTATCTTTGAGCGTCTATGCAGATTCGATTGGCTACAACGCGGCACACGTTATTATCTTGAAGAAGGCTAGTATTTCGGGCGATCCTTTATTGATTAACTACACTAATTTAAGAAGCCTAATGTCCTCATTCGTTACGGACAAATTCATCGTGAAGATTGAAGAGAACAAGTCTTCTACTGTGACATTGGTGGAAGGAGCGACACGCACGGAAGTTAGATTGACAGGGAAAGAGTACAACTACGTTTTTGACATAGGGCTGCAATCGATTGAGGACTTGACATGGAACTCAGGTAGCGCTGGTGATATCCCTGTAACGGGCGTAACGTATCGCGAAACGGGAACTAACACGGACGGCTTTAATGTTCCAAATACCATAACCGCAGACAATCTGAACGGCACTTACACTATTCGCAACACCTCAACAGGCGATCAATGGATAGTAGTTTTCACAATGGTGCAATCATTAGAGAGCAGACAGACCTGCACGAATGATGTTATCTTAGTTTGGTGGTTACCGAATGGCAAATGGTACACTTACGCATTTAACAAGAACCAGGTCCACTTTGTAGACGGGAATGATTCCACGCTTACCAAGAACAACAGCGGGCAAAACTTAGCGGTGGGATATGATCGCATTTACGAGGGTCTAACTTTGTATGCCCAACCCGAAAGCGAAACTATCCGAGAGCTTTTAAACACGATTAAGTATTCTACTCAAATTTTCATTGCAGACTTTGAATTTGCTGGAGGTGCTAGGCAAGTAGATGTTGACACATCGAAACGGGTGTTTGTGAATGGCGGAGGATTTGAGCAAAAGAGGATTCCTTACGAGGGGCTTGACAATCCTTTTCAAATTACTTTGGTAAGGGGTGAAGAAATAAACGCATTGAATCAATGAGATTATTACTTAACAACAATTTAGAGATAGACGGTTTTGATCCCGAAGAGGTGTTTGGATTGACGCTCTCAGCGTTTAAGTTTAACTCCGTAGTGAATCAGGGAGGCAGCTATTCAACAATATTGAAGGTCGCCAAGACGGTAAACAACACGAAGGTATTAGGATTTCCAGACGACCCAAGGGAGAAGAGCTTTGCACCTTACCAAAGGTATCTTGCTCAGTTAGACGACAGGG
>Ga0222673_1000948_pt1 | contig 10903 bp, 18 predicted proteins | sample AntAcemetagen801_FD_179845 | JGI IMG/M metagenome (GOLD analysis project Ga0222673, IMG submission 179845) | Saline water microbial communities from Ace Lake, Antarctica - #801 | ecosystem: Environmental > Aquatic > Non-marine Saline and Alkaline > Saline | place: Antarctica: Ace Lake...
AATCTACTAACTTTATAAGTCCTTTGAAAAGAAGGTTTGCTGTCTTTTCTATTTATTAAATTTGTGATATGACTCCCATCATTAGCTACAAGATTGTCAATTTGTGAAGTGTTTTTTGGAAAAGATTCTGAAAGTTTCCCAAGCTCCTGCAAAGCATTTATTCCTCCTCCAAATACAAGTTTATCATTCGCTACATTTTCGGGCTGAGTGTGATCAATGTAAATGTTGTACCAACTCTTTTCGTTGATATGCGCTTTATTCAGGAGTAGTTTCATTTTTGGAATAGCTTGGTTAAATATTCTTCACTTCCTTTAGGAAGTTTTCTTCCACATCTGTTTTTGATGGCAGCAATAAGTATTTTGTGTTCAATAGAATTGTAAACATTTTCAAAAAATACAGATGCAAAAAGTTCTTTTGTTTCTTTAAAAGCTGTATCTAAATCAAAGTCGTTTCGTTGCAGAGAATCTTGATATTCAACACTCTCATAAATGATTGAATAATCAATATTTAAATTTTTATTATCAATTACTCGATTAAAAGTATACTCGCAAAGCTTGCAGTATTCATCGTAACTGAACAAAAGAAAAGGTTCGCCAATCTCCTTCTCTTCCATAAAAGACTTTACAATATCATTTGTAATTTTGAGTTTTTTTCTCCACTCATCCGCTGATTCATGAAAACTCTCTTTAAAATCTTTCTTTGCTTGTATTTTAAAATTTTCATATAAACTCATCCCTATCTTGGTTTATGAAAGATACAAATTCTTCGTACTTTCCTTTTGCTTTGTTTTCAACAAGAAATCTTAACATCTTTTTCTCCATACTCTTTGAAAGAGTGATCTGCAAAGATAAGAATTTTTCTTTCCTCTTTTCCTCTAATAATTCAACGTAAGAATCTTTACTGTATTTTTCTTGAACAAGCAACGAGTCTTTAAGAGCCAACGCCTCAACTTCAGTTGGATAAACAGAATAGAAAGAAACCTCTTGGTCAATCACATCTGATACAGCATAATAGCAAACTCTACAAAACGTATCGTATCTATATTTTGAAATTTTCAGTGACTCATATTCCGAGAAGCCCGTTAACAATATGTTAACGGTTCTCATTTTAACCTTCCAGTTAAAGGAATTAGAAATAAAATCTTCGTGAAACTTATCTTTTAGTGTCTGTCTGATCCTCTCCTCTTCCGCTTCTTTGTCAATATCAGAGTACATACAACACTTATAAATAGATTCTAATAGCCTAAAATCGAATCTGAAAGCTGTTGAAATTTTGTCTTAAACTTATTAAGAGCGTTTTCCAATCTTTTAAAATAAAACCTATAAAGAAAATACCAGAGAGCTTGTAGGAACAAAAAAGATACCAATGCAACAATCCACCCAAAAGCAAAAAAGATGCAAGCAAGCGTTACGATTTTTAAAAACCACATCCATCTATACATAATAACAAAATCAATGTAGGATTTATATGTTCTGGGTTCAAGAGTGATGTACTTGTATTCCTGAGGAATATCATCACCTTGCTTTATCATATTACTGTATTTTCCAAACATTTTTCTATTCTTCTATTTCTACTCCGCAATAAAAACACTCAAACTGATCTTCACCAATAGGTTTTGGAGGAACACTTCCTTGACAGTTACACTCTTTCATTATTCTTTTATTTGACGATCTAAATCTCTCTTTTGATCCCTGTTTTTTATTGTCTCTCTTTTATCGTATAGCTTCTTTCCTTTTCCTAAAGCTATCTCAACTTTAATCTTATGTTTATCATTGAGAATTACCTTAACTGGAATAATAGCCATACCTTTCTGCTCCATTTTATCTTTCAAGACTTTTATCTCCTGTTTATTTAAAAGAAGTTTTCTATCACGATAAGGTTCGTGGTTATTTTGACCCGCTGGTTTGTATTCAGGAATATAAAGAGACTTCAAATATAAGCCGTTTTTGGTGAAATAGCAATAAGCGTCTCCGATATTACCTTTTCCTCCACGAAGAGTTTTAACCTCTGAGCCAGTCAGCATTATCCCAGCTGTGAAAGTCTTATGAATTTCATAGCTATACGATGCCTTTCTATTTTTTAGAAGAGTTTTCATAATTCTGGAAAAGATATTTGAGACTTATCAATTTCTACACCCCAAAGCTCTTTCACTTTACTGCAAAACTGATCAAATTCTTCGGGAGAAGATTTTCCATGAGTACACATTAAACACTGATCAGCGCCCTGCATTTGTTCATCAATAGTAGTGTGGATATCCATCCCAAAACGAGTATCATATCGAGCCACTGTTTCTCCTGTGGAGCAATGAACCCATAACTTCTCACGATTGACGCTATATTGCACTTCGTATTCCATCATAATCCAAAATCAATTAATCTCATCTGCATATTCACAGACAAACACTCTACTCTTACAACGTCACCAACAGTTAATTTGTTGTCCCCTTTTATGCAATAGTTATCTTCGTCAATGGTAAAACCTTTACTATTGAGTTCATCTTGTGAAACTAAACCTCTACAACCACTTTTAACAAGCTCTACGTAAACGCCCCATTTTTTCACATCAGTTAACACCGCATCAAACTTTTTACCAACCTTATCACTAATCCACTCCGCTTGTTTAAAAGCGACAGACTCTCTTTGAGCATTAGCTGCATAAATTTCACGACTACTTAAATGCCTACATATCCTGTCGAGATTTGCATGTGAAAATCTCTTACTACCAATGTTTTTGTTGTTCATATAAACAAATATACCACTAAATAAATAAAACAACAAATTTTAAACTATGTATATAAAAATATATACAATAATGAATAAATCTTTACTAATCAGACTTCCTGAAAAAATGTTAACAGAGTATAAATCTATATGTGAATTAAATGGGTTTTCCATGTCAAAAAGATTAAGAATGTTCATATCATCTGAGATAAATAAAAAACTTTAACACATGTATAGAATACAATGGTAAACAGCATTATGAACCAATAGATATATTTGGTGGCAAAGAATCTTTTAAAAAACAAAAAATAAGAGATAGTATAAAAAGAAATTACTGCAAAAAAAACAAAATCAATCTTATTGAAATCAGATATGATGAAAATATAAACAAAGTATTAGAGGGTATTAATTTTTGTTTTTAATTGGATAACCATTGTTACCTAATCGCTCTGCTAATAGTTGGTGAATTTTATAATCAGCATACCTTCTAATTGGGGAAGTAAAATGCGTATAGAATTCAAACCCTAAACCATAATGACCAATATTATCACTTGAGTAGTAAGCTTTACTCATTGTTCTCACAAGCAAGGTTCTAACCAGACTCTCAAGAGGGGTTTCCTGAACTTCCTTCATAATAGAAGACATGCTTTTCTTTGTTTCATCTCCACCTGAAATATCCAAATCATAACCAAGATTATCCAAAAAGTTTTTAACCTCAATTAATTTATCTTGTGGAGGTTGTTCATGACAACGGTAAATGGAAGGTCGATCCGATAAGAACTTTGAAACCTTTCTATTTGCAAGAAGCATTAGCTCCTCAATCAAACTGTGAGCATCATCTGCTGAATCAAATTCAATATCAACTACCCTATCTTCATCATCTAAGATGAATTTAGGTTGACGTGATGAAAACTCTAAAGCATGGTTTTCTCTCTTTATTTGCTTTAAGTTTTTTGCTAAGACGTTCAGTGAGACCACAGCTTCTTTAACCTTAGGATTTACTTCAGCATTTGGATCACCTATTCCATCAATAATATCTTGAGCCTGTTCATAGGTCAATCTCTTATCAGAACGGATTGCTGTACGAATAAACTTTTCCTTTCTAATCTTCCCATAATTGCTAATCTCACACATAAAAGAGAAAGTAAACTTATCTTCATCGGGTCTTAAAGAACAAACCCCGTTTGACAGCTTCTCTGGAAGCATAGGGATTACACGATCCACCAAATAAATTGAAGTAGCACGTTGGTACGCCTCTTTATCCAAAGCTGAATTTGGTCTCATGTAGTGCGTCACATCAGCAATGTGAATCCCCAAACTAATCCACTCATCTTCTAAACGCTTAAAGGATATTGCATCATCAAAATCTCTGGCAGATTCAGGGTCAATGGTAAATGTGAACTCATCTCTTAAATCCAAACGATTAGCCACCTCAGACTCGTCCAATTCAAACTCAATAGCATTGGCTTCTAAGATTACTTCTTCAGGAAACTCCGCTTGTACATCAAACTTAGAAATGATACTTTTAATCTCAGCTTCATGATCTCCAGCTTGACCAAAGATTTCAATAATTTCTCCTTCAGGTCTTCTTTTTCCTTGTTTCCATTCAAGAATTTTTAACCTAACCCTATCTCCGTTCTTAACGCCATGACGATACTCTCTCCTGATATGAAAATCAGTACCCCCTTTATCTGGAACAACAAAACAAGTTTTTTGTTTTTTATCAACTGTGCCGACAATTTCTTTATTAGTTCTTTCTAATACAGAAACCACCTGTGCCGTGAGTCTATCTCGGTGAGGTGGTCTGTACAATTCAACCAATACCCTATCTTGATGAAGAGATTGGTTAATATATTTTTTGGGAACAGTGAATTTACAACCATCATCTGAGATAAACGTTCCGCTTCTCTCGTTGTGAATATTAATTGTACCTTCTAATCTGTCACCGTCAAAGTGTTCTTTCATTTTATTTTTTCTTTAGCCACCCTTAGTAGCTTAACAACATCCCACGCATCCGATAAAGCAATGTGTGCAACGTTTCCATTAATTCCAGCTCGTTCTTTGCAAATTGCCATTGATGGCAATTCTGTATCCATTTTCCAATCTACAAAGTAATGAGCTGGCTCAATTCCTCTTTTTTGCATTGAAAGATACCTATTGTAATCTGCATAATTTCCAAGAAAATTACGATCAAAAGCATCGAACGTTTTTCCTGCAACTGTAAATTTCAACGGTTGAGCTTCTGGTCTAAATCTAACTGGAGATTTAAAGTAATGCTCAGATACAAAGCTATAAAAAAGCGGGACAAGTTCATGCGGTTCAACGATTTTATTTTCTTTTTTGTAAGAATCCCTCTCAGATTGTTGGTAAGAAGGGATTTTATCATAGTCAGAGAATATCTTGATAATTCTGGCATTCATTTCAAGAGCTATGGGGCTTCCAAAGATTCTTTTATGCCTAACCAAAGCAGCAAATTTTGGGATATCATTGTAAGAAAGTTGCCTTTCAGTGTCTTCAATGATTGCTCCAAATTCTAATATTTGATCCGCATTGGGATCAACCCCTGTGGTTTCTAAGTCAATTGAAATGTACTTCACGATTGTTTATTTTTATAAGTTTGAGTACAAATTTATAAAATAATTATGAAGCCACCTAATTAATTGTTGTTATACTTTTCCTTGATATACTGCTTACAAAAGAGAACTGTGTATTCCGCCTCACTGTCAAAGTTGTTAAAAGAATAATCACCTGTAAACTCTATAAGTTTAGTGTATGTTTTGTAAAACTTTTTTGTTTTTTTTCTCAAATCCTCAAGATCAAACATCACATAAGTTTCCATCGGGGAATATTCTTTACAAAGCTCACCGTAAATTCTTCTTATTATAGGAAAGAAAATTGTGTCATAGTTGCTTTTTGACTTGTTTTTTAAAAGTTTCTGCGCCCCTTCCTCCAATAACTTTGCGCAATAAACTTTCCCCACTTCATCCAAATCTTCAATTAAACCTGAAGCTGACCAGTTTAAAACAACAGCCTCTATTTCTTTTTTGCTAACATAAGCATTCGCAACTAAACAAAGTAATTCGGCTTCATCATCAACCTGCCTGTATTTTGGAGATTTGTAATTTGCAACAGACTCTCTTAAGGTTAAAAAAATATCCTCGTAGTCCATTTGTTCGAAAACATTTTCTGGCTCTTGACCTTCTTCAACAAGACGGCAAAACCATCTTCTAACAAAAGGGAGCATAAAAGTTTCTACTCTTCCGTCTTGAGCGTAAGCTATACCTGTACGCTCAACCATATAATTGGAACAATCCTCCAAACACTTAGATAGGTGTAATTTTTGTCCTTTTTTTACACCGTCCATTAAACCTGATTTTTCCCAAGTTTCTAAAGTCTGTTCATCATTTCTGTTCATCATCTTTCTTTTCTTTATCAATAAAAATGTGCAAGTAAAATCTAACCATCGACTCTGCGCCACGCTGCCACAAAACCCCATTGTTTACCTCTTTGTCTAAGCAAACCGCATTATAAATTGAGAAACGTTGACGCACTCTTGCACAATCCTCAGCATCATCATCAATCAACAAGTGGATTCCAAGATCATGAATCATATCAACCTTCCACTCTCTGTTGGTGAAATGAACATCATCATGACTTAATCCGAGTTCATCAGCAACTTTATAGACAATTTGATGTTCATTATGCTTACCTTCTTCATGCTTATCACCAAACCTTCGAGTCATAACACAAACGCTTACCCCTCTTTCTTTTAGCTTTAAAAAGAACTCACGAACTTCTTTGCAATTTGAGTTTTTATTTCCAAAAAAGTCTGTTTCAGATATTGTTCCATCAAAATCAAAAGCCACTCTAACCATTGAGTTAGCGATTTCTTCATCTGTATGCTGCGCAAAAAGCTTATGCTTTTTAAGAATATCTATTCTCTCTTTAACTTCAGCTGGAGTCAACTTTCTTTGAGGTTTACTCTTACTATGTTTTTGTGGTTGGATATTTGGAAAAATATCTGGATTTTTATCTGACATGAAACAAATTCTTTTTATTGCCGTTAAATAACATGAGATAATATAAGAACATGAAAGAACAAAATCAAGGACTTGCCCCAGAGTTTCAAGTGAAACTTTTAACTACTGAGCAAGTAGAGAAAATTTTATCATCCCTAAAAAGCGCCCCCAGCGGTATTCGGATGTCAACAGATAGGGATTACAGATTCGAAGTGAAAGAAATTTTTCATGAGGATTCATCTGTTGATGGTTTTTTAATCCGATGCGGTTTTTGGAGACCAGACACATTAACAGGAGAGATGGGGGAAGGTTTTGGTCGATGGAATCATGTTCCCCGAAACGGTTCTGTAAAAGCGGTTGTACTAACAGCTTTTGTGGCTATCAAACTTGTGGTGGAACATGAAATGATGGAAGCTTTTGAGTTTATGAATACAAAAATTCTTGATCCACACAAAAGCTTAGAAGAGCTGGCGTACCCAAATTCTTTGCCCAAAGAACTTCTAAATTTATAAGATGAGCATAGAAGACGAGATTATAAAGATGGTAAAGAAAGCTACTGTTCATAGCAATTACTCAACTGGCAAACATAACCTTAGAAGTAAAAAGTTAATCAATTTGTTGACTGAACGATTTATTTTTCTATCTTTGGAAGGGCAAAACCTCTCAAAGACAAAAGTTATTGTAAAAATACAAAACTTAGTCACTGATAACATAATAGAGGAAAGCGGTTACATTGACGAACATAAAATAAACCCCACAACCTTTGCAGGTGATGTAGTTAGAAACTTTAAAATACAAGAAGCAAAATGAATAGAGAAGAAATTATAGTTAGAGCAAAGGAGCAAATTGATGTGGTTATTGAAGAAATGGATTACCAAAAAATCCATGAAGGAATGAAAGCCGTTGGGTGGGAATGGTCTGTTTATAACAGAACCCCAAATCCAGAGGAATTGAGGAAAGTTGCTTATAACATTTTAATTAAGCTATCAAAAAGCGAAAAAGAAAGCGGTATTGAAAGAATGGGTGGATTTGTTGCCAAAAAATTCAATAACGTCTATAGTTTGGAGTTTGTCTTTGATAAGTCCAGTCCACTTAAAAATTTGACATGAATGAAATAAATCAGGAACAATCTAAACTACTACTGGATTTATCCTGTCAGTTCTTTGAAATTGACAGAGAACTTTTGTTGTCCAAACAAAAGAATCAAGAACTAATAAGACCAAGAAGGTTTATTATGGCTTTTCTTAAGAGTAAAGGTTTGAAAGAAAAGTCTATTGCTTCTGTTATTTCAAAAGACCGAACTACGATCTATCATCATTTAAAAAAACACAATAACTTCATTGATGTTGAAAAACAATACAAAGAAGATTTTGAAAATTTTGAAGAATTTCTTCAAAATCAATTGAGTTTATAAAAAAATTTCATATATTTACAATCGTAAGTTCGTTCGTATTTGATTATGGACATGTTACTGAACGAGGGTTCGCTACCCTCCGACTCCACAAAGGCTAAAGAGCCAAACAAAACTGGGGTCGAACGGAATTGACAGGACAAAAAAGTTTTTAAAGAGAACTTGCAAAGTGCATAAACGGCACACCAAATAACACAATTGCTGCTACCTTCACTCCAATGAGTGACGTAGCGCAGCCTTCTGTAGCTCTTGCAGCCTAAGAAGGTAGGAAAAGAAAAGGGAGGCTCAGCTTCCCTTTTTTTATAAAACGGAGCGTAAAACCCATTCATCGCTTTTGCGTGGATGGGTAGTTCACTTAACTCATTTTCAGTCTGTTGAATTCTTTTTTGCTGATTTTCGCAACAATTTGAAGAAATATACGTCTAAGTACTATCAATTCATAATCTAAAAAAACAGTTAATGAGGCAACTTAAAATCACACAACAGTTAACAGATCGTAGCGACAAATCTTTTGAGAGATACTTAACAGAAATCGCAAGAGTTTCAGAACTAATCACAGCGCAAGAAGAGGTGGAGTTAGCGATTATTATCTCTAACAAAGAAAACCCTCGTGAAGTAGAAAAGGCTATCAAGAAACTCGTCACAGCCAATCTTCGATTCGTGGTATCAGTTGCAAAACAATACCAAAACCAAGGAATGTCTCTCCCAGACCTTATCAATGAAGGTAATGTAGGGCTTGTTAAAGCTGCTGAGCGTTTTGATCACACTAAAGGGTTTAAGTTTATTTCTTATGCAGTTTGGTGGGTGAGACAATCTATTTTACAAGCTCTTGCTGAGAATGGTCGTCAAATCAGATTGCCTTTGAATAAAATTTCAGAACAAAATAGGATTCGAAAACTAATTGCAAGATTTGAACAATTATTTGAAAGACCTCTGGCAACAGATGAAATAATCTTTCAAATGGCAAAAGAAGATTTTGTAAAAAACAATGGTTTCAATCCAAGTGATGAGGAAATCAATGAGTTAGCTCATTCAGGTTCTTATGAATCCACTCGCAACCTTATTGAGCTTTACGGAAAGAAAACAACAAGCTATGACCGAACAGTAAGCGATGATAGTACAACTACTATGATTGAAATGCTGGAAGGGAACGGTTGGGATAATATTGACCAACAGATGACCATCGGTGATCTTCAGTATTTAATTGGGGTTATGATCGAACAAATACCTTACAATGAAAAATATGTTTTAATTCACTTTTTTGGTCTTAACGGTGAATCTTCAAAATCTCTTGAGGAAATCGGTGAAAACTTAGATTTAACAAGAGAGCGTGTTCGACAAATCAAAGAGAAAGCTATTAGAAGATTAAGGTTTAAAAGCTCATCAAAAAGATTAGTTGAATACATGTAAAATTATCACCTTTGCTAAATGAAGAAAATCTTTAAATTAGGTCTTGATCTTCACGGGGTTTCTGATACTGCTGTTGATTTTTTCTCTTTCATAACAAAACTTCTTGTAGAGAATAATCATGAAGTACATTTAATGACAGGATCACATCGTGGTGAAAGATTAGACCAGCAACTTAAAGACGCAAAGATAACTTATACCCATCTATTCTCTATTTCAGACTACCTTCTCGACAACGGCAACCCAGTTCGGTATGAAGGAGATAACCCTTGGTTTTCTGATGAAGAATGGAACAAAGCAAAGTCTGTTTATGCAAAACAGCATAAAATTGATTTAACTCTTGATGATACAGAGGTATACGGGGACTACTTCGAATCCCCGTTTGCCTTCATCAAAATCGATATGAAAGACTCTTGATATTTCTTAAATTCTGTTCTATTTTAGAACATGAACAAAGATAGATTTAAAGAGCTTCTGGAGGACTTGTATACAATATACAATCCCGCCCACCTTCAGTACTTACAGTTTTTGACAGACAAGTATTTCCAAATGCCATCCGAAGCAATCGAGATGACGTTTACAAAATACAATTCCCCCAACGTTTCTCATCACGACCCCAACAAAAATAAGGAAGAGTATCGAAACATGCTTATCTCAGAATATGAAAAAGGAAACCGTATTTTACAAAACGCTGACATTGTAGGTGATGCTCAAAAAAATCAAGAATTAGTTGAGACTGAAAAAAAACGCCAAGCTGAAGAGAGTGAGAAAATAAGGCTGGAAAAAGAACGTCAAAGAGAAGCTGAGTTAAAGCAGGAAAAGGATCGACTTCAAAAGGAGTTGGAGGAAATTAAAAAACTCAAAAAAGATATTTCTGAACATGAACCAAAAGTGATTGAGGTTACTAAAGAACCTGAATTAGAAATCGATGTTCAAACTAATGTAGAAGGTAAACTTAATCTTCCAAATGCAATGATCCTATCCTCAATGGGTATTGGGTCACGCTTTGTAACCACAACTGAGGACGGTAAAATTGTAGGTCTCATTGTTAAGGATATTCTTTTGGATAATACTACTGTTGAATTTATGGGGAAACCCTCACTAATGATCGTAATGGAAAAAGCATGAGAGGTTTAGTTTCTAAAATTAAAAACCCTAAAAGAAAACTTATTGTTCTCGCTTATCAAGAAAACCTTGAGGAAGCTTTAATTAAGTTAGAAAACGACTGGTCTCCTGTGAGTCAATCACAACAAGATTATTTAGATCGAACTTTCAAAAACATTTATTATGCACCTTTTTTTCTGGGGTATGCTGAACACCCAAATGAAGAAGAAAAAAAGAAATTG
>Ga0222673_1000951_pt1 | contig 10880 bp, 28 predicted proteins | sample AntAcemetagen801_FD_179845 | JGI IMG/M metagenome (GOLD analysis project Ga0222673, IMG submission 179845) | Saline water microbial communities from Ace Lake, Antarctica - #801 | ecosystem: Environmental > Aquatic > Non-marine Saline and Alkaline > Saline | place: Antarctica: Ace Lake...
AGGTTTCTAATGTTTATCGTTCAATGCTAGAGGTTGCAGTGTTCAACGATATGATGACACCATTCGTAGTCTATAACAAGATAATGTTATACTTCCCATGGTTTATATTCTTCACTGGAATACTATCTGTTATGCTATCAATAGTTAACTTCCAAAAAACATATGTTAACAAGGGTTCTGATGCTTTGAATTACTAAGTAGAAAGGTTTAAATACTTATTTAATATATATTTATTATGTTAAAAGAAACACACATTGGAATGGGGATAAAAATTGTTGAGGACGGTAATGGTTTAATGGTTCTTGATAATGATAATGGTGATAGTTCTGTTCTGTTGTTAAATTCTAGGGTGGTAAACTAATGGATGGTGCAACACAACAATATGATAGAGATACATATAACGAAGGAAGGTTTAAGGTTGTTAGTAGATCGTATTGTAAAGATACTAAAACAAAGACAATAATAATACTTGATTCTAAGACAGGGAAATTAAAGAAAGAGGATTTTAAATAATGGAAGCATCTTATTGGGAACGAAGAAGGGAAGAAGAGTATCAAGAGAAGTTAGCTAAAGAGAAAAAACTAAATACTGATAAGGGCAGGATCACGAACAATGGATAAAATAAAAACTTGGGATGATAGACTTAACAATTGGAAGTGGATATATATAATATTATTCTGGGCTTTCTACATTTTATCAGCTGCTATATATTTCATATTACCAAAGTCGGTATTTTCTTTTGGATTTATACTTGCATCTTTTGGATGTGCAATAATAAGTGTGGTATATTATGATATGAAATGTAAAAAACAAAACAATAAATATAAAAAGGAGGGCAACCAAGATATAACATGGTAGATAATCTATACACATCCAAAGCAAAGGCTGAGAAGGCTGCATCTGCTAGAAGACAGATGTTTAGAAGGGGTTTTGCTAAGGCTGTTAAGAACAAAGAGAAAGATGCTAGAAGATTTACAGAAGCCATAAAAACCGTAAAGGTTAGAAGGTTAAGTGGTACACCAAAGTTATATGAAGTTGTCGGACAATAATGTATAAGCAAAATACATTTAACATTGGTGTGAAGCAGAAAGCGTTCATAGTTCTACAAGATGGTTTTAATAACTTACATAAGGATGAATGGGAAGTTTCTTTTACACATAGGAAAGGTAAATATTATTTTAAATCTTATGATACTGCAGTATTATTTATAGAAGTGAATAGTAAAGCTAATCGGCATATAAACTCTGGAGGAACGAAAGGCACTCTGACGAAAGACTGATTTATCAGTTGAGTAGGATTGACGAGTGTTGAGATATTGCTTATGTGGTTACCTTTTGACAAGTACTTTAGTATTGCTGATAGTCTCCGTAAAAGTCTAGTGTATGCTAGATCCCCAACCGAAAGGTGTTATTGGTTGGAGACGCTTAGTTACGATAAAATAAATGAGGATCTAAAATGAGAAGGAAAGTAGTTTGCGTCTTTGGTGATTTTGAAGAAGATGATTTTGTATTAGAACCTCCATGTTCTAATGATTGTAATTGTGAAGTCTGTAAAGATGCCTTCTGGGTTGAAAGAGTTGATTCGCAAGATTACGATAAGGAGAACTCACAATGAAAATACTTAACTTATATGCTGGAATTGGTGGTAATAGAAAACTTTGGGGTGATGCACATGAAATTACGGCAGTGGAGATTGACCCAAAGATTGCTAAAATATATCAAGATTTATTTCCAAACGATAAAATTGTAATCGGTGATGCACATGAATATTTATTAAAACATTTTAAAGAGTTTGATTTTATATGGACAAGTCCACCATGTCAAAGTCACTCTAGTTTTAGAAAGAATATTTGTGTTAGGTTTAGAGGAACAGGGGTAGTATATCCATCAATGATTTTATATGAAGAGATACTATTCTTACAACATCATGTCGAATGTAAGTGGGTGGTTGAGAATGTTAAGCCATATTATAAACCATTAATAGAGGGGAAGTTATTACAACGTCATTTATTTTGGTCTAACTTTGATATTATAAATATAGAAATAGATAAAGATAATATTAGAACTGCACAAATACCAGATTTACAAAGAAAGTATGGGTATGATTTATCTGAATATAAGTTGAGTAATAAAAGACAAGTATTAAGAAACTGTGTTGAACCTAGACTTGGAAAGCATATATTAGACTGTTCGCTTAATCTAGATAAAACAATGGAGAAGAACAAAATGATGAATATATTTCTGGTTTTGATAAATACGGTGTATTTTGTAAGATACCTATGGAAGATATCCAAAGTTGCGAATCAATGGGGGCTTCACAATGAACATTCCTAAAAAAACAAATCCATGTTCATGTATGAAATTCGTAAAATTGGGAAAATAAGAAATGGAAAAAGAATATCCTATAAAGATTGTTGAATGTATAGATAAGTTATTTCCTAAAGGTGATAAAAGAAGAGGAGATGCTTTGGTCTTACAAGCAATAGCATTCATAGAAGGTAAAGAGTTCGCAAACGAGGTAAAAGATGAATCTTAAACAAAAGACACTTTTCTTTGGACTAGCATCATATCTATTTGGATGGGTATTATTGATAACTAATGGTATAAGTTCATTAGAAGTCTTTGGATTTTCATGTTGCTTTGCAGGAGTATTCTCATTAGCAACAACAATTGCTGTAAGATTGAAACTGGATAAACAAATACAAATATATGGATATATGAAAGATGGAAAGTTATTAAAACAATCTAATTCTAAAGATTATATAAAAGGTTATAGCGACGCCTTAGGAGAAGAATATGATACAAGATTAAGTGTAGGTAATCCAGTAGATATAAAATTCCATGAGATAGATGGGAATAGATATATTCACAAAGTAATACCAAGAAAAGAATATGAATACAAGTGTTCGTAAACGGAATCGAAAGAGAATAAAAACATTTAAATAGTAGTAAGTGTTAGTTTAAGTATGGCTTTAAAAGATTGGAGAAAGGTTACAAAGAGAAAGAGAACAGAGTTATGGGTTCATAGAGATAATGATTACAGAAACTTTAAAGATAAGGAAAGTGTAGAGGTTGGGAAACAGGCACTATATGGTAAGGGATATTTTTTAATAATAATGAGGAAGATCGGTGGAATACAAAAAGCCTTTAAAACAAAGACAGCCGCACTAAAATTCGCTAAGTCTTATATGAGTAAACATTAAAATGGAATATCAAATTAAAGCAATAAACCCAGACACAGGGAAGTTTATCATAGCAGGAATAATGAGATTCCCAGATAAAGTAATCCTTACAAGATACCAAAAACCAGCAAAAGGGGAAGAACCAAAGAAAGTAGAATACGAACTTTCAAGAGAGCAAATAGACATAGTGATAAAAGTAATAAGGAAATTATGGATAGGCGAAGAACTAGATACAAGATATATCGCAATGGGATACTCCAGAGCTATGGCCTTAATCATAGAGATTGGAAAGACTTTTTCTCAGACAGGAAACAACATAACCTGTTAACAAACATACTAGGCTTTTTAGATGCAGAAGAAATAATAGAATATAAAGGTGGTAAAACAAAACTAATATGAAACAAAAAAATAGTATAAATGTACCGTGTATAAGTTGTGGTAAGATTATATATAATGTATCCAGGAAAAAGAAATATTGTGATAAGTGTGCAAGAGAAAGAGTATTGGCCAGAGTATTGGCCAGAGTATTTGCTGAATCTGTATCAAAAATACCTAAAGATGCTCTTAGGGACAAAACATGTATTGAATGTGGAGCAAAAATGAAAATGGTTCATCATAACCAAAAATTCTGTAGAGAATGTGGAAAAAAAAGAAAAAACAGCAGTAGCCTTAAAGTTGCAAAAGAGAAATATAAATATATAATGAAAAATTGGAAAGCAATGTCAGAAAAAGAACAACTTAAAAGAATGAACGAATTATCAAAGAAACTATTAAACAAAACAGAAGGTTTTAAAAAGAATGATAATCTTATAGTTACGGAGAATAAACAATGAAAATACTAACAAATCAAACTCTTTTATTAGGGACCTATAGGGGAAGGGAAGGAATTAATTCTAATGTTGAATTCTCCAACCTTCCCTTCATAATTTATAAGGAGGTAAAAAATGAAAATATTTAGAAAACAGTTAGTATTAACAGAAGATACAGTTTTTAACGAAAGTATTAAAGTGGAAGGTTGCATAAGTGGAAATTATAATCTTACAGTCGCTGGGGATATTGATGCTTGGAATATTGAGGCTTTGGATATTGATGCTAGGGATATTAAGGCTTGGAATATTGAGGCTTTGGATATTGATGCTAGGGATATTGAGGCTTGGGATATTAAGGCTTTGAATATTAAGGCTGGGAATATTGAGTATTACGCTGTTGCATTTGCTTATTATTCATTTAGATGTAAATCTATTAAAGGTAGACGACATAACGGTAAACATTTCTGTTTGGATAAGGAAATTGATATTGATTACGACGCAAACGGAGAAGAAGATGACTAGAGATTATTATGAAGGTATGTTTGGAAGTTTAAAACATAATATAATCCTTATGCTTTGTCAAATTCAAGGGAATGTAGTATATGCTGAAGGGATAGATATTACAGAAGAATTAAAGTTCATAGAAAAGAAATGCAGAAGTATAAGAAAACAATTAAAAGAAGTTCGTGATCCTAAACTAAGTGGTAAAAAATGTTAACAGAAACATACAAAGTATTAAAAAAAATAATGGAGATGAAGAAGAATGAAAATCAAATTAAATATGCCTGAAAATGGTATCGAATTGAAAGGAGGTTTAAAAAAATGAATAAAAAAATATTAGCATTTAGTATGCTTGGAGTGTTTGCTCTTGCTATGGTAACTGCCGGATTGGTTGGTTATTTAAGTAATGAGGTAGAAGTTAGTGTAACAGTAGAATCACCAGTTCTCTTTGAGGTTTCATTAACTGGAATTGAAGGAGATTGGTTAAGCGACCCAGCAACATTACACTTAGATAATGTGTATGGTGGTGAAGGAATAACCTTCTGGGCAAGAGATACTAACTTAGCAGATGTATTCACACCTGGTAAATCATTAAAGTTAGTAACTAACGAAGATGGTGTAACTTGTAATGATTTTGCAAGTGTTACAGCTGATGGATTTAATCTTTTAACAGATGAGGGATGTGTTCAGGTGGACAATAATACTGTAGACTTTTCTTATTATACTAGTCCTACTGGAGGATTGGCAGCTAATGGAGAAGATGGAGATTCCTCTACTAATGAAATCGTAATGACATTCAAACCAGATGCTCTTGGAGAGTATATCTTCACAATGCAAAAGATGATTATACTGGAAGAATAAAATACAAAAACAATTTATTATTTTTTTATCTTTTTATTTTAAAGATAACAGAGCAGGAGAAAACAATGAAGAAACAAATAATGACGATAACGATGAGTATTTTAATGTTAAGCATAGCTTTGGCAGGTGTGGAGATTGATTTAGAACAAGAACATTCAAACATATATTCCGGTGAAAGTATAATAAAACAAATTGAAATCTGCCATGATTTAAGAGAAACAGAGATTTATATGACATATGATATAACTGGTAATGAGTTTGATTTAGAAGGGTTAAACATTATTTTTTCCAGAAACCCAATAACATTTGATGGGTGTAAAGTTATTAATATTACTATAACATCAAAATCAAACTATAAACCTGATAACTTTAATATTACAATACAGGCGATTATCTCACAAACAGAAACGCAAAGTTATACAACAAAAAATAATTCTATAACATATGAAGATTTTGGTTTGGAATTAGTAATAGAATCTGATAGTAACGGAACTATAGAAGTTATTAAAACTGCTACCAATCCAAAAAGTGGATTAAGCATTCCAGAACTTGGAGTGTTCTTAAATATTAAATCTGATAATGTACAAAACTTCACAATCATTAAAGTTAGTTATGCAGATAAAGATGTTAATGATTTAGGAATTGAAGAATCTACTTTAAGATTACATTACTTTAATGAAACAAGTCAAGTATGGGAGAAGTATGATGGATTGAAAGGTGGCGTCGATACAGCTAATAATTATATCTGGGCTAAAACTAATCACTTTTCATTATGGGGAGTGTTCGGTAATACTATTGTTATAAGTAACTCTGTTAGTAGTGGTGGTGGAACTAGATATATTGATAGGACAGTTACGGAAGAGAAAAAGATATATGTTGATAGGGTTGTTATCGCTGAATGTAAAGAAGGTGAAGCTGATAATGTTATAGAAGTAATTGTTAAAGAAGATGAAAAACTATCTATGAAAATTGGGATAATAATAGGATCAATCATAGTTTTAATATTTATATCTAAATATTTATTTGGTAGGTTCAGAAAATGAAAGAAAGACAACAAATAAACAAACTTGAAAAAGAATTAGAGGTCAAAGGTAAGGGTATGTGTAGACAATATTATTGTGCTAGAAGTCAAAGGATAACTGAACTATGGGCTGGGATGGGGACGAAAGGAACGCAAGGATACGAGAGTATTGGATGTTATTCTTGTAACGGAAAAAGAATTAAATGTGGTGCATACTATAGTAATGGAAATTAAATATCCAAAGAAGGGAATATATAAGGGTAAGAACAAAGTAGGAGAAGTAGAGGTAGAACTAACACCAGGGCAAAAGCAATATTATGAGATGGGATTTATGTGTGGATATATAGAAAGATTAAGATTAAACAAAGAGGAAGCAGATGAACAATTTAATAATAAGCCAGGGTTTGTAAAATAAAAATGGAAGTTAAAAAAAGATTTATGCTAAATGTTATCATCATTATATCATTAACAGTATTCGCTTCATGTCTAAGTATTGTAGCTCTGACAAGCGACACCACTAACAAATTCTTACCTCCGACAAGTTTGAATGAGATAATAGATAAATGCTATTCTAATAATGAAAGTATAGAAAATGTGTCTAAATGTTTTATATTGCGTACTAAAACCTTTTTCAATTATAGTATGGATGATACAAGAGTAGAGAGAAATGATGGTGGTGGATTTTCTGAAAAGATTAAAGTTGATAATACTTCTGTACAATATGCACCAATTAAAGATAATGATATTCTATTATACTTGAAAGAGAACGGTGGTTCTTGTACAGAATGGACATTGTATTATGAAGAATTATGTAAAATGACAGATTTTAAATGTGAAAGTGTGAGAAACGGTGGTATTTCTGGTGTTTTCTATTATCATCAATACCTAGTTATGTATAATGATGAAACCTATTGTAAGCTGGATCAAACAAAGGTCGAATGTAAAGATATAACAGTTAAACGAAACATTTAAATACTACCTAAATATATATTTATTATGACAAGATACAGAAAAATAAGAAAATGGGGAGATTCCTATGTCATAAGGATAACTTCACAAGACTTGTTAGATTTAGATGTAGACATTAACGATGAGATTGATATAAGTGATTTCGTTAAAAAACCAAAAGAATAATATCTAAATAAAACTGGAGGAAACTAAAACAAAAATGGAAACTGAAAATTGGCTAAAGAAAGAAGCAGAAACATTTGCTAATGATTTTGATGGGGAACGATTACCTGCACTAAGCTTGGAAGAAAATAAGGTATCTACTATTTCTATCGATGTATCTAAAGCATTTGATAAATGGGAAGATCACGAAAACAACACAGTGAAGAAAATCTTACCTTGTATGCTTGATGGTGTTCAATATGTATGGTGGTTAAATGTTAAAAATCCTATCTATTCAAAGATAGTAACATCAGCAGCACTAACATATCCAGAACCGTTAGTAATAAAAGTATTACAAACTGGATCTAAAAAGAATACTAGATATACAATAGTAGAGTAAATCACTCTATACAACACTTTTTATTTTTTTTCTTATTATTTCTACACCTTATTGGTTATAATCGCTTAGAATGGCTATGAATACTGTTAAAAGGGTGTTTTAATCAAGAGATAAGGACTCAATGCGATATACCTTCGCATCTCATCGCCCTTTGATATAAAAAGAGGTGATTTACTTCAGAATTGCTTCATAATAAAAAACATGTGTTTGTGCATACCGTATAGGTTGTATTTAATCTCTTGAAAATCACATCTTTCTTTCATTCTTTACTTTCTCCTTTCCATTTCTTATATTCCGGACATCTTGCAACATTATTGAATGGACAAATTGGGGTTTTTGTGGATGAAGTAGTTCTGTTATAATATCTGAACCGATGGGCATGAGTACACTTACTATGACCTGCTTTGAAAGGACACTCAGGCTTAATCGCCATTATCTATTACCACCCATGTTTCTAATGTATACGCTGCATCTTTTATATGTTTCGCTAATTGTCTTTCAATCTCCTGTTCTGTAAATGGGTATTTGGGGTTCATTTAAATCTTACACACTCCCATGATTTAGTCCACTGTTTGTTTTCATCCTGTCTGTTACCCTCACTAGCACCATACATTTCTTCTAATGTTCTCTTAATAACATAATCGGATTTTGCTTTGATTTTATGTATTTTACAATATTTAAAATATTCTTTTCTAAAGTTCTTTTTTGTAATAAAACTATCATAATCTTCACCTATAGAATCTATACAAAAAGCCATTACACTATTACTTTTTCTAATCCAAAATTCTTTAATCTCTTGTGTTCCTTTAGATATTGAGAATGTTTTATTTTTAATTAATCTCTCTAAACCATCAAGAAACATATTAAGCATTCCACTCATTTCATCTTCGGTTGTAATCTTATCAATAATACATTCATCTCTTAGTTTTAAACCGGTTTCTTTAGATGTATCTAATTCTTTTTGTGTTACAAATGTATAAGGAAATTTTAATATAACCCATCTATCCCAAAATCCTCTGGAATTATCATATACCATTGGAAGTTCATTACAAGCAAAAACAAACTTTGCATAGTTTTGAAATGTGATAGCATTCATAAACTTTCTACTAGCTGACACTACACTTCTTCCAGTTAATGCTTTAAACATAGCTGTATCTTTTAGATCATTATTACTTATTTCTCCAGCAACATTCATCATCTTACCAAAAAATTCTGATATTACAAAACTATCTGGGTGCAAACTATTCAATGGAACAGAACAACAATTATTAACACCAATTAATCTTTTAATTAATTCTAATGTTTTATCTTTTCCATTTCTCCCATTACCAACAAGCATAAATGCTTTTTCAAATCTATATTCCTTATACAAAGCAAACCCACCCATTTCATAAAATACATCTCTATCAGATTTATCAGCTAATACATCACCCAAAAAACTATCTACATTAGGACATTCTATTTCCGGATTATAATTTACATTCAATTTACTAAAAAATATTTTATCCTTAGTAAATGGTAATAACTCTCTAGTTATTACATTTAATATTCCGTTCTCAACTGCAACCTCATCTACTATTTCAGAGTTAAAAAACTCTGCAGGTTCAATAAATGTATCAGCTTCTATTTTATTTAATATAATATTTGCATAGAATATAGAATAACTTTCTAATAAAATTTTTCTAGTTATCTCCTTAATTTCACTTCTACCATTAGGAACATATATACCATTATTATAAATCCATATTTCATTTTGCTTATCCACTTTTGTAGATTTTATAACATAATTCTTTAATATATATCTTACTATTTCTTCTGTTGCTTCACCCTCTTCCCTTGCTTTGATATTTCTATTAAAATTATCTCTCATCGTAATAAATTCTGTTATACCTGTTTCTTTAAAATGTTCTTCCCAAAATTCAAATGCCAAATATCTCCTGCTATCAATCCAATCATTTGTCCATGACAACCAACCCTTAAATGTATGGTCGTCTGTAATTATTTGTTCTAAAAACTTCTCTGCTACTATTTTTCTTGCTTCTAATTCTTTACTTGATAATATTGTTTCTAATGGTTTTCCATCAGTATTTAACAATAAAGTAGAATCACTCATAACTTTTCCTCATAAATTTTAATTTCATAAATATCTAACAAGAATAACATTTCTCTTTTTCCGTCCAATGTTTCAAACCAATAGAATATTTCATCAATCAATTCAGATTTAAAATATCCATCCATTGATCCAGTAGGTTTAACTTTAATATGAGATTTAAAATTATTGTCAAGAAAATACTTTGCCTTTGATTTATTGCTTTTTGTGTTGTCTACCATTTTATGCTTAAACTCTGCAAGTTTAATTATATTAATAACAATTAGTATTTAAGGTTTTCTCCATCTACTTTAAAATAGTAACTAAAAAGGTTCGCACAATCCATAAAAAACTCCTTATTCTAGTAGACTTTGAGGACTTAGCCAAATAACACCCCCTAGGGATAGCAGGCTTGCTCTACTAGGGGTTAGGTTTTCCTCAAAGTCCTCAAAGTTTTAATCTTTTTAACATAGAAACATATATAAACCTCAAATACCTATTTAATTTATGTTAACTCAACTAGAAAAAAACATGATATCATTCACTCATAAACTAAACCTAAATTCTTTAATATTAGATTCCATTGATGCTTTAGAAAAGAACCGTAAATATATGAAATGGGGTATATATTATTATGAAACTTATGATTGATGATGAGTATCACGATGTAGAATTTTTAAGTGCTTTAAAGGTTCATATCTTATTAAGGTTATTTATGTTAGCATTTTTTATCGGTATTGGTATCTTTCTTTCAATATTATTAAATATTATTGAATCTATTTAATATTACAAATATTTAAATAGTAGTAAATCCTCTATTAAGTATGAGAAAAACAGGATCTAAAGCTAAGACAGGTAATTATATCAAATGTCCTAAGTGTGGCTACAAATGGAGAACTAAACAAAAA
>Ga0222673_1000954_pt1 | contig 10875 bp, 5 predicted proteins | sample AntAcemetagen801_FD_179845 | JGI IMG/M metagenome (GOLD analysis project Ga0222673, IMG submission 179845) | Saline water microbial communities from Ace Lake, Antarctica - #801 | ecosystem: Environmental > Aquatic > Non-marine Saline and Alkaline > Saline | place: Antarctica: Ace Lake | collected...
CGTCAAGTAGTGGTTGAATTAATGTTTGCACTTCTTGGGCGAACAAGAAAGAGTCATTACCAGTCATTGCTAGCTCTTCTAGTGCAAATCGAGGGTTCTCTGCATCACTTAATACTAATCCATTAGCTTCTGCTTTGTTTTGCTTTTTAGTTGAAGCATAGTTTGCATCATCTAATTGAGTTCTAAGTTTTTCGAAGAAACTTCTATCTGATAGTTTTTTCTTAGCGTCAAATTCTTTCTGTAAGTCTGCTGCACGCTGGAAACCTTTCTCAACATCATCCATTCTCGCTCGGATAAGTTCTTCTCTGTTCCCGGCTAGTAGCTCTTGTAGTTCAAAGTATGCTCGCTTAACTTGTGGTTTTGCGTCTAGCCCGTTAAAGAATTCACGGTAGAATGTTGGTGCCATAGCTTCAAGTTTTGCTGGATCATTGAACAACATTGAAACAGCCTCAGCATATAACTCAACAGCACTCTCTCGGTATTTTCTATAGCTTTCTTTCACTGTAGCAGGATTATATGGTGTCCAGTACTGGGTAACTGCTAGAAGTTCTTTTTTAACAACAGAGTTTTTTACAACACCATCTACTGATTCAAATTCTGCCTTCATAAACTTACTCAAAGTTTGTAGTCTACCAAGAAGATTTCCTCGTTTAAGGTTTTTGTCTGGTAGATAATCAGTTAGGTGGCCAACCTCGTGGGCTAGAACTCTTGCAGCTTGAGAAGAGTCGTTCCCTTTTTTATTAAATAGTTCAGCAATAAGCTTGATTCTTCCTTCTTTTTCTGCATAGAATCTTCCTGCTGCGTTACCTGATTTTTTTACGATAGTTGGGAAGTCTCCCATAAGTTCTCGTGATAGACGAACTAACTCAGGCATTTCTATAGCTCTAATTTTTTCTATACCTCCAAAGTCTTTAGATAGTTTTGGTAGTGTATCTGGGTTCTGTATTGCTTGCGCTGTACCTGATGGAGTTTTAGGTTGTGCATTGTTCATCTTTTTAGCCATTGCCTCTAGTTCTGTAACTGTTGGAGCATTCATAACGTATCTTTGAGTACTACCATCCGTTTTTGGATTGAATCCCTTGCTTTTCATTACCGCATCATGAACAGCATCATCAAAAGTTTTAAATTCTTTCGGTGTTTTAGCTGTTTCTTTAGTTGGCTTAGAAATCTCAATAGCATCTTTATTTAATACAAAATAATCACTCTTACCAGAGTTACCAGTATAGACACCATAACCAGTTTTAGTTGGATCACCGTTTGGCTCACCCCATACACCACTATCATTTATATTCAGTATGTCTATTCCTGATTTTTTTGCTTTAGTGATAAGGTCAGTAACAAGTGTGTTGCGATCTATTTGTTTTCCAAGATAAGTTTCCGCTGTTTTCAGGCTTCCTATATTAAGTAATGATGCATCCTTTTTAATCTCAGCCTCAATAGGTGATAGGTCTATTTTATCGTAAGCATTTTTTTCTTCTACCCACTTTTGGGTATCGTAATCAAACACCTTCCGACTGATTGTTCCATTTCCTTCACCAACATAAACAGTAGCAGTCTTCCATCTATTGGTATCAGTTGTAAAATATAGAATATCCTTTCCAATTTTTTCAATCTTTGCACCACCTTCTAATCCACCAACCCCATGTATAGGTGGTAGTGAAGTATCGAAACCTTCTGAAAGAATCTTGTCTATATTTTCCTTTTTAGTAAAGTGTGTAATCTTCAATCGTTCAGGCTTCTTCTTTTTAGTTTCTTTCTTCTCTACTGGTTTAGTTTCTTTCTTCTCTATTGGTTTCTTTTTAACAACCTCTTTAGAACTCTCTAATGTAGGTTGTACAGCTTTTGGCCTCTCCCATGTTGTTATCTCCTTACCTCCTCTTGCTTGTGGCATAATTAATCCAACATTCTTTCCTTGGTGAATAACCACAACTGGTTTAGTGTTTGATTCAGCCATGAATTTAGCTCCTCTATATTTTTTAGCAAAGTAATCAAAATACTTTTGTTGTAGCTGAACACTTATTTTATCTCCTTCTAATACGACAGACTTATATTTACCGTCTTCACTTTCTACTACTTTATATATCTCAATCTCTTCTAAGTTCTCCTTTGCGGGGATAATTTGTTGCATAGAATCTGAAGATGGAGCTTTTTCCCCTGTTATAAGTTCAGCCTTTGGTGGTGCCTTTACATCACTATTAAATTCTGCAATGAATGTGTTTGTTGTATACCTTCCTCCATCATGTGTTCCTTCTATAAACTTATTGTTTTCATATACACGATTAACAGGCACAGCACGTGCTGGTTTGTATGGTACATATGTAGGTTCTGACAATTCCTTCTCAGGTGTCTGTGTAGCTTTTTCAATATACTCTGCATTCTCCCTGATCTGTGTTGTCTCTTTCAAGGCATTAGTCCTTGATACCTCTATAGCATCATCTACTTGTTTAATTACCTTTTTATCTCCAGTTTCTTTTGCAAGTTCCTTTACTGTTTCAATTAAGTGTCCATCTCCTGCTGAATTTTTTAATGCAGGAATATACTCATCAATTTTTGAAACTATCTCTGATTTTGTTTTTGGGAGGATAACACTCTCTGGAACGATATCAATCTTACCTTCAGATAGTTGACTTGGTGTCATTTGTTTTGAAGAGAGTACTGATATTTGTCCTTGAGGTACACTATTTATATTTCCCTTTAGTTTTCCAAGGAATGTTTGTATGTATGATGGTTTTATTTGTACTATCTCACCTGTAATTGTTCCATTAACCCCGCCTTTCATTTTAAAATAAGTAGGTAGTTGTGGGTCGAAGTTCTTTCCAAGATTTACTCCAGGCTCATTTGCAAGCTTATTTATAGTCTGAGGAGATAACGGTGTAGTACTTGTTGGTTCTTCATATAGTCTAAAGCTTTGCGGTTTATTTTTTACTTGTATATCTGTTCCTTTAGGTAGGTCTGTTTTAGTGGTAGTAGTGTGTCGAGGTGCAGCAAGTTCAGAAGCTAGTCCAGCAAGCATTAATACTCCAAAGATATTATTAACAACACCTTCTTCTAATATAACTTTCCCAACATCTTCTCCATTAGCAATTCTTTGAGATGCGACATACTGTAAGTTTGTAACCTCTCCAATTACAGGAAGCTTAAATTTTAATGGTGTCATAGCAAGACTTGCTCCTATACCTACTAATCCAGCAAACACGCCTTTACTTGTATCTCTAATACCTGTTAGTACATCTTCTATTTTTACTTGCTTAAAAAGGTCAGGTTCATCTCTTGCTGTCTTAACAATGTCTCCAATACCAAATGGGGCATTCTCTGCTATTGCAGAAGGTAGTTGCCCTAATGTTGTTTGTGACCTACGACTTCCTTCTTCTGGTCTCCCAAATACCTTGTCTACTCCCTCTAAATACTTTCTCCCTAATTGAGATTTCTTTCTCTTCTCTTTCTGGGGTTCTATTACAGGCTCTGGTTCTTTAGCTTTAGGTCTCTCATAAAAAGCAGGTTCTTTTGCGTACCTTTCTTTATAGTCTCCTAGTGAGCTAGACACTCCATTTCCTCCGTATTTTTTTTTGTAATCGTCAAGTGATGACATATTAGTCTCTATAAGGAAGTTCTCCTTGTAATTTTTTAATATCTGTGTTAGAAAGTGGGAATTCTTCTAAGTCTTCTGCATTAACTGGTAATAGTCCTTGAAATTCATCTAAGAAGTCATCCCTACTTAGTCCAGATTTCTTTAGTCCTTCGATAAATCCTGCTACAGTGAAATATCCTGTCTCTTGGTTTATGAAAGGTATTGATGTATCACCAATCACAACTGTGTTTCCTTCCGCGTCTTTTTCAACAAATAGATTACTTCTCATAAATGTAAGATTGTTCTGTTCTCTTTCACTTTGTGAGGGTGTATCTGCTTTGTCTTGTTTAAGTCCTTTATAAGTAACATCACCAAGAGAGAACTCTTGCCCTAATGGCATCTTTAATCTCATGTCTAGTATATCACTATCTAGAGAAATCCGGTCTTTCTTTGTCTTAATATCATTTGAACTTTTAGCTATACTTCTTGCATTTGCAGTATATCCATCAAAGTAATATTTATCAGTTTCTGTAGTATCTACATTTGCAAATTCTGAGTCACTCATACTAGAGTAAGCCTCAATTTTCTTATCTGTAAACCCTGCGTCAAATTCTTGTTGTGAGCGTTGTTCACGTGACACTGCTAACTTATCATCAGCGTATTCTCGCTGTCTGTCATAAAGTTCTTGTTCTGTATCCTTAGCAAGTTTAAGTTGTTGTTGAGCTGATTGGAACGCTTTACTACCATAGTCTTCTGCAGCAGCTTGTAATGCAGCATCACGTTTAGCCATAAGTGCTTGGCTTTCTTGTTCATGAGTATCTGCAAGGTTTTGTAGTACACCTTCTTGTGATTGTGTTGTACCTAAGAAACCACCACCTGAAGTGATAAGTCCTGTAGCACGTCCAGCGGCATCTTTCTCTTGTCGCTTACCTTGTTGTCCAGCGGCTGCTTCATAGTTATCTTTAATACCACCAACGTTTTGTTTATACAGACGTTCCATATCAGCCATTCTACTTTCAAGTAGTCTGTTTGACCTACTAAATGATGACTCTAATCCAGAAGTATCAAGACGTTTTTCGATATCTTTCCCTAGAGCATCGTTATCTGACTTCGCTTCTTCTCCACTTAGCGCAGGGTTTGTTTCAATACTTGCTGCTGGCTTATCTGCTGGTAGCTTAAATTGTGTTGCAGAACGAGTTAAAGGACCAAACATACCATCAACTTTTAGTGGTGTGAATCCTTTTTGACCTGTGAAAGCTTTATTTAGTGATGTCTGAAGGTCACGAACAGACTGTCCTTTTGTCCCAAATCTTGCTTTCCCATTTGCTGGTGAGTATCTAGCCATATTATGTTTTTGTTACTGGTATTAACTTCATTACCTGAGCTTGTACAGCATCTGCGTTAGATTTATTATACGAACCGTAAGTAAATCCTACATAAAACCTACTATCATCAATAGGTATTAGAATAGTTCCTGCGTAAATATTTGATATCTCATGGTTAATATTCATAGTAGCTGTAGTTTTAGATGACCCGTCACCATCTATCAATTTGTATATAGTAGTTACACTTGCTGTTGACTTTGCTATATACGCATTTGTTCCGTCAAACATAGACTGAGAGGTTGCAGATAAGAGGTTTGCGATAACACCTGTGTCGACAGCAGACATTGTTGTCCCTGATATTGACCATTTGTTTGATACTGTTGATGCAGTTTGTGAAGCTACATAAAAGAATACTCCATCGGTCCATGACAATGACCCAGTATCATCACATGCAACTGTTGGGACTGACATCACTTGTTCACCTGTTAAGTCTGCTGCTAAAAAGCGAGACACAACAATATTGGTACCATTATTAGTAGTCATGTATACATAGTCACCAACTACAGTTAGACTTACTTTTACTCTTTCTGCAAGACTTGGAGCATCTTGGTGTGTATATATAAACACTCCTGAGTTTGCATCCCTCTCCATCCTATATATAGTGAAGCTACTAGTAGCACCTATTCCAAAGAAAATAACTGAGCCATCAGCATTCGAGGTCATAGCGAAGTTGTCATCAACGTTACCAGTTTGTTGTGATCCATAAATAGTAAGGTCTTGAGTGAAAGCTACTTGAGGTAACTCAGAAGGGTCTAAGAACTCAGCAGGTATGTTTCCAGCTGCATTTGTTTTAACTTCTTGGTTCGCATTACCTTCTAAGGTCGTGAAATATAGGTCAATGGTTGCTATTGCAACCCAACCGTCAGTAGCGTTATTGTATTTAACTGAACCGCTTGCATATCCTCCTACTGTATTTATTCCAACATTAGGGTGGTTAGAAGAGTCTGCTGTAGATGTTTCAAGAACTATGTGGTATATATCTCCAGCTACAAGGCTTGCGTATTCAGTAGAGAATATAGCTTCAAATGCACCTACAGCCTTATCTAACCATTCTGCGTTTGTGATAGTAACAGTTGCAAGTACCGCAGCATCTGGATCTCCTGAATCATCAGCTCTAAGTGAGACTGTTATTGTTCCTGTGAAGGTTCCTGTGTTTGCTATTTTATATAGACTAACTCCTCGCATCTTTGTCTTTCCTGGAATGAATGATTGTGCGATTGAGTTACGAAGCCCTGTTGTGCTTGCTGTACCAAAAACACTTGATCCATCTTGTGTTACTTGTGATTGGTCAAAAGTTGAGGCTGAGGTATCATCTTCTGTAAGTATAGGGTTATCTGTAGTTGGAACTCCTTGACTAGCTGTAAGAGCTGCTTTCTCTCCAGCTGTAGGTAGTTGTAGTCCATATTTTGATAGAGCTAATTGGTCTGGCCTAGCAGATAGATCTGCTCCTGTTGTTCCGGCTAGTGTATCAGCATTAATTTCTGCTGCTGTTGCACTCTCCACAAGTCCTTTAGCTGTAAGTGAGGCATCTGGCGCTCCTGATACTGCGATACCATCGATATAATCTACAAGGTACTGAAACACTTGTGAAACATCACTACCGAGTAGTACTGTTGTATCGTTAGCTGTCCAGTCTAGTTTTAGTGCGGTAATTGGTGTGCCTGTTCCATCAAAAGGAAGCCCACGATTTGTAAGTGTTATTGAGGTATCTGCGATAGTTGAAGGGTCCCATTCGAAGAACTCTACACGACTTCGGTCTGCGTTTGTGAATACTCCAAATGCTTGTGTACCAAAGTCAGCAGCTGTGAGTGAAGTTGATCCATCCCAACCAACAATGTTTGAGACTTTAAAAGTAGTAGCGGTACTAACGATACTTTGTAATAGGGTTTTTGGGGGTATTGATGTGAATTTTAACGTTGCCATAGGTGTATTATACAATTAAATTGGTAATTTGTTAAGTTGCTTTAGTGCGGATAACTTTGGTTGAGACATCTTCTTTCAATCCATAAGCTATTCTGATAACTTCCCAGTCATAATCAACACCCGTACTGGTGAATGAAGATGAGAAATACTGACCGTAAATGTAAGGGAAGTAAATCAAGAAAGAGAATCTCCTGCGACCATCATCCTCTAGCTTTCCGATAGTTCCCATAGGTTGCATACCCATAGGTAATCCCCCGAAGAACTTTCCAATATCTTTTGTCCCACTAATCAGATCATCATTTAGGCCTGAGAAGTCGAAAGAGAAAGATGACTCTGTTTCGAAATCTTTAAATAGTTTATATGTATATGTAGTGTTAGGTGCGATGTATCCTTCTATAGCAATAGAGTTAAGTGCTTGGAAGTTTGATTTGATAGGTAGAGCATTAAAGAAATTTGACTGCCAGATTGCTGTATAAGGTAAAACGTCTGTCCCTCGAACATCTGATTTACGAGACTGGAACATCTTCCATGTATTTGCTCCGTTGCTTTCTCCATAAATAAGTTCAGCTGTTGAAGCACCACTTGGAGTATAAACATCAAAGTTATTAGCACCGAGGCTCCATACACCTTCGAATGACTTAGTCTTTTGGTTGTAGATCATCATTACATCGTTCTGTGCTGTCCCTTCTGTTTTGTGTGATGAAATTAATCTGTTGTTGTATTCAATACCATTAAAGTTATCGTTCCCGTATGTATCAAGTAAACGTTTAATAGGGTATGCAAAGTTTTCTGTCTGTGGAGTAGTATCCTTTAAACGTACACGTCCGAGTGATGTATATTTTTTATCTTTAGTCATGAAGTAGTGGTCATCTGTTCCTTTAATAACGCGACCAACAGATCCAACCCCAGTTTTAAGTGGAGTACGTAATGCTGTGTCATTCACATCTTCTGTATATTTTACAAGTTCGATGTAGTCTTCTTTATAAATGGCCATTTGATCCTCGAATCCTTGAATGTCTGTGATATCTCCACCACCATAAGCAACGTTGATAATGTCACCCTCTCCAGCGATTCTACCTGCGGCAAAAGTAAATGTAGTAGGGTCTAATAGGTGAGAAACAAAGATTGATCCAGCTTGTGTAGATCCTTGTAGGTCTCCATCTGAGTCACGAGAGATTGCACTTCGAACACGTCCTACATAGACACGTCCACGCAATACATCGATACGGTTTCCTCTTGGGGCTGCAATGTATTCTGTAGGGATTACAGCAACTGGCGCGTTGTCATCTGCTGCGTGTGCTGAAAGAACTGGAAACTCTGTAGCAACGTCTAGTGCTGTATATTCAATAGATGTACCATTATAGATGATCTCTCCAGTAAGAGGGAAGGCTAGTTGTCGTATTTCAAATGCTACATTACCTGGTGCCAAAAGTAGAGCTGTGAATGTTAGGGTGTCTGCTGTGTTAGCTGTGATAGCTCTAATCTTTCCAGATGAAGGGAAGTAAATATAGAAATTCTTATACATATCTGTTGACCAGATAATGTCCTCGTTTGTTATTGTAACAGTAGTCGTAGAGTTAGATGTAGCTGTTTGTGATTCATAAACTTGTGTAGTCAATACAGTATCAACAGGTACAGCAAGTTCACCACCAACAAGGGCAGCGCTTAATTGTGTAAGAGCTCCACTCCATCGCTGGTATTCCTCGTATCGGTTATTAAAATATGTAAAGTCATCGTTGTCTGTATTAACGAGAGAGTAAGTGAAGTCCATCTCTTGGTCTTGTGTGAATCCATCCTTTAACTTGGCCCACTCTAATAGTGTTGGGTGAAAGTATTCTAGTTCATCATCATAAGCCTTTAGTAAAATATCTGGGTTAGATTTAGATTTTCGGAAGTTATATAGTCCTCGCACAGCATAGTCTGAGTCATTGTAATCTCCAAGAACTATTGTACCGGGTCGTGGGGTGATACCTCCGCGATCACTAATGATACAGTTCTGCATCTTACGGGCACTACCAAGAGGCGCAAGGCTATCATCTTCAAGTACATGAAGACCTTGCTTAAAGTTATCTGATTGTAGTGTTAGAGTTTTCATCGTTTCTTTCTTTTTATTTTAATGTCTAGGCTAACCTTTTCTTTAATCTCTGGCTCTAGGACCCCAGCCATAATAGCTGTTTGTAATCTATGTTCAACAAGTGTTGCTACTCCTATAGTTAATTGACTAGGAAAACTTTGTAAAGCCTCCTTTGTTAAAGCCTCTCTCATATCCTGTATTTTCTTATAAGAGTATTTATTTATCATATTAAACTCTGACAAAGTCTGCTATGGTGCTGATCATTATTAATGACTCGCTTGGGTGTCCCTTCTCATATGCGCTCTTCAACATTAGATATCTTCGTGCATACTTCTCTCCTGACCTGTCTTCATCAACTTCATCAGAAGCAAGCTCGGCACACTTAGCTAGAATAACTTCATACTCTTCTTGCCCTGCGTTTAAAACATCAGAACCTGTAGTACTGTTAGCAAGATATACACCTGCTGTTGTTTGCCACCCATACTCTGAGTAGTAGTAAAGGTTGTTTACTTGACCTCTACGAAGAACAAGGTAATCGAAGCGGTATGCTACCTCACTTATTTTACCAGCAGCCTTTGTCATGTATAGGGCGCTGTATGTAACAGCTGCATTGTCAGGAGTACTTGTTAGAACTGTAGTACTTAGGTCAAACTCGATTAAGTTCCATCCATCAACAAAGGCTGTCCCATCTGCTTGTGATGTAGCAGTCATTGTGTTGTATGCGCTATCACTTGATCCAAGTCGTAATATAAAGTTTGTTATGTCTGTAGCTGAAGTAAGGTATGTGTAAACATATCCGAAACCGTTCTGAGAGAAGTAAACACTCATATCAGAAGAATTAAGCGCTGTGTTCACAATACCGGCAGTTGTTCCACCCGCAGCATTGATATCAAATCGGATACTACCAGAACCTTCAACGAAGTTACTTGAGTCTTTATATACTTTCCCTGATGTAACGTCACCGAATTCACCCCATGTTCCACCACCAGAAGATAGAGTGTCTAGCCCGGCTATTGTAGTCTTTGAATTTGGGGTAAGACCTTGGTTGTAGTCACTGTTGTCATTATAGTTGTAGTAGTAATTCTGATTTACTGTATTAAGATAAACCTTTGTGAACCCGTCATAGTTAGAAATTCCGATAGTATTTGCATCTTGTCGGCGCATAAATTGCTCATATGGTACAAGTCCCCAGTCTCTAGCGAGTGAATTAGTTTGATTTTGTATAGTAATAATACCGTACCCTTTAAGATCAGTAGGTGCGGCATACTCAAATAAACCTGCATACAGGTTTGGTACAAGTGCTGCTCGTCTTCGTGTACTAACTAGATCCATCTCCGTTAGAACTTGTCGTACTCCTTGATTTAATAGTGATTGAAAGTCAACTAAAACCCCGATTTTACCCTTGATTTTAGCGTTGACATCAGATTTTAGTTGATCCTGAGTATAGATTGGCATATTATAAAATAATTAAATTACATAATAATACCCTTCAGTGTTTGATCAGGCTTATATGTATAATAATAACACTTTTTAGAGTGTCTTGCAACCCAACTATTCGTCAGCTTTAATGTAACAATCGTTACAAAGGGTCTTCCTAGAGCAAAAAAACTCTGACTTATACTTCAGCTTACTTATATTTCTCTTGCATTCTCCGCAAATTTTTAGTACTTTGATTTTCATAGTATAGGACATAAATTAACGGGGGACATTATAGTCTCCCGTTAAATTTCGTATAAAGTATCTCTCCAATCTGAAACAATAATGTTCCATTCTTTAATAGTTGTAACCTGTCGGTATGTTTCATTAAAGAGAACGTCATAACCATCTTCGGTTTCTTCGAGAGAAATTCCACATCCTGATATGAGGCACGTTTGGTTATAGACAACGAGGTTATCTTTAACTTTGTGCAGTTCCATATGGTGAGG
>Ga0222673_1000959_pt1 | contig 10837 bp, 6 predicted proteins | sample AntAcemetagen801_FD_179845 | JGI IMG/M metagenome (GOLD analysis project Ga0222673, IMG submission 179845) | Saline water microbial communities from Ace Lake, Antarctica - #801 | ecosystem: Environmental > Aquatic > Non-marine Saline and Alkaline > Saline | place: Antarctica: Ace Lake | collected...
TGCCAAACCGGGCATTAAACCTTTGTTCTTAAGCCAATAAATTGAACAAAAACTACCTGAGAAAAAGATTCCCTCTACCGCTACAAAAGCGATCAAGTTTTCTACAAAATCTCCCTGATCAATCCACCTTAAAGCCCAGTCTGCTTTCTTACGAACACAGTCTAAGGTTTCAATAGCATTGAAAAGTTTATCCTTCTCTTCTGGATCGGTAATATATGTATCAATCAAAAGAGAATATGTTTCAGAGTGAATGTTTTCCATCATAATCTGAAACCCATAATAAAACTTAGCTTCCGTGTTCTGAACCTGAACCATCATGTTTTCTGCTAAGTTTTCATTCACGATACCATCACTTGCAGCAAAGAATGCTAAAACGTACTTTATAAAATGACGTTCATCATCATTCAATTTATCTCTCCAATCAGTAATATCCTGATCTAACTTAATATCTTCAACCACCCAAAAATCAGCTACAGATTGCTTGTACATTTTCCAAATATCATCTGATTGAATTGGAAAAATAACAAAACGCTCTGAACCCGCTTCTTCAAGTAAAGGTTCACCCTCTACAGTCTTTTGGTGTACAAGTTTTAAAAACTCTTTTGATTGCTGAATAAGTAATCGATCATCCTCAGTAAGTTCTTCTCTCCAGTTGTCTGATGAATTAAGTTTTCTCATCAGTTCATTCATGTCATTGCTTGTCTTATCGCTCATTTCTTTTTACTACTTTTGGGTGTCGTGTTTCTTAAATACGACAGTTTTTTTGGTTATTAAAATTGTTCAATTTATTTTTATCAACAGATAAATCGGGGTTAAAATGGAACAGCGTCATCTGCACCGAAATCCTCGTCACTAAAGGGGTAATCATCATTTTTGTTGTTGTCTAAAAATCCTTCGAGGTTTTTTTTATTCTCTGGGTTAACTTCATCTTCTACTGAATTTTCATCTTCTTTTTCAGGTTCAACATAAATACCAAGCTCTCTTAAGGTATCTTCATCTCTTTTTACCTTTTCTTCATGCTCAATTTTATCATCTTCCTCATTCTTTTTTCTGAATGCATCCCATGAGGCTTCGTCAACAGTGGTTGAAATCTCAGAAGAATCATCAGAACCAAAAGCGTACTCAGAACTAAAAGGTGTAGAGTTTAAATCTTTACCAAAATTGTCCTCTAAATAACGTGCGATTCGAGGGTCGAAGAAAAGAGCGGCAGAGCCTGGTTTTCCTACCAATTTCTGTTTCTTAATCTTCTGAGAACGAAAGATAACAGCGTTTAAACGAAGCTGGTGATCTTCCCAAATTTCAGATTCTTTTTCTTCCCATTCCATTTTATTTCTAATTTTACCTCTGGTGTTATAATACGGTTGGTAGATGACAATAATATTATCAAGCTTGTTGTTCCACATTGCGCCACCTGCCAAATGATAAACACCGGGGCATTCATAATTCCCCTCATTTCCGAACTCTTTTTTAGTTTTATCGGTCACCATTTGAAGACCACTCTTTGGATGGGCAACAATGATTTTATAGATATCATGTTTCAAAGCAAACCTTTTTTCTCTTGCTAAGAATTTTGATATATATTGATCATCACGACCTCCTTCTGAAGCCCAATCATTATCAAGTTGATTAAAAGGGTCAGTAATACAGCCTTCAATACCTTCTTTTAAAATTAACTCTTCAAAACGATCATTAATATATTGAGGAGTAGGTTCATCTTTCTCAGGGTATATTACAAAGAAATGCTCATGAATAAAATCCATACCTTTAATGAATTCATCCATATTCATTCGATAAGGGTTGTCAGGATTGTCATGATCAATTCTTTTTCCTATATACATTTCAATCAACTCCGTATAAAAATCAACTGGGGGATTTTGTTCTGGCGAGAATATACCCCATTTTGTTCCTTCTTTGATTGTTTTAATCAAAAGTAAATGTAAAAGAACTGTTGTTTTTCCGTGGTTTGGTATTCCGTGAAAAAGAGTAACCTCACCTTTTCTCCATGTGAAATAAGGATCGATAGCTTTAAAATAAGTGGTCTCACCTTTAGCATCACCATGCAAGAACCCTTTAATCATTTCATCACGAATATCCTTTAAGTAGATAGTATCTCTGGCTTTACCTTGTGGGTCATAATCAGAAAGTTCTCCTTTGGTTGTCATCCAAGAGATACCATGCTGCTCTTCATAGGTAATATAAACTCTACGAACAATATCATAAAAATCTTCATCAGCAACAAATTCAGCTGCATACTGATAGTCGCCACGCATTTTTCCATAAACGAAATCAATATCTAAACCAAAACGATTACAAGCGCCTGCAAATGCTACAAGAAAATTGTGTTTATTTCCATCGTAATATTCATCTCGCTTCTCAATCCAAGTTTTAACATTTTTGTATAAAACTTGAGGGTCTGTAATTTTCTCTTCTTCAGCAACTTGTTCACGAACTGCTGGTTTTTCCAACTTCCTCATATCAAAGACATGAGAATTCTCGTTGATGTAAATATCAGGATCGTAACTTTCATAACAAACCCTTGCCCTATCTTTGAACTCATCATAATTCGCATCAGGATAATACTTACCTAATGCTAAAACATATTCAGAGTGAAGAGCAGCGTCCGCAGGAATTTTAATGATAACTTTAAGACCGTTTCTACGTGGAGATATAAAACATGCATAAGTGTATTTTATATCTTGAAGCTTCTTTCTAACTTTAGAAATTTCTCCCAAAGGTATTTTGTCATAATCCAAACACACAAGCCCTGAATGCTGAAGTATATCTTTATTGTTTCTACGAGAGAATTTTCCTGAAAAACAAATACAAGCAAGTTGACCTTTAAGTTCTGCTTGTTTCTTTTCTTTTTCAGGATCATTGTCATCAATTGCCCAAATCTTCTCAAGTATTTTTAAAGTACTTTGCTCTTTGTTTCCTCCGTTTCTTATGCGATCAAACACAGTTCTTACATCAACAAAGTGTGGTGTAAATACGTTTTCTATATTTGGAAATATCGTTACCTCTATCATTTGTTCTCCTTTATTCTCTTATCTTCCTTAAAATCATCAAACCCTGCTGACCCACCAAAGTCAACCTTCGGGGCTTTTTTCTTTATTTTGTAATTGGTTGACTCAGCTACATATTTAGGGAAGTTTTTTCCAAAAAAAACTGTCGGCTTAATAAAGTCTATCATGTTCTGATCATCTTTCCACTTTTCATAAACATACTCAATAACTCTAAAATAGATTTCTACATCTTCATAATTCTTAAACCAACTATGAACAACATTTAACATAAACCAATTCTTAGGATCGGTTTGATATTGCTTATCAACTACATCATTAAAACGCTTAAGAATTTTAGTAGCTTTAGGAACGTCATCAATAACACCATCCCTATCAGACACATCCTTCTCATATTCCATCAAAAGTTTCTTTGAATAAAAAGCTCCCGTTTTCTTGTTCTGCTTTATAATCCCATACTTTAAAAGTTCTCCCCAAATGATATCAAAATGCTTTTGACTATCCAAGTGAAGCATTTTTTTAATCTCTTCTTTCTTTAGAACAACACCATTGACAATAAGGTAACCGTATGGATCACATTTATGCATGTGACAAATCAAATCAATCCAAGCGCCTTTAGTTGCAAAACGGCATAAAGCTAACTTTTCATCACCAAGCCATGCATCTGGGTAAAACTTAAAATATTCATCACGCTTTTTCATTGACTAAATCTTGATATTGTTTTTCTTTTAATTTAATTCGTTCAAAAGAAGAAAAGAAATGATCAACGCTTCCGTTTATATGGATAGCCATACCTCTATCTTTGATAATAGATTTTACCAATTCAATATTCCTGAATGTTAAATCCATTTGACTATGAATAGCAGAATCAACCAAACGCTCAATAGCTTCATTCACATGAGGGTTTGATAAATTTAATACTTTTGAATTTACTTTTAAATCCTCATAAGCACCTAATACATATTCATATATTTTCAGCTTCTTTTCAGATTGTTTTTCTTCCGCAAGTTGGATAAACTCCTTATAAGGAACATGCGTCTCTTTAAGTTCGGAAAAAAACTTTAATAATCTGTTTCTTGAGATTCCATTCATCTTTCTGAAAACAGAAGAATTTGCTCCTACAAAGGAACGTAACATAAATTCATTATCCAAGTCATATCCATAAAGATTTTTGAAATTATAAACAGTTAAAACCACATCTTTATTAGGGACAATACAGTAAATTTGGTCGGATATCAATTGAAAATAATCAAACTCCCTTCCGTACAAAAAGACTTTCTCCCCTTCCAAACGTGCTTGTTGGGCATAATGTGCAATAACATCGTAAGCCTCGCTATAATCTTCTTCAATTTGACGGATGCATAAATCCTCTAAACATTCTTGGATAAGAATTCTTTGACTCCAAATTTGAGCAAGTTGTTCTTGTTGACCGTTTGTGTAAATCAATGAATTGATTGCCGCATCATTGTTTCTCCATTTCTCCTTTTTTTCTAACTTCAAATCGGGAAAAGCATTGTACTTAAACCAACCATCATAAACACCATCCCAAACAACAATTACCTTTGTAGGGTTAAGGAATTCAATATTATTTTTCAAAGTAGTTAGAAATCCTACGAAAGCACCACATTTCTCATGACCATGCACTCCACAAACCATCGAATGGTTTCTAAAGTACAGCTTTTTCAAAAGCCAGTCGCCATAAATTACTAATGTCTTGGTATCTTTCATTTTCTTTGCCAAAAAAAGGGAGTTTATAACGCTCCCTTTTCTATTTCTCTCGACAAAGATATAAAAATTAATCTAATTCCAAGTGCCAATGCTTATCATATTCCAAATCCCAATCAGAAGCATATTTTTCTTTGTAATCTTTAATTGCGTCTGCGGTGTTTATAAGGAAGCCATGATCAGTACATAAAATATCGCCCGTTGCCGTTACATTCGTGATATGGTTCTTGTCTACAACCAGTTTAGATTTAAGTGCAAATCCAACTTTTTTACCATTTTTTTGAGCAGAAATCTTTGAAGACCTACCCATGACACCACCTTGTCTAAAGACGAGTGTTGCAGCGTAGAATATTCCATCACCACCATAAGGCACAAGTGAGGGCGGCCCTGATGGCATTGCTGGAGGTGCGGTATAAGCTTGGTTTACAATCAAACAAGTTGCCGTATAAGGAAACTCTTCTTTTCGAGTGTTGTTGATCCTATGAGAAATATACCTTCCGTACTTTTCTCTCAAGAATTTAGCTGCAACCATCATTCCTCCATTGCTACCATCGTTTTTCTTAGCAGCTTCAAATTCACGTTTTGAAGGCGTAGCACCAACAGAATCCCAAACAAAGAAAAGATCAAATGGTAGAATTCCTTTTTCTTGATCATCCAGATATCCATCTAAAATATCAATTGCATCTTCCAGAGTCTCTACACCGTCATGCATTAGCACGTCCTCGAAATCTACTCCGAATTTTTCAGCACGTTCATAAGAGAATTTTTTCTCAGTGATAATAAAGACAGGGACAATTCCTTGCTTTTGAGCAAAAGCTGCTGCTTCTAAAGCCATTGTTGACTTACCTGTATCAGACTTTCCATAATTCATAATGGTATGACCCAGAGGTAAACCCGGTAGGCAGGTAACCTCCTTAAACCCAGAAGACATATCAATCCACTCCTGTTCCTTATATCTCTTGGTCTCGTACTTGCTTTTTTTCTTATAATCAGAAAGTTTTGTAAACTTCTTCTTTATTTTATCGTCTCTCTTTGCTTTCTTTTCTTCCAAAGTAATCTTAGCTTCTAAGGTTTCGACCAATTCTTGATCATTCACCTCTTGCGCTCCCACTAAGGTTGTTTTGAGTTCTTCCAAAGAAAGATTGTCAATCTCTTGATTGGTAGTTTTCTTTTTTGCCATTTGTTTTAGTTTTTGATGTTAATATTAACCTTGTGTTTTGAATTCTTGCCAATCATAAACTGGGAATCCTTTGTCATTCTTAACAAGGTTTCCACTTCCATCTTTCTTGGTTCTCAAGTAGAACGTGTCTTTGTCTTTCTTTTGTTGACCAAAATTCAAAGAAGCTCTACATGACTTACAGCGGACAGTGATGTATTCAAATTCACCATCGTCTCCAGCCTTATGGTAACCAAGGGTAAGGTTATCTGATCCACAAATCCCACATGTATGTACGTCAGGGAATGAAAGTTTCTGAGCATTTCTCATCACTTCTAAAAAGTCTTCCCCCTCTACCATGAAAGTGTGCTTTTCTTTTCCTATTTTTTTGTTGATTACTTTTGTTAGCATTTTCTAAAGTTTTTGTAATTGTTATAATACAATCTATACTTTAGAAAGGAAAAAATCAAGTCAATTTGAGCTAAAAATTAATTATATTTTGCAGCTAATCTGTTTAGGATTTTCAGAACTTCTGGATCAGGATGAATGTCAGAATTATCTGACCTTACAGAAGTGTGAGACCAAATACCTTCTTGAGGGGTTTTGATTAAACCTTGATCAAACTCAAACCAAGAGCGTGCAAAACTGTTTTGTACATTTATTCCGAATTGCTCTATAATTATTTCAAGAAGCTTTTCTAAAGATGCAAGCTGACTTTGAGGATACTTGTGATAATATCTACTGCCTCTAAAAGGTGAACCTAAAGTAGTTACTTGATCTGCGGGTATTTCAATAAGAGAAAAGTCGGAGGGCCATGCAAAAAACTTATCACCCTTCTTTTTAAGTATTCCCCAACTACAAAGCTCAATCCCCACAGAACCTCTGTGATAAATTCCGTTAGAACTTGATCCTTTAATACCTAAATGAGAAGCCCAATATTTAGAATCAAAACACTCAAAAGCTTTATTATCATCATTTCTTCCAATAACATAAGAAGTGGCGATACGACCTCTTGAATCTGTGTTCCAATCGGTAATTACGTTTGGTGCGCTTGATATCCCCGCTGTATGATGGATGAAAATATATTTTTTATTATAAATTTTACCAACATATTGATTAGAATTTAATCGAATACTACGATCAATAATAAGATCGTTAATAACTTCAATTCTATTTTCATTACTTACAATTAAAGGTTCATCTGGATCGCCCCCACCTTCTGAGAAAATATCTTTTTCTCCTCTAACCTCTTTTGTTGTCGTTGTTGTTTGAGATTGTTCTTTATTTGAAACAACACCTAAACCAAACTTGGTTTTATATTCCTCAAATTTTGCTTTTGTTATTGGGTGAACAGCCCCGTAGCTTGAATTAGCAAAACGCATACGAATACCTTCAATCTCACTTTCCATATTGTTTGGAGAAATATTGTGGGAAACACTCATAATTTGATACAAACCACCAAACAAAGGAGACCTATCAAGAAAGAAGAATTGTGTTGGAAATAATTTTGCATTTCCAAGCATGGTTATTTTTGACTTATAACTACGACCTGCTAACAATGAAAGCATAGAACAATTTTTGTTTACCTGTTTGGTTTGTGTGTTATTATCTACAAGAGCCTGTAAATTAATAATAGATTCAGCTGTAACTTTATTATCAACTGTATCTACATTAACAGACTTTACAATTTGATTATCAGGAGACCCAAACTTAATAACCATACCTTCAATTTCAGGGTTAACATTTTGCCTCATTTGAACAATATCAGTTTGAAAGGTTGTGTTGCTCAAATTAGTCCTCGACTCTGGTGTTGGTAAGAACATAACATGAAACACGTTAAACAAAGATTGGTTTGGATTAAATTCTTGAGGAGTGAAAATTTCTGTGGTTGAGTCATAACCGGGGTTTCCCGGTATTGGGATGAAAGTAAATTTGTTTTTCGTACACAAGTTCTGAATCACATTTAAAACTGTTGTATTTGCATCTGTCGATGCCTGTTTTAGTGAATCAATATTTACAATAGCATCCTTAATTTTGATATTAGGAGCTGAACCTTCTTGTATTGATTGTAAAGGAAATTGATAAACAAAAGCGGTTTTAGCATCAGAATCTACTGTGTTTCTTAATTCAGATTTTTCTAAATTGTAATCAAAATGATGATCTCCAAAATCGGAGCTAAAATCTCCTCTAAGATTAGAGACCGATCCACCTTCAATAACTTGTTGATCACTATCACCTATAGCCATTGAAGACCATTGCTGATAAAGAGAGTGAAATTGCTTGTATATATCATATTCAGCATTTGTAAATTTATTTGTCAGATTGCTTCGTTTACTAATAAGTTCATTTTGCACTTGCACTAATTCTTCAAAACATAAACGAGCAATTTCTGTCAAATAAGCACGTTGAAGTCTACTGCCTTTTGATTCATTAAAGAAATCAAAAACACGACCAAACGAACCCGGTCGGGAATCATTAGGGTTAGACAAAGGCATGGCTGCATATCTTGGGTTTGTCCCAGTTTTATATACCCAAGTGTTTTCGTTATCATCATCAATACCGCTCCCGTCAGCGTCTTCTGTAGAATCAGCTGAATCAGCTGCACGGAATCTATTAATAGTTGGGAATTGCCAAAAACCATTGCTTTGATATCCAAATAAAAAATCTGTTTTTAACTCATTATCATCTAATACCCCTCCGAAATCTGGTGTGAAATCTCTAATTTTTCTCCAGCTATAAACTTTTTTTCTCCCCATTGCGGTGTTAATATCATTTGCACCAAAAATATTTGTTACAGCATTAGGTAGTCCATTGTCATTTTCAGGAGTATACTTTATTTCAAATGCACCTTCAGCAGAATTGTCTGAAGGTTCATAGTTTAAGGCGGGGGCTTTTTGAAGCACCTCAGTTGCATCAGCTCCCTCAAAAACAATATAATTTAAACTACTTGGGTCGATATTATTAAAAGGGTTTAAATAAAGCTTTCCATTAATAATCACATACTCACTTCTCATTGTGGTTGGATCAACTCCTGTTCTCTGTTGAAGAGCGCTACCTGTTCCAAAATACTTATTAAGTATATCATCCATTGTTGCTTCTTCTTCATTAAAAAGTTTTAACTTAGCCTGTCTAAACTGGTTTATTTTCTCTTCATCTGGATTTAAGTCATCAAACTCTAAATCATCAACCCCAGTAACCTCAGAAGAAAAACCTTCCATATCATCACTAAAAACTTTTCTAAAGAAATCACAAAACACCTTTAGCTCTTCAACAGTCTGATCTCCATCAGAAATAATATCATTTAAGAAAGGTTTAACATTCTCAAAATCTTTTTCAGCAAGAGTTTTAATATCATCAATATCACCTGTTGCTGGATTGTTAGGGTCGTCAGAACCAGTTAAAAAAGCCCCAACACCAGAACGTAAAATCATAGTCCGAGCAATAACAATAGGGTCTCCTTTGTATGGGTTAGGATATAATATTTCTAAATTGGTAATTCTATTCTTTATTCTACTGCGCTCATTAAAACTAAAATTTGGAAGCAATGTATCTTCACCTTCTCTGTTGATTGACTCCACAACAGCGGTTGTAAAATCTTGAATAAGTTTTAGTTCATAATCTTCAATACCAAATTGCCCAATAGCAGGAGTTTCAGCCTTTTCAACTGATTGCTCTATTATCAAAGGGTAATTAACACCAACTAAATCTTTATTTTGGTCTTCATTTTTTCGATTTGGATTATTTGCTTCACCTAATAAACCATAATCAAGAATAGCTCCCATTAAATAACCAGAATCTCTGGCAATGGTTTGCATTACATTTGAAATTGTCAACTGTCCGATTTTTCCGTCACTCGCTACATAAATCTCAGCTTGCTTAAGCTCCTCAACAAGCTCAAGGTTTTCTCTCATTAATTTTATAAATTCACCTATTGCTTCGGTGAAATATTTTTCTCTTTCACTATCAGGATCACCCACTTTATAAAATTCATAACCTTTTCCACTTAGATCATTTAACCTTGAAGCCTCAACAAGACTGCCCCCAACAAGTGTGTTGCAAACAATAAACCTTCTAATAACTCGTGCTTCTCCTGAATTCACTTTCTCAGTAACAGTGGTTGGGTTTATTTCGAAACTCCCTACTTTTGATGGAATTTGTACACTTTGAAAACCCTCTATCTCTTGACCTCCGCTTGTTGTTCTTGCGCCAGATTGTATCTGACCCACAAAAGCTTCGTCTGTTTTCATTATTTCAGTAGAAATAACTGATTCAGGGTTTGTAGAGAGTGTGTAGAGTTTTTCGGTAATGGTTTCATAATTCCCATTTACTTTTTCAGAAATTTCAGTAACCTTATTTCCAATCTCAATTAAATCAAAAGTAGTTGGCGCATCAATTTCATCTCCTAATATCTCACGAAGTTTCTTAATAGAACGAAGATATAAATAAGGCATATCAGCTAAGAAACCAAATTGGTTAGGGATAAACTCAGCTGTGATTTTATACGAACCATCTGCTGGCTCAAATGCTGTGGAGTATTGTTTTAAATTTAGAAGCCATGTAACTGTGCCTCCAAGAAACCCTTTAAATTGAAACTTAAACTTAGGAGGGGGCCATGCAAAGAGCTGAGAGTAATCAATTCCAAACTTGTTGAACTGACCACCGAAAACTGTAGCTCCGTAAAGGTCTTTAAAAGAGATTTTAATTACAGGTTGTAGGGAAGTGTTAATATCGATTTGAATATCAGTTATACCAAAACCAATATTATCTTTATAAAAAGATGTATTAATAGTTCTGATGCCTGAGAAATTTCTACCAACAGTACCATCCTTTCCAGCTATTATAGCTGTCAAGCGGACATCCAAATAAAGATTTTTGGTGTCAAAAAAACTTGGTTCAACTAATCCCATTATTTATTTTTCCTATTCTCAATTTTAGT
>Ga0222673_1000961_pt1 | contig 10830 bp, 14 predicted proteins | sample AntAcemetagen801_FD_179845 | JGI IMG/M metagenome (GOLD analysis project Ga0222673, IMG submission 179845) | Saline water microbial communities from Ace Lake, Antarctica - #801 | ecosystem: Environmental > Aquatic > Non-marine Saline and Alkaline > Saline | place: Antarctica: Ace Lake...
TAAAATTGTTGTTTATCTACCGCTTACTACAGCTTCCATATAGATATTACCTGCATTTGAAGCCACTCCTGATTCCTTTACAGAAATACGAAGATACTTATTTTGAATATCTAATGGTAGTGAGAAATTAGTAATTGAAGTTAAAATTCCTTTAACTGTAGCTGAACCAGTACTTGAATCAGTTAATGTTTCATCATTAACAAATGTACTATCAATATTAGATAATGTTAGTGTACCTGTTGTACCATCATCTTCATCTGCTTCAATATAACCTGTTCCTGTACCTGAGCCTGATGCTAATAGACCAACTGTGAAGTTCGCACTTTGTGAATCATATGCAAGTGTACCATAATCAGTTACTTGTGTAATTGTGAATTCTCTCTGTGTTAATGTTGATGTACCTGTTGATACAGCTTCATTTAATAGACGATACCAATTAATATTATCAGTACTTGCATCTACTATAATTTGAAGTGTATTAGATGTTTCTCCTGAACCAGTAGTCCATTTCCCTATAAATTCAATTCTTGAAGCCTCACCAGTTGTGAATGCTTTAGTAGTAGTGCCATCAAAATCATAGTAATCTGTAAGAGTAACACCTGTAGTAACACCTAACGTAGTTTTTGAACCAATTAAAGTTAATTTATTTTGTGTTGCGTAATTTAGAGTCATATTTATTTCTTAGTTACTTTAATTCCTTTTTTAACTTTCTTTTTAGGTTTCTCTTTTACATCTTCTTTTACTATTTCATCTATCATCTCATCAATCTCTTCTCCCTTAATTTCTTCCTTTACTTCCTTTTTTTCTATCTTAGGTTCTGTAGATTTACCTGCAGCTATTTTAAGGAATGGATGTAATCCTTTCCAAAATTCAGCATGTTCTTGTGGCACACCATTAAGTTCACCATTAGCTTCAATGGTATACTTTTGTCCACCTTTAACCTGAATTGATATTTCCCTATCTAGGGGGTTAATTATTTTCATAATTGTTTTATTTATTTAGTAATAATGTCGAATGTCCATGTTCCTTGTGCAGTAATATTGATTGTATATTCTCCGTCATCTGTAATTTCAATATCTTCTTCTGAAGAAACATATCCATCTTGTGAAGCGAATACTACATTCCTACCATGTCCGTTAAGACTTGCTCCAAAATATTCAGAACCTGCATGGAAAATAGATACTTCATATATACCTTCTTCTAAAGTTATTACTGTTGAAGTTCCAACTCCTGTATCTGATAGACTTATATCTATTTCTACTACGTCTTCTCTTTCATCTAAAGCAGTTAATACTTGATCAACTGTTACTGATGTTCCATTGTAACCTCTTAACCCTTGTATACCTTGTATTCCTATACCAGCATCTCCTTTAGATCCAGTATATCCTCTAACACCTCTTTCTCCTTGTATTCCTTGTTCTCCCTGAATTCCATTCTCTAAGATAACTTCTTCTGTTATTAAAGAGTTAATCCCTATTACTCCAACTGAAGCGATAAGTCCTGCTAGAAATCCTGCAATTATATTTTTTATCATTTTGTTTAATTTTTTGTTAATAAAGCCCAATAGGGCAGCCAGTTAAAGTACTGGCTAAACTAACGTAAATTGATTTACGCTGGAGTAACTGAAATACCTGATGTTGCTGCTGTAGGAATATTTCCTGTAATCATCACTTGGTCTGCAGTAGTCATGAAACTAGCACAGTTAAATGTTGATAAGTTAGCAAAGTTTAATGTTCCTTTTACAAGTGAACCTGCACTTGCTCCAGCAATTGTCAAAGCAATACCTCCAGCTGTATCAATAGAAGCCATCATTATCGGATTGATAAATAGATTTGTAAATAATACATCTGTATTAGCTGCTACCTTCAATAGAAGTGCATCTGCATCACTTGAAGAAACCATCCATATACAATCTCTGAAAATGTTTGATTTAAATTCTTGTCCTGATGTAACTTGGTCAATTGTAAATACTGTTCTTGCTGCACTTGTTAAAAGTGTATCTGAACCGAATAGACAGTTATCAAATGTTGCTGAATCAGCACCACATAATACTTCTGTAGCTGTTGTTAGGTCTAAGTTATCTGCTACACCGAATACGAATGAACAGTTTTGGTATAGAGAACCTTCTCCACCTTCTTCTAATACGTGTAGTCCTGTAGCTGCTGTAGCTCCTTGGATAAATTTAATGTTTGAGAAACTGTTTCTAGTTCCTGTTACTTTTAGAACGTAAGCTGTTGTAGCTGCTGTTGCTAATTGTACTTTAGCACCTTGTTGTACTAATCTTCCGAAGAAGTCCATACCTACCAAGTTAATTCTACTCTTTGTCCAAGCAATTCCTGTTGCAAGACTATGTGTTGAATTTGTTGATAGTGCGATTGTGTCTCCTGATCCTGCTGCTGCGTAAGCAACTGGCAATGTTTTCATTGCTTGATCTGCGGATAAACCATTGTTACCATCTGAACCATTAGTTGCATCTACAAAGTAAATGTCTCCTGCTCCGTTTGCTCCCAATACAAATGGAATTGATCCATTAACTGGTATTCCACGACTTGAAATTCCATTAGGAAATTTTGTCATTGTTGTCATATTAATTGTTTTATTAAGTTTATAATGTTTTGTTTAGTAACTTCTCTATTTTCTAAATGTATTGGTGTATAACCATGTTCTACAAGAAATTCATTTTTATTTGTATCTTGTTCATGACCATTTATCTCAACAACATATCTTCCAATAATGAAGTCTACCTCCTTTCCATGGATTATCCATCTGTGCTTAAATGAAACTTTCATTTCTTTAAGCACTTCATAGAATAATCTCTCGGATCGTGTCGATTTTCTTTTGTCGATGTTATATCTCATTACTCTTGTTATTTAACCTCGGAGATTAGAGGTTAATACTATGGCGAGGTAGGGTTTACGATACCCTACAAAACGTTTCAATTAACTTGAGTAAGCTGCTAAATCGCCTTGACTTGCCCATGTTCCCAACCATCCTCTAGAGTAGTTTGCTCTTCGAGCATCTACTGTGAATGTGTGAGTTCGGGTTAATATATCATAAGCCTGATCCAATCTCTTCTCCTGACGAATGTCTTGGTAAAGCATATGCTCACCTTGAACAGTCACGAACCATGCTGTTGCAGAACCACCTTGCTCTGAGTTCAAGAACTTAGAGGTAATTAGGTCTGTTGTACCTTTGTACACATTAATAGCATTGTTTGCTGATTCAGGAGTTAATTCTGAATCAAGAGTTTCCTTTCCTTTCTTTTCCAAATCTAAAGGAATAATGATTTGTTTCTTACCAGCCATTGTTACAGCTTTACCATTGTCAGTTTCCTGTTTATCAATAGCAAGTCTTGCTGTAAAGTAGTTGTCGTGATTCAATACGATACCAGTTGCCGAAGCATTAGATTGAGTAGAACCATAAGCTGATTGAGTTGGATGCACAGTTGAAAACTGTGGCACATCATCTCCATACCATATTATGTTTATATCATTTACTGATACTGTAGTGGCGAAACCACCATTAAATAGTTGCAATCCTGATTTGTCTTGAGTATAGTTGTCGTCTCTAGTCAAATCTTTCATTGCGTCTAGTTGTGATTGGTAATTGTTGTCGTCGAGTAAGTTTTGGGTCATCATAATAGAACCTCCATAGTTTGAATATGTAATTTCTGTTAGATAAGTTTTGTCTCTCTCAACTGATGGAATAGGAGCACCTTCTGCGAATTCTTGAACAGAACTGAATCCTGTCTTTCCTTCAAAGTTCTTCTTTCCAACTGTGCCTGTGGCACGATTTAAGACATTGAAAATACCTGGAGTATATTCCTTATCTCCTTGATCTGCATAATCTAAGATTTCAAGACCAACACCTGGGATTTGAAATCCCCACTTTCCTGTTGTTTCAATCATAATATTTTACGAAAAATTAAATACGGATGACTCCAAAATGTTTACAACGGCTCTCGCAGAATTTATAGGATCTAGACCCCAAGTAGCATATTGTGCTGCTGTGGTAGCTGCTGAAGATTCATCAAGTGTATCTTCATCTTCTAAGTCCATTCTATATCCTGCTAAGTCAGATCCTGTAGTAGTTCCTATTGCTACATCAACCTCTGCAGAGTAAAGTGTCATTTGAGACACATCAATCAATGCTGAAATTTTAGCAACAGTAGCGTTAGTTGATGCAGTTAAAAATGTACCTACATAACTTCCGATATCTGCTCCTGTAGCTCCTGAAGTAGTCATAGCTGAACCATCGAATTTAACGATAGCATTAACATGACCAAGAGTTGCAACACCAGCTGTGTTTAAAGCAGCATATCCACTAGCAAATTTAATAGAATCCATAACTGTAGTAGTTTGGGATGCTGTTAGAATTTCCTTTCGTAGAATCTGTGCTCCATGCGGATCTAAACTTGAATGTTTAGTAAAACTCATTGTTTTATTTGGAATTAATAATAAATTAAGATTAACTCGCTAACAAACGTTTGATGGCATCTGGATTAGCTTTCTTAAGCTCCATATACCTTTCTTTATTACCACCTAAGTGTTTATTGATAGAATCAATTTCTTCTGGTGATAACTCATCTTCGTTCTCTCCCTTAGGATTTCCTTTACCAGTAGGATTATTTACAACTTCTGTTGTATCATCAACTACTACTTCTTTCTTTCCTAACAGAGCATAAGCAGAATTATAGATAGAGATAAATTCATCTACATCACTTAGTCCATCCATGTTAAACATAGATAGTTTACTATCGAATGCAGACTTCTTAAGCCCAGCTTCATCATTAGATGTGGAGAATTCTGGATGGTCGCTAATGAATTGAACCATTGCTTTATCCTTATTCTTCTGTCGAGCTTCTATATCTTTACGATTAAGTAACTCTTCTACTTTCTTTAAGACGTCACCGTCTTCATTAGTAGGTTCACCTTTTGACTCTTCTATTTGCTTTAGAAGTTCATCTTTCTCTTGCTTTGTCAACTGATTTTTTGACCGAAGATTTTGTACCTCTGTTACAAGTGTATCTTTGGTTTGAAGTAAAGTAGCATTTTCTGCCTTAACTTTTTCTAACTCTTTTTCAGGAGTTAAAGTATCTTCAACTACTTCTATAGGATTACCATCTTTATCTAAGATAAGATTTCCATCCTTGTCTTTTTTTTGGCTCATACTTTTACACTTTTTAACTATTAACACTATTTTTACTTGGTTATGCCCAAGAGTGGTTATGCCCACTAAAGTTCGAACTACTACTAGTTAAAGTAGTTTGTGCAAGGAGCATATCGACCATTACTCCCTGCACAGACTACTCTAGTCTGCTAACATCCAGTGATACGTTAACTATATCACATTATGTCTATATTGTCAAGTTTTTAATATCTTTTATTATCTAACTTCTTCTTTCTTGTCATTTTATTCTTTATATATAAAGTCCTTGTTAGAGAACCTTTAATAAGATTTCTTTGTGTTTCATCCTGTGCCGAGAAATATCTTACTATATCCTTGTTCATTAAGTCTTGTAGATACTTGGATAATCCATCAATATTCTTTAAATCTTGGACTATCTTATCTTCTAATTTCTTATCTATAACTATACCGAATAAATCACCATATCTACCAAGTAATTCTTTTTCAAGTTCTACTGTAGATTTATCTCTCCAATCAAATTTTTTATTTATTGCAAACATATATTTATGTATATAAATACATTTATTAACCACCTAGTCTTTCCCCTCTAACCATATTATTGGTTATGTTTTCACTGGGATTACCAGATATTGCTTCTTGATTATTTTCTTGCTCCTGTGGGGATAGTATGTTCTTACTGATTATCTTTGAAGGGTCATCTCCCATCTTCTCTGCTGTAGTAGCAAGTAGTTCTTCCTTGTCGACCATCTCAGGGAAAAAACTTAAGTATACTTTTACTTTCTCTAGTTGGATAGCTTGTTCGAGTTGTTGTGAACCTTCACTCTTTGGTGATGTAACAAGTTGAATATCAGCCATAAAATTTCTGATATAACCAGGAGTTATCGCATCAATTTCAACTTTCTCTCCAGATTCACTCTCTAGTATTGCTGCCCTTGCTTGTAATTGTCCTTTAGTTGGTTGGTCTTTTTCTTTTCTATAAAATTCTATAATCTTATTACCCCTTTTCCCACCAGAAAGAACTACATTATTTATTTTAAATGTATTAAATGCTTCATTCATATCCTTAACTCCATCTTCTGTGAGTATATTCTGAACCATTGGATACTTAGGGTCTGTCCATACTTGTAGAATATTAGCACCTTTCAAAAATGCTTTACGTTTGATAGCAGTTTTAACCATTCTATTTACTATACCTAGAATAGCAGTAACACCTTCAGCTGCGACAGAAATCTCTTTTGCAGTAGTTCTATCACCTCCTCCAGCTACACCCTGTGTAACTTGGTCAACAGAAGCCTGTTCCATAGCACTTCTTGTATAATTTAAAATGAATTGATCCCAACCAGTAGGTTTACCAACATCTAACTTCATTACTGCTTGATTAAGAGGTAATCCTCCTGTATCTACAGGTATTCTTCTACCTGGTCGTAAGAAATCATCTTCAATGTCATCAAATCCTGCCATTAGTATAGGTGAGAATATTGATAGGAAAGATTGGTCAAGCATCATATTAGATAATGCATTCAATACATCCTGCCAAGAACTAAGTCTATCAGGTAGTGATTTCCCATAAAAGAAATCAGAACCAAAGAAATCAAACTTCATATCAAAGAATGGTAATTCTTTATGATTGAAAGGTAGTGGTTGTGCCACAAATCCTCCCTTTGTTTTTAATGGATTTAACCATAGACCATTAGCTATTACAACAAATTGGTCATTATCAGCATCATAGTATCTTAAAATCTCTACATTGCCTTCTTTTGTAAACTCTGAAATATAATCTCTGTAATAAGGTCTTACTTCATCTTCTGAATAAACTGATTTAAAAGGTTGTACTAACTTGTATCTTTCATACATTGTCCAATCTGCATGGAATTCTTCCCATGTAACTTCACTCCTCCAGAAACAGAAAGGTTGCTTTTTAATATTATTTATACCGATAGATGCTGGATAGAACTCTTCAAGAGGAACAATATAAGCAGGTAATGTAATAGTCTTCTCTGTCTCTTCTGTTACAGTTATATCACTTCCAATACCTTTTACATTTCTCCTTTTTCGTGTCTTAGTAAATATATCTTCATACCCAATAGCTGTGCCCTTTACAATAGCTTCTAATAGGAAGTATATCATAAATTCTTCATAGTCATCCAAATCCTCTGCGTATTCATATAGAGCTGATAGTATAACTCCTTTACGGAAATCTTCATCACCTCTACCTTTAAAGGAAGCAATTGGTAATACTGATACTATTTTTCCTAGTACAGCTAAAACCTTTGACCTTGTGATAGGGTCAAATACTCTTGCCTGCCAATCTTCTATTCCTTCTCTGTTATCTATATTAGTAGTAAATCTCCTTACAGAATCATCTATATAATCTATAATGTTTCTGTTGTCTAAGTATTCATAAGAACGAAATCGAGCATCACTAGTATACCTGAATTTATCAGTTATATCACTAGCTAATTGTTTTTCAGCTTCTGTAGGTTCTTCTAGAACGACATCGTTTACAATGTCTGTTAGTATATGTTTCATATTTTATTTAGTATAGCACTTATTTATAAAAATGTCAAGTAATTGATACTTTAATTACTTGCAGTATCAAGTTTTTATTTAACTATCATCACTTTACAGGATAACTCAGATTCCTTATTATGTTCTCTTGAGTGCCTTAATAGGTAGATATTTGTTTGTAGCATATCTAGTGAATCAACGTAACCCTCTACAAAGTTCTTTATTTTCCTAGTTAATTCAGCCCTGTCCCCCTTCTTCTCCCAAAACTTTCTATCTTCAAATCGGTTATCTATTTCTTGTATATCATATCCTTTAATTGGCATTTCTCTATAACATTCTCCAATATAACCTTTCTTATAATAAATACGATAGAATCCATGTTTAATTCTTTTAACTTTAATGTGGCGACTTATTCTTTTACAATCTTTAAGAAATCGTCTAAACCATCTACTCCCTGAGTGCTTATAAGCTGTTCTAAAATCTCCATGCATAAATTTAAATGAAATTAAAATTTAATTTATATTAATATCCTACTACTCTACGTTTAGTAAATCTTGTTTCTTTTTTAAACTTGTCTTTTACAACTCTTTTTATATTAACAATATCTCTTAACCCAAGTGCTAAATATTCTAAAGCGGATCGATAATGACTTGAGAAATCATGTCTTGGTTTATCAGATACAGTAAAATCTACACCATCTCTTTTTACCTTTGGATAAGCAGCATTCATTATACAAACATCAAACCATTTAGTATCATCATTTATATTCAATTCTATTCCATTAAATATAAGTTTTTTTGTTTCTCCCTTTCTAGATTTAAAATATTTCCATTCATCTCTATAATTCATTAATATTCCGCCCTCTCTAAGAACATCCATAACTGTTTTGTCAACTACATTATTTTGAAATCTCCCAGCAGGATCACCAAAATGTGTACCCATTTTCCAATATTTATGTGATAATATCTTTTCAATATCTGTATCTGTATATAACTTGTTATCTGATGGCATTACCCCTGTAACAAAAGGAATATAGAAATCTATATTTTTATTTGCATTTTTATAAGTATCTAATATTCTAAGTCTTCCATCAATCCTTTGAGACCAGATAAGAGCTGTATCGTCTGTCTTTCCAAAATCCCAACTAACATATAGTGGTAAATTAGGAGAATATGTAAAAATACCTTTCTCAACATTTTCATCATTCCAATCAGGATAAACTTTTCCTTCTAATGATTTTGTATATGAAATATCAATTTCTTGTGCAAGTGATTCTTCAGTTCTTGTAGCCTTTTCAAATGTATACCATTGTTCATCTTTAAATGGATGACTTCTCCAGTGCATTGTATGAATATTAATTGGCATCTCCCTAATCATAGCATAATAGTTATATCCATTAGGAGTACTGTTTGCTAGTCTACAGTTAGTGGAATCTTTAGTTCCTTCCCATGCTCCTTTAGAATAATCCCAGAATCCTAATTCATCAAATAGTATAGCTGTTTCTCGACATCCTCTACCGAATTCAGAGTTCATAGTATCCCCTCTAATAACATTACCATTAGCTGGATTAATTAACTTTAATTTATTCTTGTGTTGTTTTTTGTTGAATCTATTTGGTAACAACCAATTAGGTAATGATTCTAGTGTATATTCGATTTTACCAAAAAGAGAGGCTGGAGTCCCATCATCAACAAGAGCTTCTTTATAAGAGCCTATTAGAAAAGAAGAACCTTCAGTAAATAACCAATACCATAATGTAACATACACAAAGAATATCCATGACGCCCCCATATCCCTTGACTTCTCAGCAAAAGCATCCTCACCTTTTTCAATCCTGTCTATAAACCACCTAATAGCCTCCTCTTGAAATTCAAATAGAATAAAAGGTAAGTGTTTTACTTCTGTTTTAGGAGAATACGTCCAACAAAATGTATTAATAAAAAAAATACACCCCTTCTTGTAATCATAAGTTCCATCATCAGATCTACCCCTACACAACTCATAGATTCGTGCACGTGATAACTGGTAGTCTTTTCTCCCAGTAACACAGGCATCAAAAATCTTCGCCCTAAGTTCTAACTTATCACGATATAAATCAGAGTTAATATAGTCATTAAATACACGAACTCTTCTTTCCACCTCTTGTTTGTTCAAAAGACCAATCTTACTGTTATCTCTTTGTTCCATAATTTATTATAATAAATATAATTTATTTATTTTTCTTTTGTATCTCACTATCCCTTTGATTAAGTACAGCCTCTAGTAAATCCTTAGAACTAAGACCATCCTCTATCTTTGATAGATGAGCTATATGCTCAGTAGCCTGTCCTTGTATAATCTGACCTTTATCAAATAGTATACCAAATAGTGTACCAAAGTCCTTAAGTGACATCTTCTTTAATTCCTTATTAGAAATCATATCTAATTTCTTTCCCATTAAGACAGACATCCTATTACGGTTACTTATGACTAGATCTTTGAAATCCATCTTTTCTAGGTCTCTCTTCTGATTATCTGATATTTCTATCTTCTTATTAGATATAGCTCTACTAGCCATAGCATCTACTACTAATCCGTAGGTTTCATCTTGTATACCATATTTATCAGGATTATTCTTAACATCACTATATATACGATATACCGCCCCCTTTACAGCTTTAGCATCCTTATAGTGTTTATCAAAGCCGTATTCCAAACCCACCTCATATATAGTCTTGGAGGCTAGTAGCATGAATAGACCTGTTTTTTGTTCCAGAGTTAATTGTTTCATTGAGTATTATTCGTAGAATTACTCATAATTTTATTTATGTGCCTCCATTTGTTTAATCCTATTTTGGCACAGTTTTAGAGTTTTGTATAGTTTGGGTAATAATCGACCATTCTCTTCCAATTTGATTTTATAGCCATATTTTCTTTTTACACATGTCATGGATAGAGTATAACATAAAATGAAGGCAAAGTCAAGTATATATATATATATATGTATTACATTATTATGATATATTATGAATTTTTGTTGAGGGGTGTATATATATCTATCCCCATCAGTCCCCCTATACCCCCGCCCTTTCATTCCTAACACTTTATCATACATTCATTTTTACACTTTGTCAAGCCTGTATCAGATAACAGTGTATTGATATTCTTTTAGGGGGGCTATTGGTTGATGGGTAT
>Ga0222673_1000962_pt1 | contig 10815 bp, 18 predicted proteins | sample AntAcemetagen801_FD_179845 | JGI IMG/M metagenome (GOLD analysis project Ga0222673, IMG submission 179845) | Saline water microbial communities from Ace Lake, Antarctica - #801 | ecosystem: Environmental > Aquatic > Non-marine Saline and Alkaline > Saline | place: Antarctica: Ace Lake...
CTTTTTACTTGATTTTTTACACAAACTTTGGGGAATGACTTTTATTTTTATAGGGGTAGGAGTATGTTTGGTTTTTATCTTATCTGCATTATGGGTTGGTAACTGGGACTATGTAAAACGGAAAATAAAATAGGAGGAAACTATGAGTAATAAAGAGAATGACAGGATAGTAGATAACATAAAGGACTTAACTCCCTTAGATACCTTCACTCTTGATAAATTTATCGACTTCTTTAGGGAGAAATACAATCCCTCACTATACGAGAGCCACTATGCAGAGTTTCTAAAGCTGAATATAAGTATGCTTGAGGAGGCGAGGCAGGAGTTTGAGGAGAAGTTTGTGAAGGATATAGAGGAGGTCAAGTGAAAAAAGTAAAAGCTCATAAGCGTTACGAATTAAAGAATGGCGACTACATACCAGGTGCGACCACAATCACCGGATTAGAAAACAAACCTTTCCTCGTTCCGTGGTCTAACAAGCTCGGTCTTGAGGGGATTTCTGTATCAAAATATGTTGACGCTTTGGCGAATATCGGCACTCTCGCCCACGAAATAATTGAGTTTGAATTAACAGAGAGAACTATTGACCTCTCTGATTACACTCCCAATGAGATAACAGCCGCCAAAAACTCTGTGGATAAGTTTCACAAATGGAAAGACCAACATAAGTTTGAGGTTCTTAAATGTGAACTCTCGTTAGTATCCGAAACTCATAAGTTCGGCGGGACGGCTGATATATACTGTCTTCTTGATGATGTCCTTACCCTCATTGACTTAAAGACAGGGAAAGCGTGCTATCCAGAACATTACTGCCAAGTGTCGGCCTATGAGCAACTTTTGATTGAGAACGGATACCCTGTCAAAGATGTCCGGATACTTCGGATAGGGCGGGACGAGAGCGAGGGATTTGATGACTTGGGAGTGCCAAGCCGAGATTTGCATTGGAGAAAGTTTCTGGCGTTAAAAGAGGTATATTATATCAACAAGAAACTGGGGAGGTAGGGGATGATAAGAAAGTATCGTAAAAAACCAGTAGTAGTTGAGGTTTGTAGATGGTTTAAAAATGGAGACCATCCAGAGGATAATTGTTGTCCAATTAGCCCGGCTAACCCTGCTTTGTCTGAGGGAGAGATAGTCAGATATTATAGAACGCCAGACTTGGATGGAAAAAATAGTTGCAAACATTGTGGAATAATTATGCACTTGCACGGTTGGATAGATACCCTTGAAGGTGGACATATTGTATGCCCTGGAGATTGGATTATTACAGGAGTCAAGGGAGAACATTACCCTTGTAAACCAGATATATTTGAACAAACTTATGAGGAGGTAAAAAATGGAAAAGATAAAACTAACTAAAATCACTCATTACGAAAAAGACCGAGATAACAAACCCTTACTCACGAAAAACAACAAGCCTTATGTCCGGTGCTTAATCCAAGACGACAAGGGAAGGAAGATGTCCGGCTTCGGGTCAGCCGAAACTCAAAAATGGAGTGAAGGTAATGAAGTAAGTTTGGAAATAGAACAACGAGGACAATACCTAAACTTCAAACTCCCCGATCAGAGAGTATCACGAGAAGAGTTTGACATAATGAAAAAGAAGGTCAAGTTTTTAGATGATGAGGTAGAGTCTCTGCATAAAGAAATTGAAACCTTGAAATTGGGGGAGGAAGTAGAGAAGATAGAGGATGAGGGCGTTGACTTGGGCGATCCGCCTGAGGAGTTAGAGACGATATGAAATCTGAAAAGATAATGATTCAATGTGTTTGTTGTGCAAGCACATTTACTAAAGACGGAATACCAAGCAAATATTATAATTATAATGATTTACACATCTATGGCTGTAGAGAATGTAAGAAGGGAGATTGGTTAAGGCATACACGAGTTACTTTAGCAAGATATAGATTAAGTGTTTATAAAGACAAGAATGGGGTGTTGAGGAAAGATTTAGGCTATCTTCATCTAAGAGCAGGGGAAGGGGCAGAAAGGGAGTTTTTTGTAGAACTGGCAAAAAAGGCTAAAACATCTAAAAACGCCCCAAATTAGCCCAATAAAATCAATGCTTTTTAGAGGCGATTTGCCCCCCAGTAGTAGTTGGGGTCAAATAGTGTGTAACAGTTAAAAAAGATACTGAAAACATTAGACTTTGAAAAAGGAGGAAATATGCAATCCTCAAGCGAAATATCACAAGAAATCTCCGACAAAGAAAACGTCCTCAAGAAAATTATCGGCTACGACTACACAGTAGAGCAGAAAATCCTCCTTTTGCAGAGAGATATACTTGAGAAACAGAAAGAAAAGAAGGAATTAGAAATAGCCCGAAGTAAGTCTAATTATAACATCAAGAAACTAAAGATAGAGATTTCAACTCTGACTAAGAGTTTCTGGGCGAGTAAAAATTCGGGGACTTAGATGTCATTAAAAGCTACACTCAAAAACATTATCGGAAAATATAATGGCAAATCACTGACCTATGACGAGTAAGAAGTTGAAGTTGATAATAGAAAAGATTTATGCTGAAGGAAACGAGGATGGTGAAGAGGGAGTAGTATGGAATATCGGAATATCCCAAAAGTATATTGCCCAAATCAAAGCCCTCTACAAGCTGTTAGGGGAGGAGGAAATAGATAAAATATTATATTTGTTAGGTTTCGTAAAGAATAGAATAGAATTAGCAAAAGTAAATGATTTTAGATTTAGTAATCTTCTACCTATACAAGAAGGAATTATGCTATTAGATAAAATTGAAGCAATCATAAACGCAAGGGAGGGTATAAAATGAAAAAGTGGATTTGGATATGGATACTCGCCCTTGGTGCTGTTTGTGGACAGTGTAAGGGGGAAGAGATAGATATTCAGAAAATTATTATGATAGAAAGTTCTGGCGACCCCCAAGCTATAAGCAAGTCAGGGTGCATTGGTTTAATGGGTATCAACCCTAAAGGGGCATTGGCGGATTGGAATCTAAAAATAGGAATGTTTGGAACACATTATAAAAACCCAAATGCTAAAACAATAAGTGAGCGTGAAATAGTTTATGGCAATTACTACAACTTGGGCGACCTCTACAACCCTACTGTGAATGTCAAAATCGGCACTTGGTATATCAACCAAAGAATCCCTGAGTATCTAAAGGCTTATGGGATAGAGGACACGATTGATAATAGGTTGATAGCATATCACGATGGCGTGGGAAATCTAAGAAAGTATTTAAGGGGTGAAAGGAAGTTAGGTAAATTTATGAAAGGATATTTGAGGAAGTATAAGGAGTAACCTATGAACCACAAAGCTAAAGCGATAGTCTTACTTATTTTCTGCCTAACATATTCCTATGCATATGGAGAAACTGTCGAGGAAACAACTAAAGAAGATTATGCAATAGATATTTTAAAAAACCCACCATTTGAGTCTATGATAAATCTTAACAACATAGTGGTGGCGGAAGAAGAGGAAAATATTATATGGATAGGACATCCTATGGTAAGCGATAATGATGCCTATACTCCGTCACAAGGGTGGTTGCCTACTTATCAGATAGGTTTCCGTGAGGATGGAGTTGTAGTTTGGAGGGAGGTAGAAGAATGAATTATAAAGCCAAAGTGAAGAAGGAGGAGGTGTAATAATGGATAGCGGAAGCGGACACATTTATGAACAGAGCAAGGTTGATATAAAAAGTATTAAGGGAAAACTTGTTCCTTGGGAAGTCGGCGAAGAGGTTATAATTAAAGAATGTAAATTCAAAGTAAAGGAAATACGAATATTCCCTGCTGATGAGATAACTCTTGTAGGTATGCCACATGATGTAATGTCAAAGTTATTCGAAGCATCTGATAAACTTCCAGATATCAAAGAAGAACCGTCACAAGTTATGAGGGACTTCGTAAGGAATAAGAAATAGAGGAGATATAAATGGATTATAAAGCCAAAGCGATTAAGTTGGAATATAATGCTTGACTTACTTTCCAAAAGTGATAAGATTATTGTAGCTGATAGAGTATGTTATGGTAATCAAATCAAAAAACAATGCGGAGAACTTAGCGAGGAGAGCCTGCCTATGGCATACTCTATTAGCCCTTGCGGTTCTCCGTCATTTTTGGAGGGTAAGATGAGAGTATGTAAGATAAAGGGTTGTAAGAGAAAACATTGTGGGAAAGGTTATTGTGAAATGCACCATCAAAGGTGGATAAAATGGGGTAATGCTTTAATAGTCAAAAAGCATTTTTCTCCTAAACTAAGAGCCTCAGAGAGAAAAAGATGTCCTCAGTGTAAAGAAATAAAACCTTATTCAGAATTTCATAAGGATAAGCAGTCAGGCTATTGCAAAAGCTATTGCAAAAAGTGCGAAAAAGATGTCCATAAAAAACTATATTCGGAAAAGAGAAAGAAATTTAATGGGCTATATATAGTTTGGAAAAGTATGAAAAAACGGTGTTTAGACCCTAATTGTAAATCTTATAAGTGGTATGGCAGTAGAGGTATATCGGTTTGTAAAGAATGGCAAGATAGTTTTCAGGCATTTTACGACTGGGCAAAATATAGAAAGAAAAAAGGTTTAGAGATAGACCGCATAAATAATAATGGTAATTATGAACCAAGTAATTGTAGATTTGTAACGCACTTAGAGAATATGAGGAATAGAAAGAGGAGGTTAAAATGACCAATAAAGAAACGACAGATAAAATGACCGAAGTTGGAATCCTAAAGTGGATGATTAAAGAATATGAAAAAAGAGGTGGAGGATATTCTCAAATAGAAGCCCTTAAATATGCTATTAGGAATAGCCAAGCTATTGAGAGTGCGGAAGGGGAGTTGGGATTTAATGATATGTGTGATTGGTTAGAATATGCTTTTTATCGTAAGGGTAAGTTACTACATATAAGCGATGATGATTATCGAAAAATAGTTAAGGTTTTTGAAGAACATTTTACTCCCATACTAGCAAATGCTAAGTTGAGGATAGAGGAGTTAAAAAAAGAAATAGAAAAATATCAATGTAATACTGGGTGGGCTGAATCAATTAGGTTAGGCAAAGAACTCCAATCCCTCAAAAAGAAAAATGACGAACTAATCGTAAAAAATACAAAAGCACTTAAATATTTGTATGAATTTCGTATACTCAAGGATAAGCTGACGGTGGAGAAGTTAGTAAAAATAATAGAAAAGTCTATAATAGATTGTGGTAGTTATGAAGTATTTGATATAGCCCAAGCACTCATAAAAGATTTGGAGATATAAAAGGAAAGTAAAATGTATATCATAGTTCTTATAATTGTATTCGTAGCTGGAATGTCTTTAGGCGGTTGGATAAGAGGCAAGAGTGCAAGGAAACAAAGACACCGCTAAGATAGTAGAAGAATTTATGAAAGAATTAGAAGAAATTATCATCGCCCTGATAGTTTTGTGTTGTATACCTGCTCTTTGGATATTGGTAAAAATAGTAGATTTTGTGCGGTGGATAAAACGGAGAATAGTGTGATAGACAGGTGGCAGAGTGTAGTTTTATTCATTCTGGTTATTCTTACATTATTGGCATTGGCTCTACACGGAGGTTATTGGTGATTAAAAGTATTTTAAAAACACTTGGTATCGCTATCGCCTATTTCTCTATAGTAATCGGTATGCTCCTTGCCGGTATAGCGACTATTGACTCAGTGGTTACGATATACTTATGTTGGGGGAAGTTTACTACTTTGGTTGTGGGCGGATTAGTGGTTCTTTTTATTATTACATTAGCAATAGTTTATACGAATAGGAGAATTACTTGGCTTGAAAGAGAAGTCAAGAGGAGGAGAAAATGAGAGATAAGATAATTATGAGTGTCTTGATAGGAATAATCATAGGTCTTTGCATAGGGTTCTTTCCGGTTATCCAAAGCGGAGGAAATTTTAACCAGAAAGTAGAGACAGCTATTTCTAAGGCTGAGGAAACAATTACCAAAGATTTGGATAAAAGAATAGGATACTTAGAAACCCATAGGCATTATGGTAAGTAAGAAGCAGAAATTTAAACGAGAGCTTGACCGGCTATGGCAGAAAATATTTGTAGCTGAAAACCCAGAATGTTTGGTCTGTAGCAATAGAACATCAGCTGGTCATCATTATATTCAAAAAGCTCAATCTTTATATTTGCGTTGGGATTTACGCAATGGTATTCCTCTCTGTCAACATTGTCACTACCGTCATCATAAAAGCGGAGACCCCTACATCCACCAAACAATTATAAAACGCAAAGGACACAAGTGGGCGGATGAGTTACAAAAAGATAGAAGGATTATATTTAAAGATACAATCAGTAATTTAGAAGAAGTAAAAGAAAGATTGCAAGAATATGGAGGTAGAGAATGATTAAAGCATTAAAAGACTTCGTGATCGTAAGACAGGAGTATGCCAAAGAGTCCGGGGGGATAGTTATACCGGAGACTGCTGTTAAGTTTAAGAAGTATGATGGAAGCATACGGTATATAGTTGTGAGTGTGGGGCCGGAGTGTCCTTATGAGTTAAAAGAAGGGGATATTATTGAGATTATGAAGCATGAGGGGATTCGTTTTGTCTATGAAGGTATTGAGTATTGGAAGGTAAAAGAACGTTGGATACTCGGAAAATATTTAGAAAATGATTGACTTACTTCCAAAATATGCTATAATAACCTCAACTGTTGAGGAAGCAATTTTTCTATTTGTAGACACAAAGCCCTTTAGTAGGTGTGGAGAAAATAGTTGTTTCTTCAGCAGTTCACCGAACAGGGGCTTTTCTATTTTGGGGGTTGGAATGAAAAAATGTAAAGTAAAAGGATGTAAACAAAAGTATCGCGCTAAAGGATATTGCAACAAACACTATCAAAAATGGAAAAAGTGGGGAAACCCTTTAATAATCAAATATTATTTCCCTACTCCTGAACTTATAGCAGCAAAAATGAAAAGATGTACTAAATGCAAAGAAATAAAATCTCTAACAGAATTTTACCAAGATAAAAACAGAAAAGATAAACACTGCCTTTCGTGCAAAAAATGTCATAAAAAGAATTATATAGAAAACAGAGAAAGAATACAGATACGAAAAAAAGAACTTTATGGAAAAAATAAAGAAAAGATTAAAGAAAGGTGGATGAATAAAAAAAAGAAATATAATGGTTTATATGGTATATGGCGTGATATGAAAAATAGGTGTTTTAACCCTAATGGTAAAGCTTTTAATCGCTATGGTGGCAGAGGAATTACTGTTTGCAAAGAATGGCAGAATAGCTTTCAAGCCTTTTACGAATGGGCTAAAGATAAACATAGAAAAAGATTTCAGATAGACAGAAGAAACAATGATGGGAATTACTGTCCTGAGAATTGTAGATTTATTACACAAATAGAAAATATTAGAAATTGTTCTGCTACCAAACTAAACGTAAAAAAAGTAAAAGAGATAAAAATATTACTAAAAGAGAACAAATTAACACATCTGGAAATTGGCAAAATGTTTGGTGTTAGAGATACAGCTATTACTAAAATAAATACAAGAAAAACTTGGACAAATATAAATGGGTAAACTTGCTATATTCCTATTCTGGACTTTTTTTCACTGCCCGAAATGTTTTATTTTGATTCTTAATTCCTTGGAACAAAATACGAAAAAATAGTACCCAGAAAACAAGAGCTAAAACGGTTTCAGGCACATTCATCAATTCACTTTCCATTTACTTCCTTTCTTTTTCTTTTTTCCCGGTTTATCGTAGGTCGTAGATACCCTTAAGCCACCGGATTTTAGGAATGCGTCAAATCCTTCCATTTCCCCAGCAAGCCAAGCAAGTAGATTTTGTATCTGCACAGGTGTTGCGCCCTTAGCTTGTGATATTGCATAAGAGATAATTTGATTATAGTTTAACGGCCCCTTACCTTTAAAATCCCAAGTTACTGTTTTACCTGTTAGCCTACCCCATTTAGGGTCTCCTTTCCTGTAATATCCTCTTCGTGTAGTCTTGTATCTTCCTTTCTCTGTATCAAATCCGAATAATTCAGGAGCAGTAGTAAATCTTCTTCCTGCCCAATCTACTCCGGTCAATGCTTCGTGGAGTGTCCCATAAATAATACTTCCTTTATGATGTATTGACCTGATAGGATGAGTTATAAATTTAATAGGGTCTTTGAAGTGTCCTAAAACAGAAAAGTATTTGCGGTTTCCAGTCTTTCCTCCTAACATTTTATAGAGAGCAGTAATATCAATATCCATCCATCTCATCCGGCCAGCCTTCCAAGCTAACTTATAATTACGTATCATTCTTTTATACCAGCCTTTGGCCTCTTTAGTATCCTCGTCCAACCCAGCCATTAAAGCATTCCCTAATACTGTAAGAATTGCTCCTTTTGTGAATATACCTGCCCAGAATCTACGGTAGAGATTAGTTTCTTCTTTACTGCCAGCCTTGAAGGCTTTAACCATAGTCCGAACATTACTTTCCGTCCAATCTGGCGCCAATGCAAACAATCTAAAGACATGTTGGACAGTAGGGTCTCTCCCTAATCTTTGTAAATGTAATCCACCAAAATCATCATTGATTAAATTAGCTACCATTTTAGCAATTTCATCAGTAGATTTACCAGGATATTTTTTTAGCATATTTCTATATTCAACCATAAAAGACTTGGCTTTCAATCCCGCCCCAAACTCTCCAAAAAGAAAATCAACATGTTTTCGTCTTAAATCTAAAACTTTATTTTTTGTTGCTCCAACAACTCTTATTTTATCGAGGTAAGTATCTAACTTGGATGTTTCTCGTAGTATTTCTTCATCCCAATCCTGTTTTACCCCTAAAGTAAGTCCGTTTTTTACCCCTAACATAACAATAGGATTCTCTTCGTCAATAGCTTTAACACCCTGCCTATATGCCTGCCGGACACTCATTTCATCCCATTGTTTATGGTTTGTTCCAAAATAATAAGAACGCATAAAAGCTAAATGGTGGAAGAAAGAACTTTGTAATATCCACGCTTTTACAACTGCATTCCATTTAGTAACAAAATCTATGGCAGGGATACCTTTTAATTTTGAAATACCTAAAATATTATTAAGATTATCGGCTTGTTCTTTAGGAGCGTATAAATCTCTTCTTTCAAATAAATTCCCTTCCTCATCTCTAAAGAAGTTTCTCCCATAAACTTTCCCTGTAGCTTCGACTTCAGGAGCTTTCCCTGCATATTTCCATACTTTGAAATTAGGATGTTCTACTTTCTTATAACCCTCTAATTGCTGGGTAGAAAGTAATGGCTCTCCGTCTAATGTTTTCATCTTCTGAAGAGTTTTAAGGAATTTTTTATCTTCTATGGTTTTAACCATTTCTTCCTTTAGGATTTGAAGATTGGTTGTTGCTCCTTCTACTTTTAATTCAAAACCATTAGCCCATCCTTCTAAAATAGTCTCAAACCTACGAGCCTTAGCGTGTCTGGTTGTTACTCCAAATTTACGAAACTTCTCCATTCCTTTTTTGCCTTCAATCTTCCAAACTCTGGCTGCGTAATTATCTAAAACATTTCTTATTACTTCTGCATCTAAAGCCTCTATCCCCAACGCTTTATAGCTATCGGATATTTTAACTGCCATTGCTTTTATATTATCTGGAAGTTTCTGAGATAAATCTACAGTCTTTTTCTGCTCAGGAGTTAATTTATCGTAATACTTATCAATATGTTCGGGGTTTCTTTGGGTATCAATGTATAATTGCATAGCCCTATCATAACCCTGGGTTTCTGCATCATACTTTGTTTTGCCTAATGCGAGAGACGTTTCTTTTTGTAACGCTCTCTGTTCTATTTTAGATTGCAAAACTCTTACATCTTTATTTCCAATCCAAATATCTTTTTGTACTTCATATTCAACTACCGCATTAGCACCTTCGCCTTCCGGCCCTTCAAAACCAACTACATCTGTGGGTGGGATTTTAGGGGGTTCTTCACCTATAGAGGGTATTTCTGGTTTAACCACCTCTGCGACTTTGGGGGCTATAGGAAACTCTACGGGCAGTTTTGGGGCTTCTGGGGGTATCACAGAGGGTTTTAATTGACTTAAATTAGCGGATATGGTTTGTCCAGCAGCAGTTAATATCTGTGCGGCTTTCTCTGTGATATTTACTATTTTACCTACTTGGTCTCCGAATTTAACCATTTGTCCTACTACATAGGGAATAGGGACTTGAGCTGGGCGCATAGAAGCAGTTTTTAGGATAGTTCCTAATATCGGAGACCTCTGGGTCATATCTGCCATAACTTTTATTTTATCTAATGAAGACATATCTTTGGGGAGATTGATTCCTTTTTGCGCGAGTATCCTTTCTATTTTAGGGAGATTAGAGGTGATGTTTTCTATCCCCTTTAATCCTTTGTTCATTTGAACTGTTTGGGCAATTCCTTGAATAACATTAGCTCCAAGTATTCCAACCATTCCGAGAGAGGCTATAGTTTGAACAGCTTGGAAAGCTCTGGTAGTCGTATCACCAGTAGCTTGGACACTCGGCACTTCCCCAAACCAATAGGGGTATTTCTCAGCCATCTTGTCTCCCCATTCGTTAATACCCTTAAAGAGTTTTGTATTCTCGCCTATGCTTGTTTTTTCAAGTTTGCCCCAGAAATCAGCCATTTGTGGGGATTGCCAAGCTTCTCTTTTTACATCATACACTCTTGCTTTTTCGGGTGTTTCTGTAATGCGGAGGGTTTGGGCTGTCCTGCGAATAAAACCTTTGAATGCCTCTGTAGGGGAAGGTTTGTAAGGTACTATAGTTTCTTCTTGTTTCTTAACGTCCTTTTGTAATTCAGTACCTTCGGAAGTATCGGCTACC
>Ga0222673_1000963_pt1 | contig 10812 bp, 22 predicted proteins | sample AntAcemetagen801_FD_179845 | JGI IMG/M metagenome (GOLD analysis project Ga0222673, IMG submission 179845) | Saline water microbial communities from Ace Lake, Antarctica - #801 | ecosystem: Environmental > Aquatic > Non-marine Saline and Alkaline > Saline | place: Antarctica: Ace Lake...
AACCTTAACAGCAGGAGTGTACATTGACAGAGAAGTGGATTGTACAAATTACGACATCGAAGAAATGTTTAACATTGACTACCTCTTGCTTTTGCTCAAATCGCTGGAATCAATCAAAGAAGAAAGGCAAGTTCAAGCAAATTGATTTTGTTTTCTCTAATTTAAAGAAGAAGTGAAAGAGATTTTTGCAAGGGTGTTATTGATAATATTATAAATAAACTATCAAAATTAAAATAGTATTACTTATAACGCTGAAGTATATGAAACGGCTTCTAAATAAGCAAAATCTAAAGTGGTCGAATTTGACCACTTTAAAAAAACAATAACCACCGAGAAAGCACGGAACTAAAGCTGTTTTACATACAGTGTTATAAGCCGTTTTTCTTCACAAATCTTAATTAAAATGGAAGAATTAAAAATTGCAATCAAAGGTTTACGGGACGACAAAACCGAATTAGAAAACAAAGTAGATTCTTTTAGTAGGCACGGAAGAAGTCCAAACGATGCAGACTATTTAGAAATGATTGGACTACTTGAAAATTGGTGGCAAATCAAAAACAATATAGAATGTCTGGTCGAATTACAGAAAACGGTCGATAATAATGACTTATAACGTTAAGTATAAGAATAGTAGCGTATAAATATGCGTTGACTTTCAGATAAAAACAAATTCAATTAACAGGTAATAGCTTTATAAACAGCGCCTAAATAGCTATTATTTTTATACAGTGTTAGGGTGCGTTATTTAATTATGGGAAAAATCATCGAACAAAAAAGAGGTCAATTAACATACAGAATTAAAGAAAAATCTTTAGAACTATTAGGTTATCAGATAGACCAAACTGAATTAAGATTACTGCCTTATATACAATTTGTGATGGTAAACGAGCAACTTATAGATGTAGCCAAAATAAATGCGGAAGAGCGCAAAATATTACAAAAGTGGCGAGATAAAGAACTAATTGAAGGTGGTGCAACAGGAATTTCGATTACAAAGAAATTTTGGAACATATTAACAGAATTGATTTTTCTGGGATATGTGGACTTGACCTAATGCACCCTAACGCCTACGGCTATGAAGCGTTGCCGATTAAAACGCCTGAACTTTTAAATTAAACACAAAATGGGTAAAGAAAACGAAACATCAGATAAAGCACAAAACGGCAATGATTTTATAGCCGATGTTAGCGATTCGTTGCTTGTTCGTTCATTACGCCTGCTCGAAGAAATGATTGATAACCACGAAGCAGATGCCGTACCAATGTGTGAACAATATTATAGAGAAGTGAAAAAATTAATTAAAGAAATTCGTAAATCGAAGCGGTTTTAATGACCGCTAACGAGTCGCTAAACGCATAAAGACATAGTTTCAACTGCTTCTTTTTCAAACACTTGTGCTAATAATAAATAAATTTTGTTTTCTTCAATTTAAATCCGTTATTGATACCAGCAAAACACACCAATTATTGTAGTGGTTGCGGAATAAAATTGAAACTTTCAACAACTGTACAAAATTATATTAATAAGAATTGGTAGCATGAAGCATAACGGACGAGTGTATGGCAAGTGCCTATACATAACTTAATTAATAAAAAATAAAGATTAAAGTAATGGAAGAAACTAATATGATTATGTGCGTATAAAAATGCAGAAACTTAGAATAAAAACAATAGTAAATAAATAGAATACTAACTTTAAATAAAGACCTAATTAGCATTAATTATATGCGTTGTTAGGCACTTTTAAAATTATGGAATGGATAAGCATTGACGATACTAAGAAAAAAATACCCTTTACTAAGGTTTGTATTTATGATGGTGGAAATACTTTCTGGGCTTACCTACAAGAAATTAAGATAACACAAGGCAATAGAGAATTAAAATGGAATGTAATTACACCAGAGGGTTATGGCGAATGTAAACCTTTATACTGGGCTAAAATAGAATACCCTAAGTAATAATTTTTATTGTGGCTAACGACCTGTATATGTTGTCGGATTTGCTTTTCGCAAATATGCAATATATACCTTGTTAGCATTAGTACGGATTAATTAAAAACTAAAATATAATAGAATGAAAAAATTAAGCACATTATTTAAAAAAGACCCTAACGATTTAGGAAGAGTAATTAATGAAGTAGACCCAAAAAATGATTGGGTTATAAAAGATGGTATGGGAATACCAACACGTAAGTTTGATGGAACTTCTTGTGCAATTATTGATGGTGAGCTTTATAAAAGGTTTGATTTAAAAAAGGGTAGAACCTTACCACCTAACGCAATACCTTGTCAAGAAGCTGATGAAATTACAGGACATCACCCACATTGGGTAAAATGTGATAGGAACGATAATTCTAATAAATGGCACTTTGTAGCTTTTGATGCCTTGCGAAATAAAGAAGATGGTACTTATGAATTATGTGGTGAAAAAGTACAAGGAAACCCTGAAAAAATAGAAGGACACCGATTAATAAAACACGGAAAAGAAAATCTTTTTATCGGTGCTTTATCTTTTGAAACAATACGAGAATTTTTAAGGTCTAAAGATATTGAAGGCATTGTATTTCATCACAAAAACGATGGTAGAATGTGCAAGATAAGAAAATCTGATTTTGGAATACGTAGGTAGTATTAATGCTAACGTTAAGAATAAACACAGTAAAAGATTATGAAAACAGAAATTTTAAAAATAGCACAAGACCTTGAAAAAGGCACTTTAACTGAGGATACAGCAAGAAACCTTTTATTGGGTTTATTTAGTGTTAACAAACGTTTATCCGAGGGATGTAGAGTAGTGAATACCCATACTAAAGAATTAGGTACAATTGAAATGGTTGGATTTGATTATTATATAGTTAGGTGGGACTCTGATGGATTAACTGGGTCAATTACCGAAGAATTAATTAATGTTTGTTAACGTTAAGAATAAAAAATCGTAGCGACTTGCTGCAACTAAAATTTGAAATTATGAAGAAATTAAGCTATGTTTTTTATTTAGTGTTAGGCACAGTTATTAAGCCTATCACTTGGATATGGAACAAAACACTTGGAGGAAAATTAAACTATTGGATAATGCGAAATATTAATGATAAATATTGCGTGTTTAGATTTTGGATTGACCCAAATAAACCAACTTGGGAAAGGGTACTTTAATTGTGCCTAACGTGTTGTATATGGTTAGTTGGCTTTTCGCCAATTAATTATATACGGTGTTATATACTGCTACGGAATTTAAAAACGAAATTATGAAATTAATAAAAACACTTACCAAGACTTTTAAAAAAGGTGAAATATACAATTTAGCTGACGGTGATGATTTGATACCGAAACACGAATACGGTACTTACTTTGAAAACACTGACGAAGATACTTTGACTGATGGTGGCGAATGGTGCGCAGAGGATAGATGTAAAAAGTCTTTTAAAGTAGTTACTAAAATATACGCTGACGAGTAGTTGTATATAACGTAATGAGGCTAAGAAACGAGCCTACTAATGTCGTTTCAGTTTAACTTACGGCTCTTTAGGCTTATTTTTTAGCCTTTGTTATGGGCTGGCGTTTTAAAATTCAATATTATGTACGAAAAAAACAATGAAGGACCAATGCCAACAAAACAGGCAGAACACTTGTCAATTGCAACAGAAATGGGTAATGCAATAACAGGAAAATTTAACCCAGACCAACAAAATGAAATGGTAAAACATATCAGACTAATGGTTACAGAGGATAGGCAGTTGACGATTGAAGAAACTGAAAAGAAACTTGCATACTTAAAAGAGACTTTTCAGCAATTGTAAAGTTATTCGGGTGAGCGTGGGGTTTCTTACGCTTGCCCATAACGGTTTGGCTATGAATTGAAGCCAAGTAAAAATGTTCAATTTGAAATACAAAACTTCATAGGCTTTTATTTATAGCCTGTGTTATAAAACGTTTATTATGAACCAATTTGATTTAAAAGCACAATTTACAGAAGAGTTCTTTGAAGAATTTCAGTTTGATGCTGAATTTAGAAGCATATTTGAATCTATGACAAGAGGATTAACACCTTTTGAAGCGATAGAACACTTATGTAAAAGCAAAAAAGAACTATTTCAATCGCTTGAAAGAGCCATAGAAAATACACCAACAAAAATAATAGTGACAACCGAAAGATTTGAGCAACTGAAAGATGAAATTAAGCAGTAGCCCAAATGTTTTATAACGGTTGGGTATATATGAAGTACCCTAACGATAAACTTAAAAATTAGTACAAACCTTAATAGGTTATTTCATATATACCTTGTTATAAAATCGTAAAAATTATGGAACAGAAAAAATTAGTAGGAAAGTTACTTACAGCATCAAATGAAATTTCTAAAAATAGAAAAGGAAATGCAAACTATATTGAACTGAGTGAAGAGTTTATACAACAACAAGCAGATGAACGAGAAATTTCATTTGATGATATGGTGAAGATTATAGCAGAGGAACTGAAACCTACTGAATAATTTTTATGTTTTATAACGTACTGCGGTATGAACTGACCGCATAGAAGACAGTTCAAAAATTACTTACAAGGTTGATAGCGGTTTGTTTATACCGTTTGTTAGCCACTTTTATAGAGCGATGGCAAAGAATCACAAGTGGACAGATGAAGGTAATAAATTCAACAAACAGGATCGTTGCATCAAATGTGGGGTTTTTAGAACTTGGATAGGTGGAGATATGCAATGCTGGAATTATTGGTATCCATTTGGTCACAAAAATCACACATTGAATAAGATATTTAAACGCCCTGAGTGCGTTGGCTAATTGTGGCTAACACCAAGCTAAACAATGCGAAACGAAGTGGAGTTTTGTTTAAGCGACTGTTATGGCACGTTTTAATGTGCTTTTTTTGTTTTTTTGAAACTTTCCCCGTTATCTACTCCATAAACAAGAACAACATGGAAATTATTATCAACACTCATAACTGCTCAAGAGAAGAACTCCAAGAGCTAAAGGATTACCTAAGCAATAACTCTTGGGATTTCAAAACCAATGAAGAGGAGGAAGATGATTCTATTTATTCCCTTCGGGATAACGCCATATTCTCCCTGCTTGGAAAAGGTGAGACTAAAATCCATGAATTGATTAGCAATCAAGAATTGTTTGAATACACAATCATTGATCGAGAAGAGTTTATCAATACATTGATTGGTTGGATTGGTGAAGCCACGCAGGACAAAGAACTAATGAAGCAAGATTTATTCATGCTTCAAGAATGGGATGATGAGTATATTTTTAGCTCAATCTCAACCAATGAATATATTCGACAAGGAGATTCAAACTTCAATGAGTTGTGCGAAAATCTGTTGGCTTTGAATGAATCAATAGAAAAGAAAATTGAGAAATGGAAAGAAGATTGGGGTCAAACTCATGAGGAAATTTGTTCCAATTTAGGATATGATGAGCAAGGTTCTGACGATCTGTTGATGGGTGATTACTTTTGGAATCAAGAAGATAAGAAATGGTATAACAAGCACTCATCTACCATGACTGATGAAGAAGAAGAAATTACAGATTTCCTAAGAAATAATTCGTAGATTTTGTTTTCTTCATCTTTAATCCGTTATTCACACCATGATTGATACAAGCAAAGATTTTTCAAAATACGTAGGTTCTCATAGAAAGGCTTGGGACTTTGTTCGACAACTTGCAAAGGACAACAACGTTTCTATACCAACAATGACAACACATTGCTACGGACGCACAATCTACAAAGCGTTTGGTGAGAATGAATTGTTTAGCTTTAATTACTGGGGCGATAACAAAACACTTTCAGTATCTTACAAAGATGGTCGTGAAACACCTGAAACACCTGAACAAAAATTCTACTACATTTGGGTAGAAGGTTTATCACCTGAACGTGGAGAAAAGATTTCAGCTGTAACAGAAAATGGTTTTGATTACACAACCAAAATATCAAAAGCAATCCGAATCAAGAAAGCCGATTTAGAGCGTTTTAAAAGACTTATGAAGTCTTTTGGATTAACTGATTGGGTTATCAATGGAAACTCGTTTATTCCTACCTCATACGCTCCCAAAAGAACTCTTTATAACTTTTAGAATGAGAGAACAAGCAATCAAATGGTGGAACAATCTGGGAAACAATCCTTTATCCAGACTTACCACCAAGCACCATTCATTTGATCGAAAGCCAAGTTCTTTGACTGGTCGTGAGATTCAAGAAATCATGGAATCAGAAGCTATTGAATGGTGGGATTTGATGAATTTTGAAGATCAATTCTTTTCTACAATCAAGTGGTTGAAATCTAACAATAGAGACACCACAGAAAGACACCCTCACAATTTAACAAGAGAAGAAATAGCAGAAATATTTTGTTTTCTCACAAACTAATCCGTTATCACTCCTATGAAACAGACAAGCAAAACATTGGTCGATAAAATCGAAGATATCTATTATGCAAATCTCCCTGAGATTGTTAAAAGAATCAACGAAGACCTAAAGGAAATCAACCCTCGATTTTCTGCATCAACAGACCTTCACACAGGTTGCATTTCTATTGATGATAAAGAAACAAAAAACTCATCAATCTACGCCACACCTTTCTATGAAGGAGAACAAAACATTCCGATTGAAATTGCATTTTGGCAAGACGGCATCGCTGATGAAGAACTGCACCAAACACGCATTGATATATCTGACCAAGAAATCTCTTGGATGGAATCAGAGGGGATGAATAAGGTTATTGCTTTGTGCAACTTATACAAAAACTACATTCCAGTTATCATTGCAATCTACGAAGCAAAAAGAAAATCTTCTTTGTTGCCTGAACCTGCAATCATATAATTTTGTTTTCTCTCCCTTAAATCCTTTATTAATACCATCAGAAATTCAACACTAAATCAACGAACACTTTGGATCAATTGCATTGGTTCAATATTTTCTGCACCTCTTTACTTTGAGACAGAACCTATTCAAGTCACAGGAATAACTGTTCCTGATTTAGGTTTAGATGCTGAACTCAGAAACTCAGAATACCACTTCACCTTTGCCAACGGACTTTGCATCCCATGTAGAGATTGTAGGCTTGAAGTGTTTATTGACGAGTTTGGCGGAGAGTTTCATCGAGAACTTGAAACAACTGACTTCGTTTATTTTGTCAACAGAGAAGAAAGCGATGATAATGGAGCAGTGATGATGTTTCTAAAAAAAGGAAAAGAACTTGAGTTGAGAAGTAACAACTATTTTGCAACTCAATCCTTTATGGAATCTATTGCCAATGAGGAAATCACTTGGATGAGCGATTATTTTAAAGGAATGATTGAAACAACTCCTGAATTCATTGATGATATTATTCAATTTCACAATGACTTCGATTATATCGAAACTATTGTTGAAAACAAAATCATAGGCATTGACTGTTCTGAAAAAGATTCGGGAATCCTAAAAGGGTTTTTCAAAGACACAATCAAATATGACACAGAGTATTTAACAAGACTTAAAAACCTTTTCCCTTTGGAGTGGAGTGAATCAGTAATTGAAAAAACAACATAATGGTAGGAGATATTAAAGGGTATTGCATACTCAATAAAGATGCTGATCTTAATTTCGCAATGGATGATGAATCAGGAAACATTTTTGATTCACGATCTGAAGAAGAAAAACAAAAGAATCTAAAAGATATTTGGCTTTCTAAACCTTTGCGATGTCTTGAAATCAATGAAAACACTCAAAGTATTCTCGCCCTTTCAAGTGATGCTGTAAAAATGGGAATGTTTGACATGGAAGATGTTGCTTCTTATTTTTATTGTGATGTGTTAAATGGAGTAATTCTCCCTCCTGATCTTGACTTTCTTGTTCAAGGGGCTTATGCTTTTCAAGCACAACAAAGAAAAGGTGGATACAATCAAATTGTTGCAAATATGGTTATCGCTGCATCTTTGCATAAAAGAAAGTTTAATGATTCATTCATTTGGGAAAAACAATAATAAATTCGTAATGACAAAAAAAGAAGCAAGAGAATATTTGAGATGGTACAAAGATAAAGTCGCTGAGTACCATTACGCTGCTCATTTTGCTTCTTCCAGACCTTTTGCTGTGGATTATCCTGATGCAGAAAAAAAGAGAACACAGGCTAAGATTGTTCTTGGTACACACGAATACCGAAGACCTTACGAACAAATAATAATCGCCTATCCCCAACTCTCCCTTGAAGAATACAGTGAGAAACGAAAAAAATTAGGAATTGATTAATATGGAATATACCAACCCCGACATTAAGTTTATGAAAATCTTTGGTTTTTCAGTTGAATACAATTGGAGAGATAAAGATAACGGAAGAACTACAATGGAAAACCCTCCATTCTTTCCAATTATATTCGTTAACGCTAAAAAGAATGTTTGGAGGATAAAAAGTGGTTGGCAAACAGCTAATCTAATTGACGGAAGCTTTACCAACCACTTCAAGTGTGACAACCTAACAGAAGTTGTCGCTTTCTGCGGCTTGTAGCACAAAACCGCCCAGTACTACGGAGGGGATTCGAACCCCTGATCAACTTTCGCTGATACAACCTTGAAAGGGTTGCGACATAAACCACTCGTCCACCGTAGCATTAAAAAACTCTTCCTTTTCTCCATCCTGATTCCAAGCAAGAATTTAACTCTTCTTTTTTTATCTTTTTATTTTCAATTTCATTTGTTATCCAACAAGTTCCAAATTGAGAATTATTCTTTCCTATACCTGTTCCTTTTTTAATCTCACTCATTTTATTTTTTGATTCCTCTGAATGTTTCTTTCCAGTGAAATTGTCATACTTCATTTTTCCTTCTTCGTGTTGTTTCTTCATTTTATCTGAAGAACGCTTAGAGTGAATCTTTCTATATTCCTTATCTTCTTTCAACCTCTTTGCAAAAACCACTGGCCCACCAGAGTTAATAAAATTATTTCTATGTTCTTCACTTACAAAACCGCCATCGCCTCCTTCTTTCAAATTCATGCAATCTTCTTTGGCAATCTCATCCAGAGAGACAACTTCTTTTTCTCTGGCTTTCAAATCTTCTCTTGTGTCAACAAACTCCAAAATCTCCCGTTGGTGATTCTTTTTTCCATACTTACGGACGGAATACCTCAACCTCTTTCCAGAACCCAAATATCCGTCTTCCAGATCATCTGTTGAATGCATTCCAATATAATACTTCCCTGTTAGAAGGTTGGTGGTCTTGTAGATGAAGTGGTACTTCTTCGCTTTTCTTGGCATAACTTATCATTTTAGATAAGTAGTTAGAAAAGGTACAAAACCGCCCAAAGGTCACCCGTGCGAGGATCGAACTCGCTTTACAACAGTGAAAGTGTTGCGTCCTAACCAGCAATTAGACGAACGGGCGGAAAAATAAAAGGCACAAAAAAAGCCCAACCATTACAGTCGAGCTTTCTCTAAAAGAATAGATGAGGTTAAAACATCATCATAGCACGACCAAGCAGAACAGTTTCCTGTTCACGTTCTTGCTCTTCTATGTTGTTTATATAATTCATTTTAATTCTTTTTGAAGCAGGGACAGGATTCGAACCTGTGTAAACCGTTTAAAGGACTCCTGGGTATGAACCAGACGAGATAACCAACTTCTCCACCCTGCGATGTATTGTTTAAATATGAGGAAAAATCATTTTCCTAAACTTATAACGCAACAAAGATATAAAATGTTTCGTTAAATACAAAATAAAGATCAAAAAAGTTTTTTTGTTTTCTTCAAAACAATTCCGTTATCACTGATATGAATAAACCAACCCCATACAAGAAACTATCCTTTTTAGAAAGGGTTACCTCCTTCGATTACAGAGGAATTCAGAATTTTCATAACCTTTATGAAAAAGGTGAAATTGAATTCATTGAAGGTGAGTTTGGTGGCGTGGATTCTTTTAAAAACAAGTATCCCAACGATTACTCTATTCAAAAGATTTTATTAGACGGAGACAAATGGATAACATTTGACAAATGTTTTGAAATTCAAATTTTCTTGAATGGAAAAGAAATCCATGCGAAAGTTATCTGTAAAAGAGACAGGGATGGTTATCCAAATGGCATCAAATGGATTGCTATGTTTAAGATAAAAGCAAAGCATCTTCAAAGGTTTGAGCCAAAGATGGATTACCTCATCGAAGCTAAAGCTGTAAAGCAGTATGACCGTGAAAGGGAAGAGGAGGAGAAAAAAAGAATAGAAGAAATCAAAAAAACTTTGCTTTCTTCAATGTAAATCCGTTATCCAATTTAAATAAACAAAAACGCTTTAAGCATGAAAAAAGACAGAAATGGTGATACGCATAATTCGGGCATTGATAACCCAGACTTTGCTCTTGACAATCCTTTTGCAATTTCTGTTTCAGATGGACATGAAGAAGAATGGTCTTATTTCCCAAACAAAGAAGACGGAGAGGTATATTTTAAAACTTGCGTGAGCAATGACGAAGACGTTCACTTTTATGAGTACAATAAAGAATATGGATACGAAGTAATTGATTCTCATTGTCCAGAGTAGTTTAATTTTGTTTTCTCATTTAAAAATCCGTTATCATCACCATGAAAAGACAAATCCTACAACTCATAGGAGATTATAAATCTCGCCTTTCTTCAATCAACGAAATGATTGATGAACATAGAAAAAACTTCAACGGTTCAATTTCATCCATTAGAACAAGTGGTCGATTAAATGGTAAAGCGGAAGAATACCGTTTTGCTATCAGCGAGTTGGAACGTATTGTTAGAGAATCAAACTCAATTGAAATAGAAATTCCACCATCAATACTGTCTTCAATGGATGCTTTAAATATCCC
>Ga0222673_1000966_pt1 | contig 10805 bp, 18 predicted proteins | sample AntAcemetagen801_FD_179845 | JGI IMG/M metagenome (GOLD analysis project Ga0222673, IMG submission 179845) | Saline water microbial communities from Ace Lake, Antarctica - #801 | ecosystem: Environmental > Aquatic > Non-marine Saline and Alkaline > Saline | place: Antarctica: Ace Lake...
CAATAGCTAGAGCATTAAGGTTCGCAACAAACAACGCAAAAGTATCAGTCGAAGAAACTTCTGAGGTTCCAAAAGAATAATGGCAGAAGAAATAGAGAACTCACAAAACTTCACCGCAGAACAACGTAGTAGCGTAAAGGTTGTAAGAAACACGAAAGGCTATAATTGGGAAATCAAAGTCTACAACGATAACCCAGACAAAGCCCTAGATAAGATGATAGAACTCGAACTTATATGCCAAGCTAGATACGGAGAGAAAATCGAATAAATAATAACTTTTTTTTTATTTTTTTTATTTACCGGGCGCGGAACGCAAAAGGAGACAAATGCAAAACAAAATATATGAAGAAGCACTCGCAAGCGCACTAAAGAGAATCGAAGTCTTAGAAGAGAAGTTTGAGCTATTGAATAAAAAACCATTCAATGTAGCTGACGTATATCCAAAAGCAAACAACCCAGGACAAGCAACTCCAGGACAAAGAAAATATATATTAGCACTAGGAGGTTGGTCACCTATTGATATGACCAAGTTGGAAGCAGGAACAGAAATCGACAGACTACTAGAATTAAAGAAAAGTCACTCAGAGACAGAAGTCGAAGAACCAAAAGAAGTCGATACTGAGGATGCAGGACTAGATGGGGAGTTAATGTGATGGAAATAACCAAACTAAAATACACAAAAAAAGGAAGCAAAGGAGAAGTCTATATCTGCAGAATTTGGTATGTTGTCGAAACAAAGAAAATAATATTTATGGATTGTGAATGCTGGAACTTTAACAACCGACAACTCAAAAAAGAAGGCAAAGGATTCATGATAAGATTCACATCAAACTACTGTAAACATCTAAGCCCCCAAGTAGAAGCATTATTCAAACAAGGATACGAAATCGAAAAGAAGTTCTCAAACGAAGGCGAAGAAACATGTAGCGCAAAATTAAGGAAAGCGGTGATACTAGCATGCAAAGGACAATGCAACCGAGTAGACTGCACAGAAACAGAAAACCTAGAAATTCACAGGCAAATCCCAAAAACCCACGGAGGAAAATATAGCCTAATGAATTGCGTTGCACTTTGCAGAAAACACCACCAGGAGGTCACATATCAAAAGTGGCACAAGAAATAGAGCACCAAGAATGTCCACATTGCGGAACCCCAGGAATAGACTTCGATTGGGTTGACGGAACCCCAGAATGGAAATGCAAATGCGGAGCAAAATGGAAGGACACAAGATGGTAGAAAATAAAGACTTGAAAATTGCAAAAGAATTAAGGATTAAACACGATACTTATATGGATGCCGGAGCCGAAGGCAAAGCATGGGAGATTCAAGACAAGGCAAAAATTATTCTAAATGACATTAAAAAAGGGTGTGGAGAAATGATGTATGATCCAAGAGAAGGTGTGTTTTGTGATGAATCTGGAGTATGTGAAGATTGTCGAGAAATAATAGAAGTTTATGGAGATTTTGTATGGTAGAAAAAAAAATAAGGCCACTAATCGACAAATGTAGTTGTGGAAAGAAAGTCACAGACCATCACTTCAAATGCAACGAGTGCTGGGGCAAAACAGCAAAATTTAAACACAGAAAAGAACAAAGAAAACTAATGGAACCAGTAAGAAGGAGATTACGAGATGGATGAAGTAAAAGTAAAACGTGGAAAGAAATCAAGGGCTCAGGGTGGCGCATTTGAGACTCGGGTCCGGGCTGATTTAGAAAAAGAGGGTTGGATAGTTGACAAGTGGTCGAACAATGTTGAGTTACCTAGAGATAGAATTCTTATGGATGTAGTTCCAATGACTAAAAAGTTAAAGGATGGAACATGGACAAAAGCAGCTCCAAGGTTTCCAGCACTTGTAAAAGCCAAAGCCAAATGGGCAGGACCAGGAAGACCAATGATGATGGGAGCAGGGTTCCCGGACTTTATAGTTTTTAGATTAAAAGAAAATGTATTATTTCCAGAACTTAAAGATTATGAAGTAATAGGAGTCGAGTCGAAGATGACAGGAGAACTAGACAGAGCAGAAAAAGAGAAATGTGCTTGGTTACTAGAAAACAACATCTTCAGCAAAATCCTAATCGCAAAAAAAACAAAAGTCAAGAATAGAGTAGTGATTGTTTATGAAGAATTCAAAGAAAAATACTGGAGATTTTATAAAAATGTTTAGGTGCTCTGCGTGTGACTTTGAGTGTGAAGAAATCCCAAGGTTCAAAGAAGGGGAATGTCCAAACGAGATTCATCATTATTTTGAGGAAGTTTTATAAAATATAATCACTTGACAATAGAGTGAAAAACATCGAAGTTCTTATAAGCGATTGGAAGCACGCAGAAAAATCCCAACATCGCAAAATCCCAATGTTGCCAGTCGTCCAGATGTATGGCACTTGTGATTATCAACAATTCCAGAAACAATATAGGGACTACCTACTAGGATTCGATGAAAAAGAAAAAACGCCAAAACAGAAAAACTAATCATCACATCGTCCCAAGCTCCAGGGGGGGACCATCAACTCTAGAGAATATTGCGCAAGTCAAAGACCGGGACCACAGATACTATCACGCATTATTCGATAACAAAACCCCGGATGAGATTGTGGAATATTTGGTTAATGATTACTGGAACGGTCAATGGGATCATGTCGAAAAAGCGTACCAGGAGAGAAATTTAGGAAAACTTTATAAAAAGAAAACATTTAGTGTTTAGATGGATACAAAAAATCTATGCATAATCTGTGGACTAAAAGAAAAGCACCTCGACAACAGAATGTGCGAATTATGCAAAACCCTAGCAGACGAAAAATTCTACGAAATCAAAAACGAGTTCCTAGCAAGAAAATATTTTAAGGACCATATTAGAAAGGACCCAAACAAAACAATTGCTCAGCCTGCACTAACAGAAGAAGTAGTAAACGACAAAGGCCAAACAGAAACAAAGATAGTCTCCCCGGAGAAAACTGCAAGCCAAGTCCTCCACGAAAAATTCACAGAAAAACCAACAACCGAATGGATCCACGGAATAATTCCATCCAAATGTCCGTTCTGCAAAAACCTATCCGCCAACAAAGGAATCATCCAAACAATCAAACGAGACTCAGAACAATATACGAAATATGTTGAAGGCGGAGAATTGCCGGATCTAGTTTGTAAGGCCTGCGGAGATTTGAGTCTTTATTTGAATCACGTTTATAGCTTTTCCAGAGAGCAGTCTGTTGACGTTTTGAATATGGTGAGGGATATCCGAAAGAAGAATAAGGATGAGAATTTAATTGCATGCGAGAAATGTGCCAAGGGACTAGGCAACAAAGACGAGTACGAAAAGACAATCACCGAAGAAGAAAAAATCATAATGAAGAAGCACAACAAAAAACACCTGTGTGCTAAATGTCTGGAAACAATCGATCTCCCAAAAGAAAATTATCAAATAAAACCATCACGAAAAGAAGAAATGACAGAAGAAGAAAAGGTGATATTCGATAAAGAAAGAAAGAAACTTGATGAAAATCAGAAAAATCCGAAAAGAGCCTATAACGTTATAAAATAAAATATATGGAAACAATCGATGGAAAAGCTCAAAATACAATACCTACCAATAAGTGAAATCAAGCCCTACAAGTTCAACGCGAGAAAAAACGAGAAGGCAATCAAGGTCGTAACAACATCTATCAAAGAGTTCGGTTTTTTAATCCCGGTACTAATCGACAAACAGAACGAACTGGTTGCAGGCCACACAAGAATCGAAGCCGCAAAAATGCTAGGATACGAAGAGGCCCCAACAATCTCGGCAGAACATCTAACAAAGAAGCAGATAAAAGCGTTTAGAATTATGGATAACAAGTCTTCAGAGTATGCGAGTTGGGATAAGGTTTTATTAAAACACGAGTTTGAAAGTCTGATGGATACTATGGACTTGAGCCTAACAGGATTCAGAGAGACAGAGATTAACAAAATTCTAGATCCAAAGACAATGGATGCAACCGGAGACATAACCGGGAAATACCAAATCCAAAAAGACGTAGTCTACTTGTTAGGAAACAACCGGCTAATCTGCGGAGACTCAAAAGAAGAAGCAACATTCACAAAACTCATCCCAGAAAAAACAGACGTCCACATGGTTTATACGGATCCACCATACGGAGTGAGTTATTCCGGAACCAACAACCCAAACGGCCGGGATTGGAAAGTAATCGAAGGAGACGATTTGAGAGGGGATGGATTATCTGAACTCTTGACAAAATGCTTCAAGCACGTGAACCAGCACCTAGTCAAGAAGGGCGCGCTTTACATTTTCCACGCAAGTTCAAACCAAATCATCTTCGAACAAGCACTCTACGAAGTAGGGTTCCAAATCAAACAACAGTTAATCTGGCACAAGCATCACATCCTGGGACATTCGAACTACCATTGGACACACGAACCGATCTTCTACGCAAGCCGGATAAACGAGAACCCGACCTTTTATGGGATGCGAGACAACAAGACATTCCTCAAACAACTCAAGCCAGAGGAAATGACTGAGCAAGAGATGAGAACCCTCCTAATCGAAATCAGAAAAGAAAGCACGGTTGTAGAGTTCAAGAAGGATGCACCAAAAGACTACATCCACCCAACCCAAAAACCCGTCAAGATGGCAGAGCATTTTATAATCAACTCCAGCAAAGTAGGAGAAAACGTACTCGATCCCTTCTCGGGAAGTGGTAGCACACTAATCGCCTGCCAAAACAAAAACCGGAGATGTTTCGCAATAAAATACAGCCCAGACTTCTGCTCACACCTAATCGAACGATGGGAAGATTTAACAGGTCTGAAGGCCACAAACGAAAAGGGAGACAAACTGAAAATCAAACAATGAAAGACGATCCAAAACTAACCAAAGCGTACGAGATAATCGCACACATGGGAAACCATGCACAAATCATGAGGAAATCAATCGAACTGCTCATAAACATAGCACCCAGAGAAGAATTAATCAAGGCCCTAGCAGAACTACACGATAGGCGATTGGGAGAATTAAGAAGATGAAAGATAAAATTTTTAGAGACTCAAAGAAAAGAACCCTAGAATCCACAACGAGTTTAACTCCTATCCAACACAAAGGAAAGGTTGCATATCCTTATTGCAACATGAAAAAAACATCATGCTTCGAACACTACAGAGAGAAATGCCCAAACTGGTCTATTTATTATGAGGTGAAGAAATGAAGATCATACCAGAAGCCCTAGCACTCGCAAAACTTCAGAGAACAAGCATGAGCGAAAAAGCAATCGTCAAATCCTACAAACAAGACTTCATGGAAGTATCTCGTAGTTTGGTAGGAAACAAAAACCCAGTCAGAACAGTTCTAGATATCGGATGCGGAATCGCCGGATGGCAATGCTTCCTTCCAGAGTTTGCACACCCAGAGATATACCTAATCGACAAAACCCAACTGGATGAAAATCTTTATTATGGGTTCAAGGCCAAAACAAGTTTCTACAACTCCATGGAGATCGCAAAGAAAAACCTAATTGCAAACGGAGTACCAGGGGAAAGCATCATAACCCAGGAAGCAACAGATGACAATATGATCCTATCTGACGAAGGAGTAGAATTCGACCTAGTAGTAAGTTTCATAAGTTGCGGATTTCACTACCCAATAGAGACGTATCTAGACGAAATCTACGAAAAACTAAAAAAAGAAGGAGTATTCATTGTAGACCTCAGGAAAGGAACAACCGGCCTAGAAGTAACAACCAAGAAGTTCGGCAACAGCGAGATCATCAGAGAAACAACAACTTACCAAAGGGTGGCCTTTAGAAAATGAACGAACAAGACCCCACACCCCCATCATCCCTAGAAAGTGACCAACATAAGCCCCAAGACAGCCCAGTACCATCTCCAGAACCAACACCAGAAGATAGCAAACCAAATCCCGAATATGCACAACATAAGGCGGAAAAAGACAAACATCTCCTAAAGGGCCGATATGTTGAATCGAATAAGAAGTATAATTTTAACGGATCCCCAGCAGTCAAGCTCAAGAAGGGAATAGTCCTAACATTACTAGGCGAAAGCATGGGCCACATAGGAAACACTTGCAAGAAGGCCGGAATCTCCAGACGTTCCCACTATGCATGGATCGAAGGAGACACAGAATATAAAAGGGCTTACGAAGACAACTGCGAGTACATGAAGGATGAGTTTGAGTATCTCCTAAAACAACAGGCCTACAACCAGAACACAAAGGCCACTATCTTCTTTTTGAAGACTCAGGCCAAAGACCGGGGCTACCTAGAAACAACCAAAACACTCAACGAACACTCCGGAGAGATTAAGGTGCCAATAGGAATAAACTTCATACTACAAAACGACCCATATTATGATGAGGAAAAAAGGAGAAATCAACCCCCTACACCGGAGGATAAAGAGGAAACACCACAGATGCCAGAGTCCGAAATGCCAGAACCGAACCAACCTAACAGTCCACCACAAGACCCCGATAAGTGAAGACGGAGAAGATATAGAGGAGAACATTTTAGTGCTTTGTAGAGACTGCCATAATATAGTTCACGGTATAAAAAAAAGAAAAAGATATCCAACTAAAACAGACAACGGCTACTAACTAAATTAAAAAATGGAGGAAAAATATGACAAAAGACACAGACAGTAATACTGACGACATTACGAACGAAATTGATAAAACCGATGCTCCATCAAGCTTGAGACTATGTATACAGAGAAGTATATTTGTAGAGGCTGATAATGAGATTGATATGATTGAAAGTTCTAATCTACCATTCGTAGAAGTAGAAGACAGCAAGCATTGGAAATCGTTTAAGACAGAAGATGGAAATCCAAATTTGATAGGCCAGATACATTTTATGAATAAGGATGAGAATAATACTGGTTATGATAGCTTGGAACCAAAGTTGCATCTATGCTATAATCCAGGCGGGAAGGTTCTTACAAAAGTCGACCTACAAGCTATCATAAAAGTGATGGAAAATCTTGAACAGTTTAAAATTGATAAAAGCATCCAGCACGAGAAGACTAAGGCAAAGAATTAAACCAGTATCAGAGTAAGTTATTATTATTTCCCCAATGCTTGTGGGGATTCACAATCAAAAATATAAAAATATGAAAGACTTCATCGCCACCCCAAGACAAAGCACTGCACTTAAGTATCTTAACGACAGAATAACAAGATTCCTTTTATTCGGCGGAGGAGCCGGAGGGGGGAAATCTTATTTGGGTGTGGCTTGGGAAGTCGGGATGTGCTTGGCTTATCCAGAGATTAGAATGTTTATCGGAAGGAATGAACTGAAGCGTTTGATGATGACAACCTACATCACATTTTTAAAATTCTGCAAAGCCCACAACCTAAAGAACGGAATCGATTGGTGGTTCGATGGGAAGTACCACGTTATTCACTTTTACAACGGATCCACAATTGACCTTCTAGATGTGGCCTACTTACCAAGCGACCCACTCTACGAAAGATTTGGAAGTTCGGAGTATACGTCCGGTTGGCTAGAGGAGATAGGTGAGCAGAACTTCGGAGCATACGACACACTCAAATCCCGAATCAACCGGCACATGAACAAAGAATATAACATCTTCCCAAAATTACTGATGACTTGCAACCCGAAACGACATTGGGCCTATTACGAATATTATAAACCATGGAAAGAAGGAACTCTCCTAGAAAGCAGAGTCTTCCTACAATCACTATACCTAGACAATCCTCATACCGCAGAATCTTATGGAGAGTCATTGTCGGAGATTAAGGACAAGGCAAAAAAAGCTCGGTTGATGTTTGGAGATTGGGAGTATGATGACGACCCAGCATTGCTAATCGACCGAGATAAAATGGACGATATGTTCACCAGCGCGCCACGAATAAACAAGGCCAGATACATAACTTGTGATCCGGCTAGATTTGGAGATGACTTGACGGTTGTTTTATTATGGCAGGGATTCCATATTATTGGAGCGTGGAAATATCCCAAGACGAGCGTCAAAGAAGTCCGGGACATACTCTATCAATTAGCAAGTAAGTGGCAAGTCCCAACATCGAACATCCAAGTTGATGAAGATGGGGTTGGTGGGGGAGTCAAAGACTTTTATCCAGGCATCAAGGGATTCGTAAACAACTCTAGTCCAATCCGAACCGAGCAAGAAAAGAAAGACAAACTTCAAAACTACCGAAACCTAAAAGCCCAATGCTACTACAGATTAGCAGACTACATCAACCTCGGAAGAATCTCAATCTTTAAGGAAATTAGCCCAGAAATAAAAGAAGGCCTAGTCGAAGATTTATGCCACCTAAAATCCAAGGACCCGGACAACGACCTAGTGCAAGACATTGTAGGAAAAGATGAAATTAAGAAATCACTTGGAAGGTCCCCAGATTATTCCGATGCGGTTATGATCAGGATGCAGTTCGAACTAAACAAGTCCGGGTTTAGCGTGAGGTCCGGATGATAACGGATCCTAAGAAATTAAGAAAAGTTTATGAGGAAAGAGTTTGCATAATTCCAGGATGCGGAAGGAAATATTATGTTTCAAAAAGCCGAAGACACAACAGAATCCCGGTAGGAATCAGACCAAGGAACGCCAAAACATGCTCAACCAGATGCTCAAAGAAATACACAAGAATGAAGTGGATTGTTCCGAAAGGTATTTAATTTAAAGAAAACTCAATATATCATGGAAAAAAATGAAGAAAAGCCAAAGAATGAAGGATTTTTTAAGAAAACGGCCCGAAATTTCCTAAAAAACTACGTAGACACGGCAACCCCAGAAGTTACAAAAGCCGGGAAGAAATCAGACTCCTCGAAAAAACCAGATTACAAAGTCAACCAGATAATGCTCAGAGATTATTTTTTTAGTGATGCGGTGATTAGGGCAGCGATCCAAACCGATGTCGATAATGTGTGCGCCGGGTATGACTTCGAATTGTTGGAAGATACTCCAGAAGCAGAACAGCAAAAGAAAGATGCCGAAGAATTATTCTACCGAGACAACTACATGGAGAAGTGGAGAAATATCCAACTATGCTTGGGAGTTTATGATGACGCATATCAGGAGGTCCAAACATTTCTAAACGAAGGAGTCCTTAAGTTTGATTCGTACATTATTGAAACACCATCCATCGAAATTAAAAACAAAAAAACCGGAGAGGTAGACAAGTACGTCCAGAAACTCGATGGCAAAACTGTAGCGAGATTAGAACCAAGCGATATTATTCATTATAGATTTAATGCATTTGGAGATAGGGACTACGGCCTGAGTTTAGTTTCAACAATCCTCTACTCCGGAGCAATCAGAAAGTTCATCGAGAAATACAATGGGGCAATTTTCCAAAACCACAAGCCAAGAGGGGTGTGGACTTTTCCAGGGGATATGTCTGAAGATATGTACAACGACAATGTCGAACTAATCATTGAAGGAAAGAACGATCCTCAAAAAGATTTATTCTTGAGAGGGACCAACATCAAATACGAGAGTTTCCTAAACCAGAAAGATGTCGACTTCCAAAAGGGATACATCGAATGTCGAAACGAAATTTTAATCGGGTTGGGCGTTCCGCCAATTATGATGAGTTTGCCAGGGGACTCGAACAAAGCAAATTCAGACGTGCAGCTCCAGGCCTATGACAGGCGAGTGATAGCAAAACAAAACTCTCATGCCTACAAGACAAACACAGAATTACTTCCTAGATTAGGATTTGATAAGATTAAGTTTGTTTGTAAGAAGGCGAGCAAGCGAGACGAGGAAAGGGAACTGAACATTGTTAATAAGATGAAGGGGCTAGTCACACTAAACGAGGCCCGAGTCCAAATCGGATACCCAGAGTTCGATCCAGCCGAATACCCAGGCGCGGATGAGATATGGTCCGATGCAAATCCAACCGGAGAAACCGAAGCACCAGTTGAAGAACCAACCGAACGAAAGATTGAAAAATCCTTAAAAAAAGTCGTAAAAAAAAACGTAAAATCTCCAGTAGTAAGCCTAAAAAAAGAGGCTGAGGTTCTCAGTCCATTAAACAAATTCTACGATGAGGCAATAAGTCTCGCTAAAAAAAAAGTTGATCTAGAAAAGAGAAACGGAAAGTTTCAGAAAGCTGTGACGGATGATTTGATGAGCCAGATGGATAGGATGTTTAGTCAATCCGGGATGGGGGTTGCATTCGCGACATTCGTTCAAAGCCAATACATTGATGCCGGACAAAAGGTGTCAAAGAAGATCGGGAAAGCATTCCAACCAAACCAAGACGAAATAACATTCTTAAGGGATTACAATTTGGACCAAGTCAAAACAAGCACAGACCGAGAACTGGCAAACATCAAGCGAGTGCTAGAGGTGGGATTCATTAACAACCAATCCGCAACCGACATCAAAAAGGCCCTAGACAAAATCCGAGACTCCGCAAAGGGCCACACCAAGACCCTAGTTCGAACCGAGATGAACCGAGCCAACAATATGGGGAGCCTTAACGCAATGCAGGGATCCAAAGCCCCAGTCAAAAAGTACCTAGTCATCACAAACGACAATCGAACAAGCGAGCAATCCAAGAAGTTCGGAGCCAAATACGGAACCCCAGAGAAAGCAATCGGCCTCGACAAAATATTCAAAATCACCTACAAAAACAAAGTCTACTCCGGATTAGCCCCGCCATTTATGCCTAATGACAGAGACGTCTTGACTTTCACCATGGAATAGGAGATTTTAAAAAGAAAAGAGTTGTTGTTTAGATAGGAAACAAACTAAATAAAATGGAGGTAAAAAATGGATGAAGATGATAAGTGTCCGGAACCATGCGTTGCTG